>Ga0115011_10000712_pt1 | contig 25789 bp, 23 predicted proteins | sample TroAtlMetagenome_2_FD_88705 | JGI IMG/M metagenome (GOLD analysis project Ga0115011, IMG submission 88705) | Marine eukaryotic phytoplankton communities from Atlantic Ocean - Tropical Atlantic ANT8 Metagenome | ecosystem: Environmental > Aquatic > Marine > Oceanic | place: Tropical Atlantic...
ATTGTGAAATCGGAAGGGTATAATCCGCTTCTGAGTATCAAGGACCGGATAGGAAAGTCCATGATCGAGACAGCGGAGGCTCAGGGTCTCCTCAGGCCCGGGGGTACAATTATCGAACCAACCTCGGGAAATACCGGGATCGCTCTGGCGTTCGTGGCAAGGTCGAAGGGCTATCGGTGTATTCTGACCATGCCCGAGACGATGTCGATTGAACGTCGGGTGCTGCTGAAAATGCTGGGAGCGGAGATCGTTCTCACCCCGGGGCCCAAGGGGATGGGAGGTGCGATCGCGAAATCAAAGCAACTTCTTGAGGGAGACCCGGAGGCCTTTGGCCCCGGGCAGTTCGACAATCCTGCGAACCCGGAGGCACACCGGAAAACCACCGCTGAAGAAATATGGAAGGACACTGGGGGCGACCTTGATGTGTTCGTATCCGGCGTTGGAACTGGAGGAACAATTACGGGAGTCTCTGAGGTGATCAAGTCGCGGCGAGATTTACATACAGTTGCGGTTGAGCCCTCCGCCAGTCCGGTGCTTTCCGGAGGTGCCCCGGGACCACATAAGATTCAGGGAATCGGGGCCGGATTTGTTCCCGGAAACCTCAACACCGATATCGTTGATGAGGTTGCTCAGGTCTCCAATGAAGACGCCTTCGAGACCGCTCAACAGCTCTGCCTTCTGGAAGGATTTCCAGCTGGGATTTCGAGTGGCGCGACGGTTCATGCCGCCCTGCAGATCGCGAAGCGCGACGAAATGGCGGGGAAGCGAGTAGTCGTGATTGCTGCCAGTACTACCGAACGCTATCTCAGCACTCCACTGGCGGAAAGCGTGAGAGAAGAGGTGGCGGCTTTGCCGGTATCAGAAATATAGGGATCAGATGAAATACATTGGCTCTCCGGCCTCCGAGGCCATCGATTCCAAGGTGATACTCCCCAATCGTTCATGCACGATCTTGGACAGTCCATGCCAAATGTCATTGACGGCTGGACCGGATGCTCCTGAGCTATTGTCCGGGGTGGCGAGAAGTCCCGGCTCTGCAGCTTGGACCACTTCGCGGAGAGAGACCTTGGACGGTGGGTGGGATAACAAATACCCCCCCGCCTTGCCTCTTTTACTGTCAACCAGCCCGAATCGTTTCAGCTCGTTGAGAATCTGCACCAGAAAGCTAGGAGAAATATCTTCCTGCTGGGCAATGTCCTCGAGCTTTACCACCGTGGCTCCATCGTAATGTCTCGCAAGGCAGACTGCAGCTCTACAGGCATACTCCAGTTTCTGGGAAACTTTCACCGTTAGAACGTAAACATATGTCCGATACCGGCACCAGTTCACAATCCGCAGATGCCCCGGAAGGGACAAGTCAGCGGGTGGAACTTCTCTGGAGAGATATGCGTATCCGTGCTGAGGAAATAGCCGCGGCAGAGCCTGGGCTACTAGCCCTTCTCAAGGAGGTTATTCTGGATCAGGAATGCCTGTCCTCTGCTCTGGGAATACGATTGGCGCGTAAGCTGGCTCGGCAGGACTCTCCAATTGAGAATCTGGTCCCACTGCTTGCTGGTCTTCTCAAGGATAATCCAGCTCTAGTTGAAAGTGCCAGCGATGACCTGGAGGCCATTCTGGAGAGAGACCCGGCGTGCAACTCGATCCTCGAGCCTCTGATGTATTACAAGGGCTTCTTTGCCGTTACGACTTATCGAATTGCCAATCATCTGTGGCACGATTCTCGTCGTGCCATGGCTCTCTACCTTCAAAGCCTCGCAAGTGAGGTCTTTGGTGTGGATATCCATCCTGCAGCTAGTATTGGTTCTGGAATCCTTCTTGATCATGCTACCAGTTTTGTGGTGGGAGAAACCGCTGTCATAGAGGATAATGTTTCCATCCTTCACGAAGTAACCTTGGGAGGAACTGGTAACGAGGTAGGAGCTAGGCACCCGATTGTGCGCTCCGGTGTTCTCATTGGGGCTGGAGCTAAGATTCTGGGCCCGGTTGAAATCGGGCAGGGCGCGAAGATAGGCGCGGGTAGCGTAGTGCTCGGGGATGTCCCGCCTCATACCACTGTTGCCGGTGTTCCCGCGGAAATCGTGGGAGCGAGCAGGGAAGAGAGTCCAGCTCTGGCGATGAATCAGAGCTTCGAAGTGGATGAGAGCCTGAGGTCCTCGAGTTTATAAGGATCAGAATCAGGCATCTTTGAAGTTTTCAGTTTCTTCTTTTGGCTCTGTCAAATCGTGATGAGCGACCGCTTTTCCATTTCCCATCGGTTGCCGGGGGCGTTTCCACGGAACCAGACGGTGGAGTAGTCAAGGCGGGGCCAGGTTTTGAATCCGGACTGGACGATGTTTGCTGCTGCGCTTCCGCTGCGGTGGTATTCTCCAGGAGATTCTTCTCTCTTATTTTTTTGCGGGCGACGGCCTTTTTCCGGCGCCGCGCTTTCCTGGTCGCTGTTCCAGCGGGAACGAGAATAGGAATTCGCCAGCCCATCCGGGTGATGAGAGCATCAAATAACACGGCAGCCAGTAAGAGCAGAAAGAGGGGAACTCGTAGTGTGGTTGAGGCGGTGGAAGGTGGACGGATCCACGCGGTGGAGAGATCGACCAGTTCTCGGCCACCACTCAGGCGTGCTACCTCCCTGAATTCGGACAGACGCTCAGGGTCAAAGGACCATTCTGCCGAGTTGGCTACTGCGACTGGGCCGAAAGGCAGCGCGTGAGATCCAGCCTGAACAGCCCCTCGGATAACCTGCCCTTCATCCAGATCGCGAGTTACTGAAAAATGGCCGGGTGCCACTCGCTTCCAGGCGACCTCGTAGGGATCCCCACCACCCTGTCCTTCAACCAGTTTAATTCGAGGTGGAGTTTCCGACAGGCGCTGGTTCCAGTCCTCGCCCTCGTAGAGGAGGTCAACCGTAAGTCGTGTCCCCTCGAGTCGATGCCGGAGCCCAAGCCCGGGTGGGGTTTCCGAACCCATGAGCCATCGGGTGATTGTCTGGACGAAATTTCCATAGTTCTTCCAGGAGCGGATTTGATCAGAGTGCTCTCCGCCAAGTGGAAAGGAGACCGCCATACACCGGCCAATACCCCGTCTCCAGTGCGCGATCAGGGGGCCGAGGTAATCGTCGGCAGCCACGAGGGAAGTGGTTGCCAGTTTCTTGGCGTAAGACAGGTTGTAGCCGTCAACTTGCGGTAGGAACTCAAATGCCTTTGGCGAGATTTCTGTCCATTGTCCGGTGGCGAGTGTTTCTACTGGATCCTTGATGAAAGATGAGCGGGCGACGGTGACTGTTTCCTGCGCGAAAATTTTTGGTATTTCGAGGGGCCGATTGGTGAAGAACATGCGCCCGTTGCCTCGTGTTGCAATATCTTCAAGCAGCGAGGCATCAGAGTCGGACCTCGTCCCTAGTCCAATCACCGATACGGTCCCGCCATTATCAGTAATTTCCTTCAGAAGCTGCTTGTAGTTTCCAGGCTCTTCAGAGTCCGCAGCATCAGAGAAAAGAATGATGTGGCGAGTTCCAAGTTCTGTCTCCTTCAGCTCGTCCCAAGCCGCCTTGAGGCCTCGGTAGACATAAATTCCTCCTCCTCGGGACTCCACCCTGCGTGCTGCATTCATCCATTGGTTCTTCTTATTCCCTATCTCAGTGAGTCGGATGATGCTGTGCGCTTCGCTATCAACCGCATGAATGGAAATCTGGTCCTGGGATCCAAGCAGCTCAATGGCCTTGGCCGCTCCAGTGTTAGCAAGCTGCATCTTGGTCAACTGTTTCCCGCCTTGGTCCACGGACACGCCCATGGACCCCGATCTATCCATGACGATTGCCATGGCTACCGCTAGTTTACGATGCTCATTCTTCAGCTCCATTGAGACTGGGAGAAGCTGGTCGATCGAAGATTCAAAATATCCTCCCGAGCCAAAGGACTGTTTGCCTCCAGCCATGAGTAACCCTCCGCCCTGTTCATTCACAAAGAAATCCAGTGCGGCGAGAAAGTCCCCCGGAATCTCAAAGGCGGGCACATTGTTGATGATAAGAGCACGGGTTCCCGATAACTGCCCTACATCGAGTTGAATAGGATTGCTGATTGTTTCTACAGTGAAGCCCTGTTGAGAGAGAGCTTCGATGAGGGGGTCATCAGTATATTTGGTAACGAGGAGAACCCGTGGCCCCCCGGTTACTTCAATCCAGCGCTCGGCCTTGTTATTTCCAGGGTGAGAGTCGTCTGGGGGAGTAATAGAGGCGGTGTATCGGTAGGATCCGACTTCGGGAAGGCGGTCTGTGAACTCGATCTTACCCACTCCGCCTTCAAGAGTAACCGTGATGTTCTCAGCGATTGCGCTACCATTCCGCATGATCTGCATGGGAACCGTGGCGTCACTGAATCCCCGTATGGTAATTCCCAGAACAAAGGGCTCCATTGCTTGGACACGCATGGGAGTCTGGATCTTTGCGATACGGAAGTCGTTATCGGTTTCTTCACGCACGAGACGAAAATCCAGTGGGATCCCGCGCGCCTTGAGTTTGGCAGCAGCCTCGACAAGGGGCTCGGTGGCATAGCCGTCGGTAAAGACGAGTATTCTGTTTGGGCGATTGTCATCGGCTAACGCAAGGACGTTCTGGATGGCCAGGTTAGTACGAGTTAAGTTCCGGTTTCCGGTGAAAACGGCAGAATCACCGTGGCCCTGCTCGAGCACTTCAGCGGCATAATCCACAAAGAAGAGCTGATCTTTCCGGGAGGGCTTTGCCTTGCTTAGGAGCTCCCGCCATTCGGGAAGACCTGTGTCGATCAGTTCCTCGGTAGATTCGGAGCGGTCGAGTAGAACCCAGAGATCGAGGCTGTCCTCTGCTTTTTCGAGCTGGGGGTCTGAGAGAAGGATGGTTGCGGTCAGGAGTGCAAAGGCCCTGAGGGGGCGCCACAGCTGAAGGTTAGGCCAGAACCACCCAGCAAGAAGAAAAGCCCCGAGCAAGAGGAACCATTCTGGAGCATCAAAGTGCATGGTGCAGGAAAGGAGAAGAAAAAGAGGATGGGGGAGAAGGGAGAATCATTCGGTTATGTGGCTGGCTCTCCTTTCGCGAGCTTCAGTGCGGTGTTGGTGCGCTGGCATTATATTCCTCCTCGTCCTTGGGTCGGTCTTTTATAAAGTGCCATGAGACAAGAAGGGAGACGATAACAAGGATCGTCCAAAGGCGCCAGAGATGATCTTCACGGGTTGTCCTGTCAACAGCTTCTCCGCCCAATGTGGAGATACGGTCTTCAGAGTTACAATTCTGCAGGTCGGCTTCCCGGGTGTCAGCGAAATGAGCCCCGGACTCGAGCAGAACCTCATCCCCTTGGCTGATCCTGAAGAATCCCGGCGTTCCGGGGGCTTTAAGAAAACGGGCCTGTGCTACGGGAGTAATCACTGAGCCTTCCTGAGTAGCCTGTTGATCAGAATCGAACCGGGTCATAACAAGTGGGGGAGACCCGCGGTCATTCCGGAATGCAATCTGGATGGGCTGTCCGACCTCGGTGTTCAGAGACTCGTAGGCTATCTTCAACTTCCGCAGATTCTCAGTAAATCGGTGGAGCAGCAGGGCGGTGCACTCAAGTTGCTCCGCATTAGAGAGAGTCAGGTCAAAGTTGAAGATTAGCTGCTGGAGGCGGCGTGGCCCTTTGCTTTCCAAGTTCTGGGGAGCAACCGATGTGCGAAGTGCAATCATGGGGCGGTTGCCCTGCCAGAGGAGAATCTCATCATTTTTGTTGAGTTGTATCTGGGTGGAGTCACGTGCTTGAAGTGTCTGCCAGTTGACCCCTTCCATGAGCGGATGCTTCTCTGCCACAATCCGGCCGCGCAGATACTTGCCGCTTTTCGTAGCCTCGGTGAGCATGATTATGCTGTTTCCCGATGGAAGCGATGGTTGAAGCGGGTCGTAGGTCACCAGCGAGAGGTCTGCTTGTGAGAGGTCGCCGGTGGCTTCGATATTATGAAGTCGGCTGAATTTCTCACCGATAGAATTATAATCTCCGGTCAGCTCCTGAAAACACTTGAGGGTCTTGGCGCGTGGTTTCACAATATGGAGCTGATCATCCAGATAAAAGTCATCGGGTGAGATCTTCACCTGCAGTCTCGTGGCGTCAGCCGGAAACGTTGAACTTATCGTTGTTATGGAATTTGCTTTCAGAGCAATCTCTTGAGGTTGGCTGCTGCTTCCATCGGGGAATACTACGTGCCATGTCCGGGATTGGCCGCTTTTCGAGTAGTTCCGAAGAAGAGCCTTCCACCGGATTGAATCTTCAGTTGCTTCGAACGCTAATCCCGTAAAGCCGATATTGTCTCTCGGGTTTCCGATAGAGAGAGAGCCTGCATCAAAGGGAAGATCCCCGGGGTCGCTGTCGGTGACATAGATGAGAATACCTTCCCTGTTGACCCGGCTTCGGGCGAGGCGCAGGGAGTTCTCAGGTTCAGTCAATCCGCTTGTGGGGCTCCAATTCTCCAGAGATTTCAGGGCTTCCTCGATGTTTTCGCCGGCGTAGATGACCGGTTTATCCTCTGCACTTTCGAAGATGTAGAGCTGGAGACGAGAGGCATTTCCCTGCAGGTCTGGTAGCTGCTCTTGAAGGCGATTCGCCAAACCTTCCTTAAAGACACTCATTGACGCGGAGCTGTCGAGGACGAGAGCTACCTGTTGGGTAGAGTTAGGTTTTATGTAGCGTGGGAGAACGAGGAGCCATGTGAGAAGAAGGACCATCAGGATTTGCAGCCATAAGGGGACAGAATTGGTAAGCCGCTCAAAACGGCGACCACTGACGGACTCTCGCTGCGTATGGGCAAGAAGAAACAGGGTGCTTACCGGGAGCACTTTTGCCTGCCGCTGCAAAAAGTGAATCAGGATGACCGCAGGAATCCCGAGAAGGGCAAAGAAGCCAGCGGGATTTGTCAGAATGATATTCATTAAAGGTCCGGCATGCCAACCCGGGCAATGAAGATTCGATAGATCCCAACCGTTGGAAATGCCGGTGGAGATATGCTTTCCGCTACGGTGAAAGGATTCAATCGGTCTTCTTGCTACTATGGCCTTTCTGATCTTGCTGCATGAGTCCGTAATGAATCTGGGCAACTATTCCCATGTAATGATCCATCTTGTAATCTGTTGCGGCCTTTCTCATGTGATGGACCGCTTTTTTTGAGTCGCCAAGTGCTTCGTAATAGAGGCCAAGATAAAGGTGAGCGTAACATAGATGGTTGCGCTGGGTGGTCTTGTCTGCCGGATTCCCAGTGGCCGCGGCAAGGACCTCTTTGGGAGAACCGGTGCCCTTGAAAAGGGCGTGAACTTGCTTCAGAGGGATCCTGCGATCTCCGGCATAGGGATACATTGCCGCTTGAGCCTTTTGGATGGATCCGCCCTTAGTCTGCACCGCACAGATGAAATGCCAGACCGCGTTCTCGACATCGGTTCCGTTGACAGTCTGGTGAATTTCAAACTGTTCTACACCCTCTTTGAATCTACCTGCATAATAGAGGGCGATTCCCCGCTGCCAATGATGAGGGGCCTGCTGTGGGACCATTTTAACAACCCGGTCCCAGTCCTTCAGGGATTCCGTGATCCGCCCTGCAAAAAAATGCTCGATTCCACGGCGGTTGAGAAGTTGAGGGCTCTCGTCCTCTGTTTTGGCAGGGTTTTCTCCGGAGAGGGGAAGGGCTGTCGCGACTGCAACAAGAGCATAAAGGATTTTCCTCATCTGGAGAATTTTACCCTTCTATCTCCACGTTGCAACGCTCAAGGCCAACTAAATGAACGGAGCCGAGGGGTCGAAGGTCTCATCTTCCTCATGTGGACACTTCGAGAGCGCCTGCTGGAATGGCCTCGTTATAAAGTCCGGACTCCAAGGTTCCCTCTGCGTCGACTCTCGCGAGAGTGGCATGGTAACGGCTGGTGGCGGTTTTCCAGATCGCGAAGTGGTTTGCGTAGGCCTTCTTGTAGCGGGCGAGGACGGAGGGTTCAATCCTGTGAGGATGGCGCGTCTCTTGCTCAGCATCAACGAACTCATAGTTGCCCTGCCAGTCAGGACTGCACTCGGAGCGGACAAAGGGAGCGAAAATCACGGGGCTCCCTTGTCGTTGGCCGAGGAGGCGAATCAGCTGCACCGGGTCGGCCGAGAAAAGAAGATCGGAGAGAAAGACCCGGAAGGCATTTGCTCGAAAAGCAATACGTGAGAGGTCTGGGGCAAGGTCGGAATACTCCTCCTGCAGAGAGTCTGCAGTTTCCTGCCAGTGATGGTTGTAGACCGCATCGGGGGGCAGGGTTCTGGTGTTGTTCCCAACCACGAGGTGGATCTGGAGAGAAGCTCCCGACCTTAAAGCGCTTTCCACGATAAAATAGAATAGCTCTGAGGATCGGCGAGCCTTGGATGATTCGAAGAACATGGATTTCGAAACATCAAATACGAGGTCGACAACAGGGCGAACCTCCTCGCGGTAGAGTTTCATGGTGTAATTCCCCGTGCGGGCGAAAGCCTGCCAGTTAATATGACGGGGGTCATCACCGGGGGCGTAATTCCGGTGATCTTGGAAGTCCATGGAAGATCCTGCTCCTGCGCCCTGGAACTCCCCGGCTTGCCCCCTCCATACACGGGAGCGCAGGGGTAATCTGAGTTTCTCGGCGCAAACGGCAGCGGAGGTTGATGCGTTCCGTAGGGATTCGAGGTCCAAGGCTTAAAAGGGAAGGGGTGGTCAATGGTCCGGATCATGAGCTTCCATAAGGGAATCATCCAGACCTCGTTGAGCTACCGATTCCAGAGTGGAGAGCTGACTCAATTGGTGTAGGGACCTTATAAGAATGACAAGTAAGTAAACACTGGTAATTCCTATTGCAGCAAGCAGAACGGGAAATGGCTCTGTGGCAGATGCCGATTCGGGAGCGAGAGGGAGCAGGGTCATTGGGATGAAACTAAAGATCCAGAGCAGCAATTCTCCGGAAAAATTGTCGTAAAGAACAACTAGTATTTTGCTCAGGATTAACGAGACCAGGAGGATGAAGGAGTAGCTGCTAAAGCGGTTTTCGGATTTACGAGCAAAGAGTTGGATAATCGCTGCAGGAAAAGCAAGGGTTCCGATTCCAAGTAAGGCAATAGTGTAGTGTCGGGGGCTTGAGTGGGTCAGGGAGATCAGCAGGCAGAGCACCAAGACCAGAGCGAGGAAGAACAGGGAACCAGTAGCCCAGCCCGGGTAGAGAAAGCGGCCTGCAAGCCGCCCAAGGGCTCCAAAGCGAAGAAATTTCCAGCAAATGATTGAAGCAAAATTGACCCGTTCACTAAAGAGGTCGAGGGCAATACAGGCAGTAATTCCGAGGGCGATGAACAATGCGAGACTCCCTCCGGTCGGGCAGAGAAGAAGGTATGTGAGAGTCAGGGCGCCTAATCCCATGAGTCTTTTTCGGGTAGCCCTGTTTTCGCTGGAGGGAGCTATTGCGGTGGCGCCAAGGTCGAGAAAAAAATAGCAGATGTAGCAGGCAGCGACAAGAAACGCGATTGCCGCGAGGGACTGATCTCCCTGGGTAAAGCTGAGCATTTCTATGAGGATTGGAATATGAGATGTGAAGCCAAAGAGAAGATATCCCATCATCAGGGCGCCCCCGGCGACCACAAGAAGACCTCGGAGCAAGGCGCTGCCAATTGCCGAGATGCCCACCGTTAGGGCTGTCAGAGCGCCGGAAACGACGAAGAGACAGAACCATAGGATGAGTTCGGGGAGTAGCTGCATGCCGCCGAAGAAATAAGGAATGATGAGGTAGGGAAGCACGGCGCCAGCAATCAGAGCAGATTGGCTTACAATCGAGAGCCACTTCCCGGACACGATACGCCACGCGGTGAGACGGGTCAGGCTCATGAGGTCGATAGAGTTTTCCCGCACTTCAGTCGCGATCGATGAGATGCCTCGCAAGGGCTGGAAGAGGAGGACAGCCAGACTATAGATAATGAGGATAAAGCCCGTAATGAATCTGCCAATTGTTGCAGTGTCCAAGCGTCCTTCGCTCAGTCCAATGGAGGAGGCGATCAGAAGAACAAAGGTTAGGATTGCCTGTAGGAGAAGAAAAAGTATGACAAAGGAGTTCGTCCGTGTGCCCTGTCTTAGCTCCTTGACGAGCATGGGGCTCAAGCGATCCGAGAACTCGTTAACTCGTTCGAATGGAAGAGCGGGTAGTTGAGGGGGAGTTTGCGATGAGCTCTGCTCTGCCATGCTATCGGCGGAATGGGTTAGGCTGTAGGAGGCGTGGCCTCAGTGCCGCTATGTTGCTCGCTTGAAGGGGCATCGGGTGTGGATAAGTCAGGAGGGGCCGTCAGTCCCGCCCCTCCCTGCTCCAGCTGCCCTAGGATATCAATGAAGGCATCTTCAAGATTTCGCTCCTCCCGGTGGAATTCAATTACCGGGACTCCATCCTTGACCATTCCCTTCAGGACTTCAGCTGCTCTTGCAGGATCAGGATTGGGGAGTCTTAACCTCGCACCTCGTTTCCGTGTTTCCACCACTTCCACCCCGGGATTCAGGATCACCCAGTCCGCGACAGATTCCGGGTTGCCGTTAACCTGAACATCATAGAAGACCCCGCCGGTTGCATCAGATCCATAACGGAGTGAATCCGCGTCTCCGTGATGCACGATACGCCCGGCATTAATGAAGAGAAGAGTGTCGCACATTTCCCCTAGTTCCGAGAGAATGTGAGAAGAGATAAAGATGGTTTTGCCTTCTTCGGCCAGAATGCGGATGAGGTGTTTGAGCTCTACCCGAGCTCGGGGATCGAGTCCTGCAGCAGGTTCATCCATGATGAGAACCTGAGGGTCATGCAGTAAAGCGCGACCGAGGCAGAGTCGCTGAGTCATACCCTTCGAGAGTTTGTTGGAAATACGGTCCGCCAGCGGCATGAGGTCTGCAAATACCATAACCTCTTCGATCCGTCCTTTTCGCTCTTCTCCCGTATAACCCAGGGCCCTCGCGTAGAAGTCGAGGTACTCAAGCACGGTCATATGATCGTAATTGCCGAAGTTGTCGGGCATCCATCCGATGAGAGAGCGCACCTTGTCAGGATGGTCGACAACATTGATTCCGCAGATTTCCGCGGATCCCATGGTGGGATAATCCAAGGTGGCCAGCATTCGCATGGTTGTGGTTTTTCCGGCACCGTTTGCACCGACAAAGCCACATACCGACCCGTGGGGAATGTCGAAAGAGATCCCATCGACGGCCTTGAGGACGCCAAAATAGCGGAAGAGGTTACGAACTGATATTGCAGCAGACATGAACGCGACCAGAGCTAGGTAGTCATGGATTGGAGGGGGTTTCAGGGGAGAGTTGGCCGGTGATAAAGGTCGAGGTCGTCTGCCAGTCCAGACTCGACAGGCTGTCGATTCCATCTGTCTCAGGCGCAAAACCGTAAAAATAGCCCAATCGGTCGCGGGAGAGGTCGAGGCGTGTCCGGTTTCGTGGCCCGAAGCGCTCCCGGAGCTCATTGAACCAAGAGGTGAATTCGGTCTCCTCAACAGGGCTCATGGTGGTATTTCGCCCCTGCTGAACATCGGAAGTGGTCCAGAGCTGTCCCCCCGGATCCCTGTAAAAGACTTTTTTGATTATGAAGTCGAAGGTGGAATTGACGGTGGGGTTGCCGGAGTTCCCTACAAGGGAAATTCGTTCCCTGGACGGTCTGATCGTCTCGAAGATATGGCCATGCTCACTACTGCTCTTAAACCAATCACCGGTTGCCTTGAGTCCGCCAGCGGTGATCTCGATATTGTAGCGCCCCTTACCCCCGCCATTTCCCTCTGTGATCCGTGCCCAGCGCGATTCGCCTATCGTCAGAGGACTCAGGTAACCTGGCTCGCTGGTCGTGAATCCGGTTTTAAGGAGAACACCAGTGCGGGCAATTTGCTCCTGTGAGATATACGTGGTGTTGTCCGGGCCGACCTCTCGCAGAATAAGGCGCTGGCCGTAGCCGCCAAATCCATCCTGGAGAAGGATCAGGCCGAGCAGGATAACGCTTGCGCCCAGAGAGATCAGAGGCGTTGAAATAAAGAGTTTGTGGCGTTTCCCTGCTCTGGCGAAGACGAAAAGATTGATGGGTCCGACAAGGACGCCGAAGACCACAAGGACAATGATTACGAGGATGATCTGGGAGAATTTTTTCCCAAGGGCATCCTGAAGTTTCCAATTCGAACGGAAGTTTTCCCTTAGATCGGAGACTCGTGGACCTCCTGTTTTCTTCACGTTGCTATCAACAAGTTGTACGACCTCCGGAGCCTCCAGAAGACCATTGCTCGGAAGCGGCTTGAGAAGGGTCGTCCCCCAGCCGGAGTCAGATACAGACACCCTCGCGGCATTCCCTCCAAACCCAAGGGTGTTGAGGTTAGTTCCAGAATTGGTGGTATAAATAATGAGGGTGCCCCCCAGTCGATTCCATTTTCGCAGGGCATTGCGGGCACCCGCAGGTAGCTCATTCCATTCCAAGTCAGTCAGGATACAGGCGTCGTAGCCGATGTAGGCCCGCCAGTCGTCAGGCATTGATTTGGCCAAAAACCCTCCTCCGAATTCTGCCGAGGATCGCCACCCTCCTCCGCCTCCTGGCGGGGCGCCGTAAAGATGAAGCGAGGTGGCTTTGTCCAGAGCATTGCCGTTCGAGGTTTGAATTTTCTCGCTGTAGATTACAGCAGGCCAAATTGTTGAGGACTCTTGGGCCATCTCGGTCGTGAGACGGTCTGAGGATTGAGGAAGAGGAGCAGAGGGGCTGACGGTGACATCGAGGATGGACTCCAGTTGTCCGTAATGCCGGGTATTAAGGACGCTTACAACTGGGATGATCAGGTCCACTCCTGCGACAGAGGTCGCATTGCAGATGACGGAAAAGTTTGACCCGAGCCTGTTGCGCTCACCGGAAGACGAATCAGAGGAGACGAAGGAAAATTTCCAAGTGCGATCAATCGGACTGTCATTGATGATCTTTACCCGAACCGGGTGGTATCCAGAAGGGGGCAGTCTCTCGATAAGAGAGCTCATCTCGAGAGAAATAAGGGGGTCTCCTGGTTTAGTGTAGGTTTTCTTGATGGAAAGCCCCCCAGACTGCGCGCCAATAGTGCCAACCTGGATGCCGATAAGGGCCAGTGTCAGGGGGATGACCGCACGGTGGCTCATTCGACCACAAATTCAGCTGGAGACCGATTGTTGCAGGGTCCTCGGATTTTTCCCCGCCTGGAAGGGGATTTCCTCGAGGAGGTGAGAGATGATCCCATTGCTGGTGAGTCCTTCCACCCTCGCATTATAATCAAGGATGATGCGATGCCGGAGAACCGAGGGTGCCACAAACTTGACGTCTTCAAAGCTGGCGTGGGTACGCTCATTCATCAGGGCCCGAGCCCGGGCGGCGGCAGCGAGAGAGAGCGCGGCACGCGGACTGGCTCCGAACTTAATATTTCCTGCAGACTCGGACTGGCCAGGATGAGTAGCGTCTACCAGGCGGGCGATGTAATTGGCTACAACATCAGGCAGGTAAATTCGTCGCACGAGAGCAAGAACGTCGTTGAGGGTGCTTGCTTCCATGATGGGATTTACCTCCGGCTCAGAGCCCAGATCACGGTCACTTACGATTCGTTCGAGCGTATCGACATCATTGCGCGTGATCTCCAGCTTGAAGAGAAAGCGATCGAGTTGGGCCTCAGGCAAGGGATAAGTCCCCTCAAGTTCGATTGGGTTCTGGGTGGCGAGAACGAAAAAAGGCATGGGAAGCTGATGAGTCTCTCCGAGAACCGTGACTCGTCGTTCCTGCATGGCCTCAAGCAGAGCGGATTGGGTCTTGGGGGATGCGCGGTTGATCTCGTCGGCCAGAACGATATTGGTAAAGAGAGGTCCGGGCTGGAAGACGAACTGTCGCTTGCCGTCCTTTTCCTGCAGTACTGGGTTCCCCGTGATGTCACCGGGAAGCAGGTCGGGTGTGAATTGAATCCGGCGAGTCTCCATCTGCAGGATGCGGGAAAGCCCCTTTACGAGCTCGGTCTTGCCGAGCCCGGGGAGACCCTCCAGAAGAATATGGCCACGGGCGAGAATGCCCGTAAGGACCAGCTGAATCAGCTCTTCTTGTCCGAAAAGGACCTGCTGCAGGGCGTGGGAGAGGGACCGGACGTGCTTGCCGGCGTCGGTGACTTCGGTTTCCGAGGCGTGCTCCATGGCGTTCAGGGGAAAATGTGTTGAGAGGGTGTGCTATTTAAAGAAGTCCTTAAGAGCGCTTTTTTCAGAGGGAAGGAGAGACTCCTTCCAGACCCGGGAGCCACCCTCCGACTCACTATCGACTTTTCCACCCGCACGGAGGCCGATCTTTGCCTTGTCGACATCGTGTTCACTATCCTTCAGTTCGAGAAGGTCTCCGGGAAGGGACTTGGACAGATCCTCTGATTTTAATCCCTCCAAGTTGCCGGAATTCACGTCAGGAGTGACTTGACCGAGGACGCCGGGGGCTGAACCAGGTCCACGGCTAGGGCCTCCTTTACCTCCCTCGCTCCCTTGCGATTGCTCATCGGCTGATCCCTCGTTGAGAAGCTCATCCAGCCAATCCTGACCAGCGTCTCCATCTTGCGAGGGGTGCTTGGCGCTTCCACCCTGACACTGAGCGCAATTTTCGGCAGCCTGCTTCATGCTCTCGCGAAGTTGTTCGAGTTGTTGCGGGTCCAATTGACCGAGATTCTCAGGGTCCAGCTCTCTGAGTTTCTCGAGGAGCTGGCTGTCGGGTTTCATCTTCCCCTGTTCGAGTCCTTGCATGGCTTCATTAAAGACATCCAGCATTCGCTCTCGGGTTGTTTCACTCATTTCGCCAGAATTCTCCTGCAGGTTTTCGAGGGCCTGTTCGGCCCTCCGCAGGTTGCGCTCCAGCTTATCGAGCTCGCCCTGATGCATTTCACTAAGGGCATCGGTGGCCTCAATACTGGAGTGGCTGTACCATTGGTCCTGATTCTGGTTTCTGAGCTGGTCGATTCTTTCTTCAAGCTCATCAAGGTAATCCTTCTCAACGGTTTGTTCCTCGGCGAGGGATTCGATGTCAGTTTCGAGGTCTTTCCACGCCTGGGGCTCATCCATAGGCAGTTCTCCAGCGTCGCTTCTGGCCGAGACGGGGAGCAGGATACTGGCTCCGAGGAGGATGAGTGCCGCTAGCGGGGGAGAAAGGAGGCGGGACCAACGCCACCGGGTTCCGTCCTGAATCGCCTCTGGAAGATCTGGCCAAGGGGTCAGGCCGTGCTTAGCAGCGCTAAGCTTATTGCGCAGTTTCATACTGGCCTCGATCCGCACCAAGGCATGATCCGGCGATTCAAAATTGCGCCTTGCGCGCCACCAGCTCAGGATGCCGATAGTTAGGAAAACAATTAGCCCTATGATCGAGGCATAAAACCATGAAAAGTTGGAGAGTTCTCGTCGTGCGATCAGAATAAGACAAGAGCCAGCAAGTGCTGTGATGAGGAGGGGGGTAGACAGTTTGTCCAGCCACCAGGCAAGGTTGATCTTGCTGGACACCTTGCTGGCGAGTTTTCGCCATTGGGTATCTCTCGAATGCTCCTCGCTCACTGGAACATCAGGTATAGACGGGTAAAAACCTTAAAGCGAGGGCCTTCTGCGTAGCTTTTTTGGAGGAAGCTGAATGGGAGAGGAGAGGGAGTTTTCTCAGGCGCAGCAGGGAGAGCCACGGGGAGACAAGATCAGGATTCCAATTCGGGACGAGGAGCTCGCGTAAGTAACTCCCGCAAGGCTTCCGCGGCAGGCTGGTTCTCGTAAAGAACACTGTAGATGGAGTCGATCAGGGGCGTGCGCACTTTGCTGCGTTTGGCGACTTCATAGATTGATTGGCAGTTCGGAATCCCTTCCACGACCATGCCGGCCTCCTTGAGGGTCGCTTCCACGGTGTTGCCCTTTCCGATTGAAATTCCTGCGCGGAAGTTCCGCGAATGGTGTGAGTAACAGGTAGCGATCAAGTCCCCGACGCCTGAGAGCCCGGTGAAGGTATCAGGTTTCCCCCCTAGAGCCGTGCCGAGTCGGATCATTTCAGCGAGCCCACGGGTGACGAGACCAGCCGTGGCATTATCACCGAGTCCAAGGCCGGTGGCGATTCCGGAGGCAATAGCAAAGATGTTCTTCATGGCGCCACCCCATTCGAGTCCGGTGAGGTCATCCGAGGTGTAGCAGCGAAAGCTGGGCGAGGTAAGGAGTCCCTGAAGATAGCCACTCACATTGGAGTTCGCCGATCCAATGACAGTCATGGTGGCAAGGCCCTTGCAAACTTCCTCGGCATGGTTCGGCCCGGAGAGAGCAGCAAGCGGCTGATCGGGAAGGATTTCGGAGATCACCTCGGACATGCGTTTCCCTGTTCCGCGCTCAATTCCCTTTGAGCAGGAGGTCAGGATCACTTCTGGGCCTATTTGAAGAGATGCCAGTTGTTCGGCGGTGGAGCGGATGGCCGCGCTGGGCAGAACAAGAAGGATGAGATCGGCGTCTCTTGTGACATCTAGATCGCTACTGGCCTTGATGCCTGGGTCGAGTAGTTCCCCAGGCAGGTAGCGCTCATTACGGTGCCTCGTGTTAATGTCCTCGATAACATCCTTGTTGCGGCCGATCAGGGTGATTTGCGAGGAAGCTGGGTAGAGGAGAGTGGCGAGTGCAGTGCCCCACGATCCGCAGCCCACCACGGCAGTCCGTGGAGCAGGTGGAAAATGATTATCGTTCATCGGGGATTTCCATCGGTTCCTTTTTCGTCACGATCTTATTAGATCCCCGGCTTTCCAGACGGTCTTCAGTGCCCGCGAGAATCCGCTGAATGTTGGAGCGATGGCGCCAGATCGCGAGTAGAGCAGCCACGATGGTGAAAACCAGCAAGGGTTTATTCCATGACCCAGACTCCCAGTAGGTGGGCTGGGATCGGTCTCCGTCAAGATGGCGCAAACGATCAGAGAGGTGAGTGAAAACAGGAATGCTGATTACTCCCATAATACTGCCCAGGCTGACGTAGCGGGTGAAATAGAAGGCCGCAGCAAACACCAGGAACGAACCAAGAAAGACCGCAGGGAGAAGGGCAACGAGGACTCCTGCTGAGGTAGCAATGCCTTTTCCTCCTCCTCCCCTGAGAAAGAGGGAGTAGTTGTGCCCTATAATTGCGGCAAGTGCGGTGATAACCTGGAGGGAGTGAACATACAGTTGCTGATCTGCTGAAAACGGTTCAGTTGGATTCGAAAGGAAGGGAATGGGCAAGGCCGGAGCTGTTCCTGCCACCCTAAAGAGATTAGTTGCAACAAGGACAGGTAGGAATCCCTTCAGGAAGTCCAGCAGTAGACAGGAGATGCCGAACCCCTTGCCGACGATTCGAAAGACGTTGGTGGCTCCCACATTCCCGGATCCATGTTGGCGGATATCAATCCCCTTGGACCTCGCGATGAGGACCCCGAAGGGGATGGATCCAACGAGATAGGCTATGATTGGAATAAGCCACGGCATGATGTGGAAGCTCTGTTGCCAGGCGTCTTACTTGGATTGAGTGACGGAGGCTTTCTTAATGACCGCGTTTCGGAGAGGAGCATCCGACATGGGATTCTCCATGAGCTCGCCACTTGGAGCTCTTACCATCATACGTTTCACGCCGGTTTCGCTTTGCCTGATCTTGTCAATGGTTTCCATTCCATCGACGATTTTGCCAAAAACGGCGTAGCCGTCGGGACTGAACCCCTGAGGGTTATCTGCGCTTTTTGGATCGAGACCGGGGTTGTCCACGACGTTAATAAAAAACTGGGAAGTTGCACTGTCTGGATTATTGGTCCGGGCCATTGAGATAGAGCCACGGAGGTTTTTCAGTCCGTTTTTGGCCTCGTTCTTGATGGGCGCTTTTGTTTCCTTCTGCGAACCCTTGCCATCGATGAGCTCGAAGCCTCCCCCCTGGATCATGAATCCGTCAATGACTCGGTGAAAGATGGTGCCATCGTAGAACCCATCATTGACATAACTGAGAAAGTTTTCGGTGCTGATTGGGGCATTGACTGCGTCAAGTTCAAGCACGAAGGAACCTTCGGAGGTTTCGAATGTAACGCGCGGTCCTGCGGGTTGATCGGCGGGAGCGCCTGGTTCAGTGCTTTCCGTGTCCGGGTTGGAGGCGGCCTCTTTATTAGTCCCGGCAGGTTCGGTGGCAGGTTCGGTGGCAGGTTCGGTGGCAGGTTCGGTGGCAGGTTCGGTGGCAGGAGCCTCTTGAGTCGGGTTATTCTGTGCCGAGGACGCGGAGGGATCTTGGGGAGCCTCTGCGGTTTTTTCCTGATTACAGCCAACAAGGGCCAGAGCGAGGATTATGGAGGAGATGATGCCACGTAATTTCATGCTCGATCCGTCTAGCGTGCCGGGGAGCATTTGTAAACCAATCCACGCGTGCTATTGGCCTGTAGAGATCGTTCATGATCCCGATCAGGATAGTTTTTATGGGTAAAAAGTGCCAATATTGAGACGGAACAGGGTAATTCTCAATGTGGCCCTGGGTGACTATCCGCCCGTCTCATTTTACAGGATGTCGGTCGTGACGTTCTTGAGTTTGACAACGAGGGATCGGCGGTGCCTCATACGGCCACCCCATGAACGCGAAAAACCCCGTGCGAGCAAAAGGAGGATTTACCCTGATTGAAGTCTTGGTCGTCGTAGCCATCATTCTGACGCTTGGGGCTCTCACTTTCGTTGGAGTTGGCAAGATTACGACCGCTGCCCACAAAGCAGGATCGATATCTGACATCAAGCAGCTGAGTGCGATTTCCCTCGCGGGAGCTGGTGATAACAACGGGGTCTTCCCTAGGGCGCACTTTACAACCGATACCGGAGGGCTGCCCTTCTGGTTCAGCTGGGAGTGGAGAGAAGACAATGGGATCACCCGTGATTTGGCCTACAATGCGGCAAACAAGAGCTGGACGACCGACGGCAAGGACCGGAGTCAAAATAACGTGGACTTGTGGAACTATGGCGGAGTGGACGAGGGCTCTTCCTCTCTTTTTTCTTATGCTTGTGTGATTGATGATCCGGTCTGGACTGAGAATGGTGAGTTCATACCGCCGGAGCCTGCAGAGTGGGATCGCATTCGCGATGACGTTTACAATGAGGATGATGAATCGTACCGGTTCACCCCTTCCCGGATCGGTCAGAAGGTAGCTTACCCTATCCTCTGGGTTGATCTGGCAGTTGTGTGGAACAGCAAGCGTCTCGGTAATTTCGAAGAAGATGAGAAATTCAAGGGTGTCCACCTTGGGTTCATGGATGGCCACGTAGAGTGGCACCAAGGGGTCCAAGTGCGGAGGCGGTTCAGTAGGCCTGGACTTACCTTGTTCTGGTAATCCATGGGGCCTCTCCGGGCATGATCGTCCGCTAGTGCAGGGCTGGCGATACAGCCGACCTCGGCGGAATGGTCTTAGCAGGGTGATTTACACCTCGCTGGCTGCGTCGCTTACCTTCCGCGCCTTCTTGATGATACTGGCCACGGTTTCTGAGGGCTGGGCTCCTTTGCTAATCCAGCCATCGGCCTTCTCCAGATCGAGAGTGTAGTTGGCTCCCGGCAAGAGGGGGTCATAGGTCCCGATTTGCTCGATGTAGCGAGCGTCCCGGCGCTTGCGGCTATCAACGGCCACAATCTTGTAGTAGGGCTTATCCTTGGTGCCTTTGCGTGTAAGTCTGAGAGCTACCATGTCCTGTTTGGCGTGGGGCGGCGGAACTTGGAGGAATTCCTCCGGTTTGCCAAGGAATTTTGGTGGGAAAGGGCGATCGGCAGGCTAAAATCCCTATATGAGGCTTCTGAAGGCTCTTTTCAGAGGGTGACGGAGTGGGTTTATATGGGATTCAGGATGATTTCCCGAGCAATCCAGTCATCTCCGCTCCTGATAAACTCAATAAGGCAATTGTATTTAAAATGATGCTGGCGCCGGGGGCCTAGGCTGATTTCGACGGATAGGACCGTTTCGTAGCTTCCGATGTTTTCCGCCTCAATTTTAATCAGGGCGTTATCCCTGCGGATCGCGCATGACATCACGCTGTCATGAAAATCTTTCAGGGAGCGCCCTGCCTGAGTCCGATCGAAGGTGCCGGAATCTACTGGATAGGGAGCTTGAACGGTAAAGGAGTGGGCCAGGAGCTCCCCCAGGAGTTCCACTTTATTGGTGGTGGTGTTGCCGCTCAGGGCGCCTTTCTCCAAGCAGTCCAGAAGGCGGTGAGCCTGCCTTTTGACGATTTGCTCGGGAGTCGATCTCCATAGCAGAAAGGAAGTTCCGGTAACCGCAAGAATCATAAAACCGAGAATGATGAGTCTGGCTCTCATCTTCCCGGAAGAAGCTGAAAGCAGAATCCCTTGAGATACTCGGTTTCTGGTATGGTGGGAAGGACGGGATGGTCAGAACGCTGGCTGTAGGACTCGACCAATCGTAATGTTTTGCGGGCGTCTACCGCAGCGTCACGCACGTTATTGAGGAACAACTCTCGAGTGACATGGTGGGAGCAGGAGAAAGTAGCGAGGTAGCCATCGTGATTGAGTAGTTTGAGAGCCCTAAGGTGAATCTCCTTGTATCCCCGCATCGCATCGTTGAGAGCCTTCTTGCTACGGGTGAAGGAAGGAGGGTCAAGAATGATAAGGTCAAAGGTTTCATCACAGGCCTTCAGATAGTCGAAGGCATTCGCCTCAATCGCGCGAATTTCCAAGTTGTTGAGTTCTGCGTTGTGGGTGACGGCGGAAACAGCTTCGCCTGAGATGTCGACACAGGTGACATCAGCAGCTCCAGCGCGGGCACAAGCGAGTCCAAAGCCGCCTTGGTTGCTAAAGCAGTCGAGGACTCGTTTGCCTTCTGCTAGTGCCGAGACTTTTTGGTAGGTATCGATCTGATCCAGGTAGAGTCCGGTTTTCTGTCCGCTGAGCAGGGTGGATTGGAACTTCAGATTTCCGTGCTCGAGAGTGACCGGATCCGGATCTTTACCCGCGGCGATAAAATTAGATGGCTCGAGACCCTCAGCCTTCCGCATCGGGGAATCATTACGGACTACAATGGATTCCGGAGAAAGAAGCTGCTGTGCGGCCTCCACGATGAGATTGATCCGCTGATCCATCGCGAGAGTGAGCGTCTGGATGACCAGGTGGCGATCGTAGCGGTCTATAATCAGCCCGGGCAGGCCATCGGACTCGCTCCATGCTAGACGGCAGAGGGAGGAGTCTACCGGCAGCCTGTCTCGCAGAGAAAACGCGAGTTGTAGTCGCCGAAGGAAGAAATCCTTATCGAGTTCCTGTTTTCGCCGCGAAAAACGGCGGGCCACGATCTGAGATTTTGGGTTATAGATCGCACTTCCAAGGGGCTTGTCTTTGAAGTCCTTGAGCGAAATCACCTCTCCGGGCTGCGGATTCCCGAAGGATTTCTTGATTTCGGAGGCGTAGACCCAGTCGTGGCCATGAAAGATGCGGGAACGGGGTTTTATGACGAGACCTGGCATGAAGTAGTGAATTGGGGGGCGATTTATCTTGAAAGCTGGCTGGCAGACGATTAGGCCGTACCCACCTTATGGGTAAGCAGTATAACAAGGTTCAGAAACGTCGACGCCGAAAGCAGTATTTCAAACGGCGGCGGGAGCAAATCAAATCGAATGTCGCCCTGAAGAAGTCCTCGGCGAGTAAGAGTGGATCTGCCAAGAAAGCGGCGAAGAAAGCAGCAAAAAAGGCGGCGAAAAAGACTGCCAAGAAAGCGGTGAAAAAAACCGCGAAGAAAGCTGCAAAAAAGGCCGCGAAGAAAGCTGCAAAAAAGGTCGCTCCTGAGGCTGCTCCTGAGGCTGCTCCTGAGAGTAAGGATTCTCCCGCCGAGTAGGTTGCTTGCAGTGACCTCCTTGGTCGTTCTGGTGTGACTCTGTGAGTCTCCTCATGAGAGGTGATGTCTCCCGGACCAAAACGGTTGCCACCCTCTTGAGGTGGTGGCTGAAATACATAGTGGCCGCTTGGGTGGTCGCCCTTCTTGCTATCTTGGTGGCTGCCCTTTTCAAAAGGATGGTGGCAGATGAAACCTCCCCATTGCTCCAGAGCTCCTTGCTTGAGAGCTTGGAGGAGAACGATCGCTGTAACGCGATTCTTGCCATCTCCCCGGACTTGCAAGTGCAGCTGGAAGCAATCGATTCAACAAAAGAGCATGGATCCCTGTACGGAGTAGCCGTTTTGGTGAAGGATAATATTGATGTAAAAGGAATGCCGACCACGGCGGGATCGCGAGCGCTGGCAGATAATTATGCAACTACAGATTCTCCATTGGTTTCAAACTTGAGGCGTGCGGGAGCTCTTATTGCTGGTAAAACGAATCTTTCAGAATGGGCTAACTTTCGGTCGACAGAGTCAACTAGCGGATGGAGTAGTGTAGGAGGCCTGACGACTAATCCATTTGATTCCTCCTGCAGCGCATGTGGATCAAGTTCAGGCAGCGGGGCGGCTGTGGGATCTGGACTGGTAGACATTGCCATCGGAACAGAGACAGATGGTTCTGTTACCTGCCCGGCTGCAATGTGTGGTATTGTTGGGTTAAAGCCAACTGTCGGGCTGCTTTCGTGCGACGGGATTGTTCCGATTTCCGCTAGCCAGGACACTCCTGGGCCCATGACCCGCACTGTGAGGCTTGCAGCTAGGGCCCTCAGCGCCATGGCTGGAGAGGAAGCTCAGGATTATGAAGCCTCTCTTAAGGAGGGAGCCCTTGAAGGGGTGAGACTGGGTGTTCTCGCTCCCCTCTGTGGAATGTATGACGAGCCGGTTTCAGATGCCTTTGCCGCTGCTCGGCGCACTCTGGAGCAAGCGGGAGCAACCCTGATAGAAATTAATGATCTTCCAGACCTGAGAAGAATCAGCCAGCTGGAGTGGGAAATTCTTCTCAGAGAATTCAAGCGGGACCTGAACGCCTATCTCTCAGGAAGGCCTCCTTCTGTCACCACGAGGACACTTGCGGATATCATCGCATACAACAAATCCCATGCTTCAGTGGTTATGCCCCATTTCGGGCAGGATATTTTTGAGCAATCGGAGGGAACAAAAGGAGGGGAGGATCCAGATCTGCCGGGACTCGTGGCAGAGGCCAAGCGGCTGGCGGGGAGGGAAGGGATTGACCGGCTCCTCGCTGAATATCAATGCGAGGCCTTGATTGCCCCAACTACGGGGAGGGCATTTCCGGTGAATCTTGAAGAGGGAGATGCATTTCAGGGGGCATGCACGACTCTTCCTGCGGTTTCAGGATATCCTCACCTCACAGTACCGATGGGTATGGCAGATGGCCTGCCAGTTGGATTGTCGTTCATGGGGTCTCAATTTTCGGAGGCTCACCTGCTGGCCATGGGTTTTGCCTTTGAGCAGACGCGGATTAAGTAACTGCGTGGCCATGATGAGCTATGGCGGCTGAGGCCCTTCTCAGGATTTGACCTTGGCGGGTTCCCGGGAGATGCTGGTTTTAATGCCTAGGAAAATGAGCTGGTTTTCTTTTGCCGTGATTGCTGCAAGGGCTTTTCTGCAGCTTCGCGAGACACGGAGAAAAATTATTTCCTATACGATTGTGGTGCTTCTCGCAGTGTTCGCGCTTGGGAACTGGCCTCTAGCCTCCTGGCTGGAGGAAACGCCGCTCAGGTTTCTTTTTTATTGGGCGGGATGCGCCTTCCTCGCCATCTTCCTCTTCCTTCTGGGGCTCTACGATTTCCTGCGGATCATCAAGGAGTACAAGGACGTGCGGGGAAAGCTTCGCTAGAATGCCGCCGGGGATCACCGAATTCCTGGCAAAGACAAATTAAACTAAGAACTAAAATACTGTGAGTCGCTGGATTGACGAATTTCTTGAGTTGTTACGCTTTCCCAGTGTTTCAACGGACTCCCGCCACGATGCGGATGTAAGGGCCTGCGCTGAATGGCTGGCGTCTCGCATGACCTCAGCCGGTTTGCAGAGTGTAATTCATGATACCGATGGACATCCGGTTGTGATTGGGCGCAACACGCATGAGGCTGGTAGACCTACCGTGCTCGTCTACGGGCACTATGATGTCCAGCCGGTTGATCCCCTAGAGCTATGGGACAGCGACCCATTCGAACCAGTGATTCGTGATGGAAAGATCTGGGCTCGGGGAGCGACGGATAACAAGGGGCAGTTCTTCGCTCATCTTTGTGGTATCACGGAGACTATCGAGGAGTGTGGCGGATTGCCGGTGAACCTCATCATGTTGCTGGAGGGTGAGGAAGAGATAGGTTCTCCGAACCTGCGCCCATTTCTTGAAGAGCATCGCTCAGAGCTGGCTTGTGACGTCATCGTAGTCTCTGACACGGGAATGGTTGCCCCGGGGGTTCCCACCATGGGCTATGGGCTACGCGGAATTACGTGCTGTGAGGTCGCGGTGAGGGGCCCGGCTCGGGATCTTCACTCCGGTGTTTACGGTGGAGCAGTGGCCAATCCCGCTACGGTTGTTGGGCAACTGGTGGCGAGCCTGCATGATCACGAGGGTCGGGTGGCGGTCGAGGGTTTCTACGACGATGTTGCCGGCCTGGAAGAATGGGAGCGTGAAATGTGGAGTGTGGTCCCTGGGATGGCTGAGGAGGATCTACTTAAGGTTACGGGGTCGCCGTCCATGTACGGGGAAAGCGGCTACACACCTGCCGAGCGGCTTTGGGCTCGCCCCACGGCCGAGGTGAATGGGATCTGGGGTGGATATCAGGGCGAGGGCTCGAAGACCGTTTTGCCCGCTGAGGCGTTTGCAAAACTTTCTTTCCGTCTCGTTCCTCACCAAGACCCCTTGGATGTGATGGATAAGGTTGAGGCCCATCTCAGAAAGCATTGTCCCGAGGGAGTATCCCTGGAGGTGACCCGGGGGCATCACGGACAGGCTTACTACACGGATCCTCACTCACCGCATGGAAAGGCTGCCCAGCAGGCGCTCAGCGAGACTTTTGGATCCGATCCAGTGCTGATCAGAGAGGGAGGAAGTATTCCGATCATCCAAGACTTCAAGGAGGTTCTGGGGGTTGATACCCTGCTGCTGGGCCTCGCTCTTCCTGATTGTCAGATCCATTCCCCAAACGAAAACTTCACGGTTGAGAATTTTGAGGGTGGAATTCGCCTTAACAGAGTGCTTTTTGACAAACTTGCCTCCATCGGGACGGAATCATGAGCGAGGATGACTCATCAGCTAAGCGTGATTTTATTCGTGAGATCATCTCGAAGGACCTGACGACGGGAAAGCACGACAAAATTGTAACCCGGTTCCCTCCAGAGCCCAATGGCTACCTGCACCTTGGACACGCCAAGGCGATCTGTCTTGGCTGGGGTATCGCTCAGGAGAATTCTGCCAGCGGATCGGAATTTCACCTGAGGTTTGACGACACCAACCCGTCCAAGGAAGAGCAGGAGTATGTCGATAGTATTCAGGAGGATGTAAAGTGGCTTGGTTGCGACTGGGGAAAGCACCTCTATTTCGCCAGCGATTACTTTGAATTTTTCTATGATTGCGCGATGCATCTGATTGAGGAGGGGAAGGCCTTCGTAGATGAGCAATCTCCTGATGAGATCCGCGCCGCTCACGGAACCGTGGCCGAGATGGGGACCGAGTCGCCTTACCGTGACCGATCGATTGAGGAAAATGTAACCCTCTTTAAAAAAATGCGTTCCGGTGATTTTGGGAACGGAGAAGCTGTCTTACGAGCCAAGATTGACATGGCTTCGCCAAACATGCACATGCGGGACCCGATCATTTATCGTGTATTGCATGAGACTCACCACAATACGGGAGACAAGTGGTGTATCTATCCGATGTA
>Ga0115011_10000713_pt1 | contig 25753 bp, 18 predicted proteins | sample TroAtlMetagenome_2_FD_88705 | JGI IMG/M metagenome (GOLD analysis project Ga0115011, IMG submission 88705) | Marine eukaryotic phytoplankton communities from Atlantic Ocean - Tropical Atlantic ANT8 Metagenome | ecosystem: Environmental > Aquatic > Marine > Oceanic | place: Tropical Atlantic...
GAGGCATTAAGAGCTCAAGCTAACGATAAAAGACTTCAGGCCTTATACGCAAGTATAGACGATACAACTAGAGCCTCAATTGACAATACATTGGCAATGATGGGTAACGTTGGTCCAGAGTTTAAAGAAGGAATTACAGAATTAATTGCTACAGGTGGTGCTCCGTTAAGTGATTATGGTAAAGGTTTAATTGCAACTATGCCTGAGATGGGCGAAGCGGCAAGACAATTAAAAGCAGGACAAATTACAAACGAAGAATTTATTGAAATAGCTAAACAGGCCCAAGCAAAACAAAGACAGATGCTAAATGAAAACGGCGAGATGGTAGGAACATACGCGGCTATGGGCGGGACTTTATATAACGCATCATTAGATATTGCTAAAGCAGGTGAAATTGGTGGTAAGTTATCTGAAGCACAGCAACAACAACTAGACGCACAGAAAAATGCTGAAAGAGGATTAACAGAATTTGAAAGTAAAATTACACAAATAAGAAACACAATTCTTAGTAAACTTATTGATAGTGGTGTGTTTGATCAATTAGCACTAATACTTACAGAAGTAGCTGATGTGTTTACAGGATTGTTTGGTAAAGGTGGATCAGGTACAAAAACATTAGACAGTTGGTTTGACAGTATTGCTAAATGGATCGACGATGTTAAAAATGCCTTTGGTGCTGGAGCATCAATAGGTGATGTATTAAAAGAATATGTATGGAAACCTATTAAGAAAGCACTCAGTAATTTCTGGAGTGGTACAGGAGAAACAACTACAACTGAAAACGAAGATGGATCAACTACTACATCAGTTGACAAAGGATTAAAAGGTCAATTCATTGACAGTCTTAAAAGTGTAGGAAAATATTTGTTTGTAGGTGGTTTGGCTTTAGGAGCCATAATACTTGCAATGAGTGTAGCCATTGGGGCATTGGCGGCGCCATTAAATCTTGCTAGTCCAGGACTACTTGCACTAGGAGCCGCGTTTGCAGGTATAGGTGTAGCGGCTGGTGGTATATCATTATTAATAGATGCCATTACAGGTTCAGTAGGTAAGCTGGCCGACGGTGCTAAAAAGTTTGAAGAGCTTGATGCTGATCAACTTAAACTAGTAGGCGGAGGATTAAAAGAACTTACAGGACCAATAATGGATCTTGCTAAAGGTGGTATAGTTGCAAACTTTGTTGGTTCAGGTGCATTTAAAAACCTAGCAGATGGTGTTAAAGAATTTGAAAGTGTAAATCCAAGTAACTTACACGCAGTAGGACCTGCATTAACAAGTTTACACAAAGGTATGAGTGCATTTACAGGAGATGGTGTACTTGACAGCATTGGTAAAGCATTAGGAAGTTTATTTGGTGGTGGTACTGATAATTTACATACCATAGCAGAAGATGTTAAACTATTTGCTGACGTAGACGCACAAGGATTAAAAGCAGTTGGCGACGGATTACAAGGTATTGCTAACTTTATTGAAGCAATGGACGGAGCCAATTTACGTACTGTTTCCAAATCACTTTCAGAACTTACAAAACAGTTACAAAAATACCAAGAAGAATACAGTAAAATGGATGCAGACACTAAAGCCAATCTTGTTAGCAACTTTACAAGTTTTGGAGAAGGCCAGAAAGGTGCCGCAGACAAGCTAGATCAGTTAAATAATAGTGTACAAATGATGCTAGTAGAATTAAGAAAACAAACAAGAGGCATCAACACTACCGCTGATGCGATAGGATAGGATACTAAATGAGTTGGAAAAGATACTTTAACCCAGTAGAAACAGATAAAGGAACGTCTGGCAACTACTCACCTTTAGGGGGAGCGGGTAATAATGGTATGGGTCCAGCCCAAGCAAATTATTCATCATACTTACCAGATGTTTACGTTGGTAGTCCAAACCGTATTGAACGTTATGGACAATACAACACAATGGATTTAGATTCAGAAGTAAATGCCGCATTAGATATTTTAGCAGAATTTACAAGTCAAAAAAACAAAAACAATCAATCACCATTTGTAATTGACTATAAACAAGATGCAACAAATTCAGAAGTACAAGCATTAAAATTGTACTTACAACAATGGTGTAAAATACAAAATTTTGAAACTAAAATGTTTCGTATATTACGTAACATTTTTAAATATGGTGATGCTTTTTTCATTAGAGATCCTGAAACTAAACGTTGGTTCCATGTTGACCCAGCAAACGTTTCACGTATTATTGTAAATGAATCACAAGGTAAAACACCAGAACAATACATTGTTAAAAATGTAAACTTAAACTTTAAAAATGCAGTAGCAACTACTCCGCATCAAACAAACGGAAATGTTACAGGTGGTGGAGATGGATACTTAACAGGTTCAGTACGTGGACAAGTAGGTGCTCCTAATCAATCAATGAGCGGTGGACGTTTCCAAAAAGACGTTCAAGAAATTGCCATTGATGCAGAGAACATGATACATTTAAGTTTAAGTGAAGGACTTGATAACAACTTTCCATTTGGTAACAGTTTGTTAGAAAGTATATTTAAAGTATACAAACAAAAAGAATTACTTGAAGATGCAATTATAATATACAGAGTACAAAGAGCGCCTGAACGTAGAGTGTTTTATGTAGATGTAGGTAATATGCCATCACACTTGGCTATGCAATTTGTTGAACGTGTTAAAACAGACATTCACCAAAGACGTATACCTAGTGCAACAGGTGGCGGACAAAATGTTATTGATAGTGCATACAATCCATTATCAATTAACGAAGACTACTTCTTTCCACAGACTGCTGAAGGGCGTGGCTCTAAAGTTGAAACATTACCAGGTGGTACTAATTTAGGGGAAATTGATGATCTTAAATATTTTACTAATAAGCTGGTACGTGGTTTGCGTATTCCTAGTTCTTATCTTCCTACAGGGCCTGACGATGGTGCTACTCAATTCCAAGATGGGCGAGTGGGTACTGCATACATACAAGAATTAAGATTTAACACATATTGTGAAAGATTACAAAATTTAGTAGTAGAAGAATTTAATCAAGAGTTTAAACGTTACTTGTTAGAAAAAGGCGTAAACATTGATACTGCTATGTTTGATTTAAGATTCCAACCACCACAAAACTTTGCAAGTTACAGACAAAGTGAAATTGATAATGCAAGAGTACCAACTTATACACAAATGAGTGCTATACCTTACATTTCAAATAGATTTGCACTTAAACGTTTCTTAGGAATGACAGAAGAGGAACTTGCAGAAAACGAAAGATTGTGGCGTGAAGAGAATGATGAAAATATTACACCACCACCAACAGATTCAGCAGGTGAATTAAGAAGTGCTGGAATCTCAAGTGCAGGTATGTCAGCAGACATGGCCGGTGCAGGAGCAGGTGAAGACGTAGCGGCTGACGGAGAAGAGCCAGCACCAGTAGATGGTGGAACAGCACCTCCTCCAGGAACAGCAACAGGTGGACCAGCAGGCGGTGGCGGAACACCACCAGCAGGAGTATAAATAGTATTATGATATTACGTGAGCTATTCTATTTCGATAAAGAAACACTTGAGCCAGTAGAGAACAAGGGTTATGATCCATCTATGGACGATTCTATTGTTTCAAAAGATGATACACGTAAGACTAGATTAACACTACGTCAGATTAATAAGATTCGTAAAGCAAGTGAACTACATAAAGAAGAGCAAGAGAAAGAATTGCACTTCGTTAGACAAATGTACGGCTTGGCCGCTAACGCAGAGCAGGCAGTTTAACTTTACGAGGAAATTAAATGTCCACAGCCTTTGTAATAGGTAATGGAAAATCAAGAATACCAATCCCACTAGAAGCATTAAAGCAACACGGTAAGCTATATGCCTGTAATGCGGTTTATAGAGAGTTTGAACCCGACTACCTAGTTGCTGTTGATACTAAAATGATCAGCGAGATCAATAGACATAAGTGGCAATACAATCATGAAGTATGGACTAATCCTAATAAAGCATACGACAATATGAATCTTTTTAACTTCTTTGAGGAGCCATTGGGTTGGAGTAGTGGACCTACAGCATTATGGTTAGCAACGTATGGCGATAAAAAGAACCCTACTGCACACCAGCATGATACAATATATATACTAGGGTTTGATTTTAAAGGTACAACACCAGATAACTTAAAAGGTGAGGGCGGATCGCTTAATAATATATACGCAGATACAGAAAATTATAAAAAATCAAACGACCCTGCTACATACCACGGTAATTGGGCCAGGCAGGTTGGCATAGTTTGTCAGAAAAATCCTCAAAAGAGATATATAAGAGTAGTAACAAACAAACAGGATTACTGTCCGGACAACTTAACGCAGTTAGTTAACTTTTCGAACATGGAAACGGCAGAATTCATGCAAAACTTTAAGATTCTACAATCTTAATGTAAAACCGGCGTATTTTCGCCTATATCTACGCACTTTTCTTCATAAACCATAAATACAAGTGACAGCCTTACCACATCTAAACAATAGGAGGATAATAAAATGGCAAATCAATCTAAATTTGAAGCGATGCTTGAAAAGTTAATCGCAGAAGACAAAGCGGGAGCTGAAGAATTATTTCACGAAATAGTTGTTGAGAAATCTCGTTCAATATACGAAGATTTACTTGAAACTGACACAGCAGAAGTTGAAGTTGACGAAGCGAAAGCAGATGCTAAATCAGAAGATAAAGTAGAAGAAAAAACAGAAGAAGCTAAAGAAGACGAAAAAGTTGAAGAAGTTGCAAAAGACGAAGAAGCAAAAGAAGACAAAGTTGAAGAAAAAGCTGAAGCTGATGCAGAAGACAAAGTTGAAGAAAAAGCTGAAGATTCTAAAGACGAAGAAGTTAAAGAAGAATTAGTTGACATTCAACCAGTTGCAGACGAAATTACACCAGAAGATGACATGGGTGGCGATGCCGCTGATGACATGATTGCTGACATCGAAGACGGTGAAGGTGAAGAAGGTGAAGAAGATAAAGGTGACGACGAAGACTTAGAAGACAGAGTTGTTGACCTTGAAGATGCTCTTGATGATCTTAAAGCTGAATTTGACGGCATGATGGCTGACAAAGACGGTGACGACGCTGAAGCAGATGCAGAACCAGAAATGGATGCAGACGCAGATGGCGAAGAAGGTGACGAAGAGAAGGAAGATGAAGCTGTTGATACAGAAGCTACTTCCGAACTTGAGCAACCTGCGTTTGAAAATGCTGAGAAACCAGTACAATCAAGCACAGAGCTAATGAGAGAATACGTAACTAAAGTTGCTGAACCTAAAAGAGATTCAGGAACAGACGGTACTAAATCTCCAGTAGCTGGAAAAAATGATATGGGCGGCGACGCTGGAAACATTGCCAAAGGTGGTGAAGAATCCGGAAGTAAAGCGGCAAGTCCAAAAGAAGACTCTGCAGGGAACGTTAACGTACCAGGCGGAAAAGCTTCTAAATCATTAAAAAGCTCAAAAGCGGCTGTTACAGCCGAAAAGGGTGCCGACACTGATTCAGTTATCGGTTCCTAATAGTTTGTTGTTAAGGAGAACTAGGTGATAAACTTAAGAGAGAACTTGACGTTCGACCAAGCAAAATTGGTTTTAGAGACTACTGAGAACGACAAGGGTGGAAAAGACCTTTACATGAAGGGAATTTGCATCCAAGGCGGAGTAAAAAATGCTAACCAGCGAGTTTACCCTGTTACCGAGATTAGTAGGGCTGTCAACACACTCAACGACCAAATAACTGGTGGATATTCAGTTCTTGGAGAAGTTGATCATCCAGAAGGACTTAACATAAACTTAGACCGTGTTTCGCACATGATCACAGAAATGTGGATGGACGGACCAAACGGTTATGGGAAACTTAAAGTATTACCTACGCCGATGGGACAACTAGTTAAAACAATGCTGGAAAGCGGAGTTAAACTAGGTGTTTCATCACGTGGTAGCGGAAACGTCATGGAAGACGGGTCCGGTCAAGTAAGCGATTACGAGATTATTACAGTCGATGTAGTTGCTCAACCCAGTGCTCCAGGTGCCTACCCGACACCAATTTACGAGCATTTATTAAATGCCCGTGGGGGGTACAAGGCACTAGAATTAGCACGAGAAGTTCGAGGCAACGAGAAGGCGCAAAAGTATTTGAAGGAATCTTTGGTTAATATAATCAAAGGCCTCCAGTAATAAGGAGAAAAATATGTTGGAAGCACTGAAATCACTTTTTGAAAACAACGCAATTTCAGAAGAAATCAGAGCAGACATCCAAGAAGCATGGGACAAACAGATTGCTGAAAACAAGCTGAATGTTACTGCTGAACTTCGTGAAGAGTTCGCTAAAAAATACGAACATGATAAAGCTACTATGGTTGAAGCAATTGATTCCATGGTGACAACAAAACTTCAAGAAGAAATTTCCGAATTCGCTGAAGACAGAAAACAATTAGCAGAAGCAAGAGCCAAATATGCTGTTGCTATGCGTGAAAACGCAGGCTTGTTAAAAGGTTTTGTATTTGAACAGTTGAAAAAGGAAGTGGGTGAGCTACATGAAGACCAAAAAGTAATGTCAGATAAGTTTGGCAAACTTGAGGAATTCGTTGTAGAAGCTCTTGCTAAAGAAATTGCAGAGTTCCACGAAGATAAAAAAGACTTGGCTGAAACTAAAGTAAGATTAGTTAGAGAAGCCAAAGAACACTTGACAAAAGTACGCAAGTCTTTTGTTGAGAAAAGTGCAAAAATTGTATCTGAAGGAGTTAGTAAAAAACTTACAAGTGAAATTACTCAACTTAAAGAAGATATTGATTCAGCACGTAAGAATGATTTTGGTCGCAAAATTTTCGAAACGTTTGCAGGCGAGTATGCAAATAGCTACTTAAACGAAAAATCTGAAACAGCTAAACTTTTAAAAGTTGTAGACGTTAAAGAAAAAGCAGTTGAAGAAGCTAAAGCAGAAGTCGAAGAAGTTAAGAAAATCGTCGAGAGTAAAGACGCAGAAATTAATAAAATTTCTGATGCGGCTAAACGTAAAGAAGTAATGCACGAATTAACTGGACCTTTGAGCAAGGACCAGCGTGAGATTATGGTAGACTTACTGGAAAATGTACAGACAGATGGTTTGAGAAAAGCATTTGATAAGTATATTCCGGCAGTAATTGACGGTAAAACTCCAGCGAAGAAGAAGGCGACATTAACAGAGTCAGAGGCAAAAGAAATCACAGGCAATAAAGAATCTAACGTTAGTAGAGTAAGTCAAGAAGAGAATAATAATATTATTCACATTCAAAAACTTGCTGGATTGAAATAAGGAGAAAACAATGTCAGAACTACTAGAAAGTCGCTGGCAGGATACCAAAACTGCTCTTTTAGAAGGCCTTAATGGCAACAAAAAAGCTGTAATGGCAAGTACTCTAGAAAACACACGCAAGTGGTTGAATGAGACTGCAACAGCTGGTTCTACAAGCGCCGGTAATGTAGCAACTCTAAATAGAGTTATCCTACCAGTAATCAGAAGGGTCATGCCTACTGTAATAGCCAACGAATTAGTTGGTGTACAGCCTATGACAGGACCAGTGGGTCAAATCCACACATTAAGAGTACGTTACGCAGATTCATCTGATGGTAACGAAGTTGGTGAAGAAGCATTATCACCATTTAAGATCGCGGCGGCATATTCAGGTAACGCCACTGACGCAACACCAAAAGGTGGAGCAACAGCGGCACTTGAAGGTCAAGCAGGTAAGAGATTATCTATCCAGATCTTAAAGCAAACTGTCGAAGCAAAAACTAGAAAGCTATCAGCTAGATGGACTTTTGAAGCGGCACAAGATGCTCAAGCACAGCAAGGCATCGATATTGAAGCAGAAATTATGGCGGCATTAGCCCAAGAAATTACTGCTGAGATCGATCAAGAAGTATTAGCTTCTTTAAGAGCTTTGGCTGGAACGCAAAACCAACAAGCATACGACCAGAACGCTGTAAGCGGTACTGCAACATTCGTAGGTGATGAACACGCGGCTTTGGCTGTGATGATCAACCGTGTTGCTAACAACATCGCACAGAGAACTAGACGTGGTGCTGGTAACTATGCTGTGGTATCACCACACGCATTAACTATCCTACAATCTGCAACAACTTCAGCGTTCGCAAGAACTACTGAAGGTGCATTTGAGGCTCCTACAAATACTAAAATGGTTGGAACATTAAATTCAGCTATGAAAGTATATGTAGATTCATATGCCACTGATGCAACAGCAGTATTAGTTGGATACAAAGGTTCAAGTGAATCAGACGCACCTGCGTTCTACTGCCCTTACATTCCTTTAATGTCAAGTGGCGTAGTACTAGATCCGTCTAGCTTTGAACCAGTAGTAAGTTTCATGACTAGATACGGATATGTTGAGTTAAACAACACAGCATCTTCACTAGGTAATGCGGCTGACTACTTAGGTACAGTTACTATTGCGAACGTAACTTTTAGCTAATCCATAGGGTTAGTTACTGAGTAACAACTTTAGATAGGCCCTTCGGGGCCTATCTTTTTTTATGGCTAAATACTAGTACAAAATCGTTCATCCTATCTAGGACGGAAGTAGCATAATGCGAAGGAACGCACTCAAACTTTAACAGGGGAGGGTGTTATGAACAGATTCGATCATTTACATAAACAGTACCGTGAGCAAAAACTGAGAGCTCGTAAAGAACGCATATTAGCGAACAGCAGAGATGTTGTTGAGGTTAATGGCAATGGTACTTCTGGATATCGTATCAAACACGGTGAAAACAAAGATCGTGTTGCCGGTCATTTAACGGTTGATCATCCAAATAAGAAAATATAACATTTTGGTAAACCTTTTTACAAATAATGGCATTTTTAGGTTGATTATTTGAAAAAGAGGTGTTATATTAGTAATATAAGCATTAGGAGAGTAATTAACTCTTAATTATAGTGCAAGGAAGAGCCCTTTACCAGAAGGGGCGAACTTGACTGTCCAGGGGTGGTACCCAGGGTTTGTAGTAGAAATACGCAGATTCACATCGCATTCACTAGCGGGGATAGGTTGTACGTATTAGAATGGTATTCCGGTACGTGCTTGTAGGTGTAACCAAGTCCTACCTATTTTGCTTATACTTTCCAAACCCACTTCCAATAACTTTGATAAATACTTGTGTCTATAGAGCGAGCCGCATTAAAAGGATTTTAACGGCGGACTTATGGGGACAGAACCCCGTAGACCTAGAACGTCAAAGGAGAAACAAATGGGAAGACCAATTAATAAAAGATTTTTCGGAACACCTACAGCAGGTGGAAACGAAATAAAAGTAGACTTTCATGATGGCTCAGCTGTTACTGAAGGTTATATCGTTAAACAATTAGGATCAAAAAAGTTCCGTGTTAAAGAAATCGGTGGCTCAACAGAGTACGATCGTTTTTTAACTACAGGTAAATTAGCTTCTGCACTTACAGGTACAGAAATGGCTATTACTGTAAAAGGTGACGACAACGAAACTTATCAAATTGAAAAGATTGCAGGTAGAAAAGCTACTGTGATTGCACCAGATGGTACAGGTTCAAATGCACTATCAGGAACATCATTATCTTGGACATTTACAGCATCTGGTTCAGATGGAGCGGCACAGGTTGAAGAAGCTGGTGACGATGACACTAAAGCAGGTACTGATGACGACGATTTCACAAATGCGTAATTAGTTTGTTTGTGGGGGCTTTGGTCCCCACAACACTTTAAGGAAAATTGTAAATGGCAAAGAATTTAGTAGTAGACGGCGATTATAGAATCAAGACACAGGATTCAGGAACAATCTTCTTGGATACAGGGACTCAGATCGGTCAAGTTTATATGACTGGTAACCTTGTTGTCAAAGGTAATACAACATCCGTTGAAGCTACTGACCTTGCTTTAAAAGATAATATTATTGAAGTTAACTCAGGAGAACAGGGTGCAGGTGTTACACTTGGTACTGCTGGTATTCAAGTTGACAGAGGTAGTTTAGTTGATACGCAAATTGTTTTTGATGAAAGTGTAAGTTGGAATGATCCAGTTACAAATACAATCAAGACAGGTGCGTTTAAATTAAGAGATGTTAACGGTGGTAACATTGGACTAGAAGTTAGAAGTATTGCAACAGGTGGTGCTGACTTATTTTTAATTAATGCTGGTACAGGTGTTATAAGTGTTAGCGGAACTAACTCATATGAAAATCAAATTACTGATGACGATGATATTCCTAATAAAAAATATGTAGACGTTGCTATTGCGGCTCAGGTTGCCGCGGCAGACTTCCAGAAAATTAGAGATGGAAGTGTAAGTCATACAGAGATGGTTGTTGAAGATTTTGAAACTTCAGGAAATCCAAGTCAAGCAAGAGTTACAGTTGATGGAAACAATCACGTTACATTTTGGGATAACAGAACTGAGTTACACGATTTAAGAATAACAGGTTCAACAATTCAAACTACTACTAGTGGTTCTGATTTAACGTTATCTGCTCCAGGAACAGGTTCAGTAGTTATTGACGACCAATTACAAATTTTAACAACACCTAGTCCAGATGATGCTAGTGTAGATCCAGCACAACCAACAGATGGTTTAAAGATTTATGCTAAGACTCAAGGCGTAGGTAAGACAGGCTTATATTATGTAAATAGTAATAATGTAAGAGACGAAATAATAAGTAAAAACAGATCATTGCTTTTAAGCATGATCTTTTAAGGATAAAAAATGGCAATAGCACAAGCGGCAATAGGAAATACAGATACAGTAGTTTTAACTGTACCGGCAAGTACTGAATATGCAATTACAACTATTATGGTTTGTAATCATGCAGGCTTTAACGCAGGTGGCACTAATGATACGTCATTCGATTTACACTTTGTAAAGAGTGGACAAGCAAAGTCCAACACTAACATGGTTGTAAAAGAAATTCCAGTACCAGGTGGAGAAACATTTACACTTGATACTGAGAAAGTTATCTTAGAAGCAGGCGATAAAGTAACAGTATTAGGTCAAGCACCGTTGAATCTAGCAATTACTGTAAGTTATTTGGTAGTATAATATGAGATTTCTACGTAGACAGTCAACAAACAGTCGTGGTCTTTACGGACAAGATGATATCCGTAGGGATATTAACGGCCAAGTTGTACTTGATAGTACAGATATGTTGATGGTTCCTAAAGGCACAGCGGCACAAAAAGTTACTAGCCCAGTAAACGGCCATATGAGATACAACACAGATACAAATGTATTTGAAAACTACCAAGGTGGTAGTTGGGCACCTATTAGAAGATTTGAACCAGCTAGTATCGTTATGCAAAGTTTAGGTAACGGTAATGATGTTGAAACAAAATTTGGTCCATTAAACAATGGAGACACATATAATCCAACACCAGCGGCGGCACAAAATTTAATTGTACTAATTGAAAACGTATTTCAACTTCCAACAACTAACTACACACTAGAACAAAACCCAGGCGGATATGCCGCAGGTTGGTATGTAGTATTTGGTACAGCAGTACCAACAGGAAAACCAGTTACGGTTCTCCACAACTTCGACAAATAATGTCAGACAACGGTATATCACACTTAACATATAAAAGACAACGTCAAGAAGCAAAGTTAAAACTTGCGGCCGAAAAACGTGCGGCAACAGGTAAAAGAGCTACACTTAAAAAAGGTAATATGCCTACATTATATCAGCCTGGCCAAAACGACTCTAGTAAATTAAAACAAATCACAACAGGTACTTTAAAAACTGGCCGTCCTTGGACATAGTATTCCGCTAAATATAGTATAGGAGTACAATATGGCAATAGCTAGAATATCAGGTCCATTATTAGCGGCGAATCTAAAGAGAACGCAGTCTAATCTTGCGTTTGAAACTGATCTTTTATACATTGGTGCGTTGAATGACAGAATAGGTATTAAGACTAGTTCACCTGCATCTACCTTTAACATTAATGGTCAAATTAATGCTCCTAGTACATACGCAACAAACTATTACGCAGGTAACTTACATATTGATACTGATGGTGTTCGTGCAGTAGTAGGAGATATAAACTTAAATGCTGTAGAAAAAATTAAAATAGATAATTTAAAAACTACAGGCGTTCGTAAATTACAGATTAATAATAATGACATTATGTCGTTTGAAAATAATGATGACATTGTTTTTAATCCTAATCAAAGTGGTGTTACAAACTTTTTAAAAGATACAACTGTTAATGGTAACGTAAGTGCAACAGGAAACGTTGTTGTTCCAGGTAACGTTACAGCAGGTGGTAACTTTGATTTAGGTAATCAATCAACTGATACAGTTGACTTTGATTTTGTAAAATTTACACAAGATTTAGTTCCAAGAAGAACTGAAGATTTATTAAGTTTAGGTAGTGCTACAAAACGTTGGAATGATATTAATGCTGGAATGTTAGACGTTGGCGATATTAATATTGATACTAATGTTATAACTACAAAATCATTTAATAGTAATTTCTATATTAGACCATCAGGTACTGGTGCTATTGTAGTTGAAGATTTACGTTTTAGTGCAAATGTTTTATCATCTACAGGTTCTAATGATATAGAATTTGCACCAGGTGGCCAAGATATAGGAATAACTGCTACGGGATCTTTAAAAGTTCCGGCTGGTACAGAAGCTCAAAGACCGTCAACAGCAACTGATGTACGTTTTAATACTACAACTAACTTCTTTGAATTATTTTCAACTGCATATACTCCTTTAAGAGGTATATGGAGTGAAGATAGAAACACTTATGTATTAGCAAATGTTGACAATAGCTTTAGTTTTGTTACAAACGGTCAAACAAATACTACTTTAACAGCAGATGGATTAGTAACAAATAAACTAATTTCACAAGATAATATTACTATTGATAATGCTAATATTACAAGTGCTTCAACAAACGCAGATATAGTTCTTACAGCAAACGGATCAGGTACAGTTAATATAGGTAGCTTTAAAATTAACGGAAATTTAATTCAAAATACAGGTACTGGGGACTTTATTTTTAACCATGCTGGATCTGGTGATTTAGGTGTTTTAAAATTTGGTGGAACTGGTGGATTTGTTATACCTGCAGGATCACTTGCTGACAGACCAGCAGGGGTTGGCATTGGTGCAACACGTTATAATACTACATTAAAATACTTGGAAACTTGGGAAGGTACTGAGTGGGCCAACGTATCAGGTGCTGGAGATTCTGTTACTGAAGAGTATATGCAGGAACTTGTTAATATCTATACCTTAGCACTGGGTTAATATCCAAAACGTATAAATACATATAACATAAGACAAGACCATCTGAGGGAGAGAAGCCCGAAGACGTTTTATGGGACAAACCGTGGTTATCCAGCGATGTAATTAGGGTAGAGGGACAGGATCCCCGTATTAGGAGAAAAAGGTGGCTGTAGGTCGTATATCGGGTCCGCTTTTAAAGGCAAATCTTCTGCGTAATGGCGTAGATTTGGCATTTGAGACGGATTTACTTTACTTGGATGTTAATAATAGCAGAATCGGGATTAAGACTGCATCTCCTCAATACGATTTAGACATTAACGGAACTACAAGATCAACAGACATAGTTACAACAGGAACATCATATATAGGTGATGTTAGAATTTCTGGCAACACTATTGATTCAGTTGGCACTACATTAAACTTAACAACTGTAGGTTCAGACAAAGTTACAGCATTAAAAACTCTTGATATTGACGATTTAAGATTTGATACAAACGTAATTTCAAGTACAGTTTCAAATGCAAATATAGATATTCTACCACACGGATCAGGTAAGGTAGATGTACAAGGAAATTTAGCAGTTACAGGTAATATAGATATTACAGGTAATTTAGTTGCTGATGGTGATATTACAATTTCAGGTAATGTTCAAATTGGTGACGAAGCAACTGATACAATCAGCATTACAGCAGGTATTACTTCAGACTTAAAACCAGATGCATCAGGAACATATAATTTAGGTACTCCAAGTAAAAAGTGGAATGCTGTTCATTCATCTGCGGCTTACATTGATGACATACAAATAGATACAAACGTAATTCAAAATACAGTTTCTAATGCAGACTTAGAATTAAGAACAAACGGGTCAGGATACATTATTGTTGATGACTTCTTAATGAAAGCAAACAGAATAGAAACTGCTACTAGCGATATGATATTTAATCCTGGTAGTGGAACTGTTAAGATTGACTCAACAGGTTCAGTTAGAATACCATCAGGAACAACTGCACAAAGACCAGCTGTTCCGGCAGTAGGTATGATACGTTACAATACTACTACTTCTAAATTTGAAGGATATGATGGTAACTGGATTGTATTAACAGGTGTATATGACTTAGATGCTGACACTTATATTACAGCAGAATTAACACCAGGTGCAAATGATAACACTATTAGATTTTATTCAAATGGTACTAAAATTGCAGATATTACACAAACAGAATTTAACGTTGCTAAAATCAACGTAGATAGTATACAAATTGACGGAAATACAATTAGTACAACTACTGCTAATACAGACCTTAATTTAACACCAAATGGAACAGGTGGGGTACAAATAGACAATTTCAATATTAGCGGAAGTACTATAAATAACACTAGTAGCGGTGCTATTAGTGTGTTAGATCCAGGTACCGGATACTTCAAAATTGAAGGTACAGACGCATTTATTGTTCCAGCTGGTACAGGTTCCGAACGTCATGCAAGTCCTGTTTTAGGAATGACACGTTGGAATACTACAGATGGAAGATTAGAAATATTCGATGGAACAGTATGGGACACAGTTGCAGGTAGTTCTGGAGCAGTTTCCCAACAGACGCACAAAACATCGCATTAGAATTGGTATTAAGTTTAGGATAAGCAATGGCAACATTTTTTAAAAACAAAGTAGTAAAACAAGTAGGTACAGTACCTATTGAAATTTTATCAGTTCCAGGTGGATCTAAAGTTACTGCTATTGGTTTATCGATTGCAAACTTACTAGATGGTAATACTAGAGTTAGTATTCAAGTTAAAGACGATACTAGTGTAACAGGTTATTATGTTAAAGATGTCATGATAGCCCCGAACGCCAGTTTAAGAGCAATCAACGGAGGTGAGAAATTAGTCTTACCAGCAACAAATGGACTTATAATTACAGCAGATCAAAATGATGCTGTTGATGTAATTTTAAGTTATGTGGAGATCGTATAATGAGTTTTAATTACGTAGGAAGTGCACCACTGGCAGGTGATACAGGTGAACGTTATTTCTATGCATTACGTAGAGATGATGATGGACAAATGTTTATTCAAAAAGTAGACATGGCATCTCCAACAGATTCAGCACAAATTAACAGACCAGGTGGTACTGACGGTAACTATACAGAATTCCAAGCTGGAGAAGATTTCTTTGAAGGTAGAAATCCAAACCACGTATTAGTTTTTGATAACTTACTTTATGAACAAATGCGTTGGGACGATAAAAACATTTATTATTATGTAAATGATGAAGGTGAATTAATTTTAAGAGTTAATACAAAATACGAATATGATAACGGAGTATCAGGTGATCATTTAGTGTTTGGTACTAACGCAACAGGATACGCAGGATAATGGCACAGTTTAATTTAGCAAGAATTAGATATAACTGGAAAAACGTTTGGTTACCAGGAGCAACGTACATCAAAGATGATATTGTACGTAACGGTGGTAACACTTATGTTTGTATGGTTGGACACGTTTCCGATCAAACAAGTTTTAAAACAGATTTAACTGCAAGTCCAGGTAAGTGGTTATTAAATGCAGAAGGTTACCAATGGAAAGGTGACTGGGAAGTTAACGTAAGATATGGTGTAAATGATTTATTCAAATACAATGGTGTTGTTTATAGAGTTTTAGAAGAACATCTTTCTAACTCAAATGCGGCAGTAGGTATTACAAACGATTTAGGTAAACTTCAAGGTTATGCTAAAACTCCAAACTGGAGAATAGACTGGACACCTGCTACAAGATATAGAGTAGATGATGTTGTTAAGTATGGTGGACTTTTATATCAATGTTTAGAAGAACATGATTCTTCAACTACGGTTGCTGGACTAGAACAAGATCAAGCTAGATGGGATTTAATTAGTAGAGGTGACGATTGGAAAACAGATTGGGCACCTTCTACAAGATACAAAAAAGATGACTTTGTACGTTACGGTGGACGTATGTACAGATGTAACACAGGACATACTTCAGCGGCAACAACTATATTAGGATTAGAACAAGATCTTGCTAAATGGGACGTTACACTTGAAGGTATTGTTTACAAAGGTGAATGGCAAAGTAATTTAGATTCATCTGGACTAAGATACAAAGTTGGAGATATTGTTAAGTATGGTCCAACATTATGGAAATGTAAAACTTATCATAGTTCATTAGCAAGTTTTGACGAAGCAAAATTTGACATATGGTGTCCTGGATTAGGATACGAAGCTGTTTGGAATACTAATGCAGTTTACCAACCAGGTGACATTGTAATATACGGAGGATACACTTATGTATCAATGACAAATAACACAGCAAGTCCTCCAAGTGTTACTGGTGTATTCTACGAAGGCGAAAGTTTACAAGGTTTATATGACTGGGAATTAATGATAACTGGTTACCAAATGAAAGGTGAGTGGGACAGTGGTCAGGCTTACAGAACTGGTGACGTTGTTAGAAATAAAGGTTTTGTTTATATTGCTGTACAAGATAGCACTAACCAACAACCTGATGCATTAGATCCTGAGTCAAGAGGATATTACGATCCAGGTTCAACTAGATCCACAGAAGGATCAATTAGTATGTACTGGCAATTATTAATTACTGGTATCTATTACAGAGGTGAATGGTATGCAAGTCAGGCATACGTACTTGGAGATATTGTTGCACATAAATCAACAACTTATAAATGTATACAAGCACACGCAGGTGATGATTCATCGCTTGTTACTCCAGACTTAGATACAACAAATAGTTATTGGATCAAATACATTGGTGGTACACCAGGTAACGTAACACAATACAGAGGTGACTTAAGAACTCATGATGGTAGTAATCATACTAGACTTGCTATTGGTTCTCCAGGTCAAGCATTAAAACAAGTTAGTGGAGTACCAACTTGGGAAAGACTAGGCGAACAAGCAAAAGTTTACTATGTTGCACCAGGTGGTAAAGATGATTCAGGATTTGGTTTAACAATTTCGGCTCCATTTGCAAGTATCAAATATGCAACACAATATATTTTACAAGATGAAGCCAGCAGAGCTCCAGCAACTATATTTGTAAGTACAGGAATTTATGAAGAAATAACTCCAATCAATGTACCGGCGGGTGTTGCTATTGTTGGTGATGAATTAAGAAGTACAACTGTTAAACCTAGAACAGGTTATGAAACTAATGATATGTTTAGAGTTAGAAACGGTTGTGGTATTAGAAATTTAACAATGGAAGGAATGTCTGGTTTACTAGGAACTGTAGACAACTATGGTGCACAGGTTCCTAACACAGGTGCTTATGTGGCACTTGATCCAGGTTCAGGACCAGCAGATACAACTGTATGGGTTACTAATAAATCAACATACGTACAAAACTGTACTACAATAGGTACAGGTTGTATAGGAATGAAAATAGATGGAGCATTACACAATGGCGGAAACAAATCTATTGTTGCTAATGACTTTACACAGGTATTAAGTGATGGTATAGGTATGTGGTGTAACGCAGATGGTAGAGCAGAACTTGTTTCTGTGTTTACTTACTTCTGTCATATTGGTTACTATTGTACAGCAGGTGGTAAAATACGTGCTACTAACGGTAACAACTCATACGGAAAATATGGATCATTTGCAGAAGGAGAATTTGCGGCAGAAACTCCAATTACTGCGGTACTTAATAACAGATATTACGATGCATCAGCACCAATAGTTTATAATAACGCAAACAGAATTTTTGGATTAGGTTATACACACGCAGGTCAAAATTATGATGATGCAACATTTACAATTACAGGTTCAGGTACTGGTGTTAGTGTTGATAACGATTTTATTGAACAACGTAACGCAAGTATTTCAGAAATAAGATTACTTGATCCAGGTGATTCAAGTTTACCAGGTGGTAGAGGACACTTAACAGGTATAAGAAACTCTGCACAAAGCGGAACTAATCTTTGGATTAAAATTGCACAATCAGATGCAGAAACTACTGCGGCAAAATATGTAGGTAGAAGTATACTTACAGTTAATAATATTTCGGCGGCAGATGCAAACAGAGTTCAAAATCCATTAGACCATCCTATTACATATACAGGTGTAACAGGAACTTCAAATAACCAATTTGCAAATGTTACAGGAATGACATTTACTATTGTTATTGATGATACAGGAGCCGCGGCAGTTACAATAACTAACGGTGGTGACAGTCATAGAGTTGGAGATACAATTACTATTTTAGATTCAGATATAGGTAACTTTGGTGGAGCAAACTTAACTTTCCAAGTTGCAACAATAAGTGAATCAATGCAAATCTTTATTGAAGAAGGTAAAGGTGTTGGACAATATGCAATTATAGATGAATACTTTATAACTACAAAACAAATTAATGTTGTTAGACCATCAGATGGCGTTAAAGGTTGGGATCATATTATTCCAGGACAAGCTATTGAATTAAGTTTAGACGGTTCAACAACTTATAGAATTGAACCTAGAGTTGAAGTTGCTAAACCAACTTATAGTGCAGATGCTAACAATACAAACCGTACAGATACTTGGATGCCTGTTGCAGGTGGAGTAGGAACTACTATGGTAGCCTTTCCGGCAACACACAGCGACAAAGCAATTTACAGTGATGCAGGTGGATCTAGTTGGTCAGCGGCAACTATTGATGTAGGATTTGTAAGACCAACTTGTATGGTAAAATGTAAAGGTAACTTAAAATACTTTATTGCATTAGGTAATGGAACTAGAGCTAACTTGTCAACAGCAGGAACAGCCTGGGGATCAGAACCATATCCAATTACACAAAGACCTTGGGTAGATATTGCAGAAGGTCCTTTTAGTGATACATCACATACAGTTATTGCAATAGCAAGTGACTCAGATGAACTTGCATTTAGTACATCAAATGGAACTACTTGGACTTATGCGGCTTCAGGTATGGGAACAGGATTAGCACATATTAGATACGGTAATGGTAAATGGATTGCTATTAAGGCAGACGGTCTTGCTTGGGAAAGTATAGACAATGGAACAACTTGGACATCAACAACTAGAGTATGTCCAACAACTTATACTGTAACAGATTTTGCGTACGGTAATGGATTATTTGTAGTTGCGGCAAAACCAAACGGAACTGCAACGTTTCCATTTAACCCAGCAACACCATCTACGATGATTAGTGGTGGTGGATCAACTACAAGTGCAACATTTGGATTGCCTTCAACATTCTTTATAAGTGAAACAAATTATGCAGAAGGAGCCAACAACGCAACTTGGAGAGCAGTAACACATTCAGGAATTGTTAACGAACTTGATTGGGGATTAGATTACAGCGACGGAGTATTTTGTGCTGTAGACACAGCTGGTAATGTTAGAACTTCCGATGGTGGTGATGTTTGGATTTCACAAAGTTCAATTAGTCCGCCAGTAGGATCATTTAGACCAAAAGTAAATCCAATGACAGGTGGAGCAGGTCCTAAATTCTTATTCATAGATACAGGATCAACTGCAACAGTTAATAGTATTAAAACAGGAGCTCAAGCACAAATGAGAGCAACTGTTGAAACAGGAAGAATTACACAATTTGTTATGACAGAAACAGGTTCAGGTTATGATGCTTCGAATCCACCTACAGTAACAATTCATTGTACACAAAAAACTGCTGAAGCTAATAAACAAATTAGAATTAGAGATAGAGTATTAGGACAACCTGCATTTAAAAACAGAGGTGCGATGTATACTAAATTTAATGCAGTAACTATTACTGGTAACGGATTTACTGACAAGTATCAAACTGGAGGAGAAGTAATTGTTGATAACTTAACATTATTACCAAGTCCAGGTGATAACTTAAGGTTCCCAAGTATTACAGATATCATTTATAAAATTGGAACAGCAACAACTATATCAGGTAGTGCTCCAAACATAAGAGCAAAATTAAGTATTGCACCAACAATGGGAATTCAAGAATCTCCAGAGCATGGAGAAAATGTTACAATTAGACAAAATTACAGTCAGGTTAGATTAACAGGACATGACTTCCTAGATGTAGGAACAGGTAATACAACAACTACTAACTATCCACAACTTTACACACAAGGATATGGATCAATTAATCCACCAGAACAACCTTGGGAAACACAAGAATATAATGGTGGTAGAGTTTTCTACGCAAGTACAGACCAAGATGGTAACTTTAGAGTTGGTGAACTATTTAAAGTTGAACAGTCAACAGGTATTGTTACAATTAATGCATCACAATTTGATTTATCTGGATTAGATGAATTAAGATTGGGAGCGTTTATACTTGGTGGGACAAACGCTGTAATCAGAGAATTTTCAAAGGAACAAACATTTGTTGCTAATAGTAACAGTATTGTTCCAACACAAAAGGCCGTTGCCGCATATATTCAAAGTAGAATATCAGGTGGTGGTGCAAACGTGGCCGCTAACGCACTTACGGCTGGAACTTGTAAATTTAGTCAAATAAATCACTTATCAAACACTGGTGATTTACCGATTAATATTCCAGTAGCTGTACATGGTACAAAAATGCCAGGCGGAACTATGGTTGCACAGGCATTTAACAATGTTGGTATAGATACTATGGCTATGATGGAATTTGCAGATGACTTTGAGGGGGATGGAAATTATTACAACGGTAGCGGTAACGGACACGGTGGTACTCCATAATGATAAATAACAGTAATAAGGATTTAAACTAAAATGGCTGAATTTAAACTAGGTAGAATTAGATTTGTATGGAAAGGTGCATGGGCGGCATCTACAACCTATTATAAAGACGATATTGTCAGACACGGCGGAAGAACTTACTATTGTTCAGTTGGACATACATCAACTACACTATTCACAACAGACGAAGCTACAAAATGGAATTTATTTGCTGATGGTCAAGCATGGCAAGGCGACTGGGTAGCAGGAACTTACTACAAACAAAATGATATTGTTAAGTATGGTGGTTACCTATATGTTGCAAACACGGCTCACACAGCAGAAGCTGATGGTGGAAGTGCTGGAAAATTAGAAACTGATCAAGCTAAATGGGATTTATTCGCAGAAGGTTTTGATTGGAAAAACTTATGGACAGTTGCAACAACTTACAAAGTAAATGACATAGTAAAATATGGTTCAACAATTTATCTTTGTAAAACAGCACATACTTCAAGTGCAACTTTTGCCGCTGACTCAGATGGTTTAGAAGCCGACCAGGCTAAATGGGATATCTTTTCAAAAGGTATTGACTGGAAAACAGATTGGACAATAGCAACAAAATACAGAGTTAACGACACAGTACGTTACGGTGGACAACTTTATATTTGTAACGAAGGTCACTTATCAGCATCAAGTTTAGCATTAGGTTTAGAAGCGGATCAAAGTAAATGGGATTACGCACACAAAGGAATTGAATACAAATCAGTTCACGCAACTACAACAAGATATAAAGTTAACGACATTGTTAAGTACGGTGGCGGACTATGGATTTGTACAAGAGAACATACATCAGGTGCAACTAACCTAGCAAGTGATAATGCAGTAACAGGCGTTGTTGCAACAGTAGGATCAATTAGTGCCGCAGATGCAACAAGAACAGCTGGAACTTACAAAGACGTTGGAGGTTCATCAGGTGGTTCAGGTACAGGACAAAGATTTACTATTGTTATTGATGGTAGTGGAGCGGCAACAGTTACAGTAACTAATGGCGGTTCAGGACACTCTGCATCAGATGTAATTACAGTAACAAACGGATTTATTGGAGGCACAGGTGCTTCTTTAACTTTTAATGTTGCAACGATAACACAAACAACAAACTGGTCACAGTTTGTTCCAGGTTTAGAATTTGAAGACAGTTGGTCAAGTGCAACAAGTTACCAACCAGGTGACTTTGTAACTTACGGTGGTTACTCTTATGTTGCAAAAACAAATCACACTAACGTTGTTCCATATAACAATGCGGCAACTTGGGATTTATTTACAACTGGATTTAGTTTAAAAGGTGACTATGCAAGTGCAACAGCGGCAGTTAACGGTACAACATCAAGTACAACTGCATTAGTTGTTGACGGAAACGTTGGAACTATTGTACAAGGCATGGTAGTAACTGGTACAGGTATTTCTGGAACAGTAACAGTACAAACAGTAACAGATCAAAACAATTTAGTATTAAGTTCAGCACAAAGTTTAACTAACGATGTTGCTTTATCTTTTAACACAGCATACAGAACAGGTGATGTTGTTAGAGTTGGTGGTTACACTTACTTAAACATAGCTGACTCAACAGGTAACAGACCACCGAATACAACTTACTGGGAAAAACTTAACGAAGGTATTAACTGGAGAGATACTTGGACTAACGCAACTGCTTACGATGTAGGTGATGCTGTTAGAGGTATTAACAATGTTAACTCTTATATTTGTATAACTGCACACACATCAGATCAAGTTTCTGCACAAAACAGACCAGATCAAGATGTTGACGGTAGTGAATGGAAATTAATTTCAGGTGGTGCAGAGTCAGGCAACTTAACAACTGCTGGTGACTTATTGTACTACGGTGGATCAGGACCAACTAGATTACCAGTTGGTGTTGCAGGACAGGTATTAAAAGTAAATGATGAAGGTAATGCTCCGGAATGGTCATATTTTGGACAAGTAGATCAAGTTTACTACGTAGGTAAAAACGGTGCAGACAATCCAGCACCAGGATCAGGTGTTACTATTGATAAACCTTGGAAAACTTTAAGACACGCATTACAAGAAATTAGATTTGGTCCAAGAAATCCAATAGCAAAAGACATTTTAGTAAGAAACAAAGAATTCGTTATGCGTGAAGCTGGTGAAGAATATCCAGCATGGCAAGTTGCAAATGCTGGTGGATCTGGTATTTGGAATGGTTACTCACATACAGTTGCAAAATGTAGAAGAGATATTGGCTACATTATGGACGCAATTATTTGGGATATTGGACATGGTGGTAATGAACGTTCAAGAGAGATGGCAGAAACTTTCTTTAAAGCAGGTGGTGGAAGTTATATTTCAGGACAAACTGCACAAACAGTTGAAGTTATCAATTACGCAAACACAATGTTACAAAGAATTGTACAGAACTTAACTGTTACAACAAATTATCAATCACTTAATAGTGCTTCTAATGTAGTTACACAATATACTCCAGCAAGTACAACTCCTGAATCAGGATTAACAACAGTAATTGCTAGTTTAATAGGAATTATAACTGAAGTTATTACAGCTGGAAACTTAACAGGACTAGATCCTTTAGTAAAACCAAATACAACATTATTTGTTAAAACAGGACAGTACACAGAAGTACTTCCATTAATTATTCCTGCGGATTGTGCCGTTGTTGGTGACGAACTACGTTCAACTGACATTGGTGTTTACCCAACAGGAACTACTTTAGTAAATGATGCTACACTTAATATGGCGGCAATCGTTAGATTAAAAGCTATTATGAGTGATTTAATTTTAGGAAATGCAATTACAAAAACACCAGCAGGTGCAATGGTTAAAGTTGATACTTTTGGTGCCGCTGATGCAAGTAGAACAGCAGGTACATACAATGGTGTTGCTGGATCAAGTGCAGGATCAGGTACAGTAGGAACGTTTAACGTAACTGTTGATGCTTCAACTGGTAATGTTTCAAATGTAGAAATAGTAACAGGTGGATCAGGACACGCAGTTAATGACACAATAACTATTCAAGATAGTGCATTAGGTAGCGGTGGTGCGGCAAACTTTACTTTTGACGTTGCCGAAATTGCTACAGGTAATACACAAACTCAAGTTACAGCTAATCCAGATGGTGACGCAACTTCAGTAACTAATACAAATTTATTATGGGATGACATTACTAACAAAATTAACTTTGGTGTTAACGGTGTAGGTTCAGATGTTACAGTAACAGGACAAACTACAACTAACGGCAGAGAAGGTGATGTTTATGCTAGAGGCAGAATTTATGCTAACATAGATTTCTTAATATATGAAGGACAAGAATACATTAAAGCTAACAATACAAAAATGTATATGGAGAAAGAAGCAACTTATGGTTCTACTCACGATGCAAAATGTAGAGATGATTTAAAACGTTTCATCAGAGCAATCCTTTGGGATTTAGAAAACTACGGAAACTATCAATCAGTGTTAGCGGCAAGATATCTTGTAAATGCAATCCAAGGATCTGCACTAGAAGATATGTTCTACATGGAAAACGGTACTGGTTTAAGAAACTGTACAGTTAGAGGATTAAGTGGTGCGTTAGGAAGTGCAAATGCTTATGGAACTAAACGTCCAACAGCAGGTGCTTTTGTTTCACTTAACCCAAGTTGGGGACCAGCAGATTCAAGAGCTTGGATTACTACAAGATCTCCATACGTACAAAACTGTACAACTTTTGGAACTAAATGTATTGGATTAAAAATTGACGGTGATATTCACTCAGGCGGTAATGACTCTATTGTTGCTAACGACTTTACACAGGTACTTGATGAAGGTATAGGTTGTTGGGTAACTAACTTAGGTAGAGCAGAGCTTGTTTCCGTGTTCTCATACTACGGACACATAGGATACCTAGCAGAAAACGGTGGAAAAATTAGAGCAACAAACGGTAACAGTTCATATGGTGACTTTGGATGTGTTGCTGAAGGTGTTGACTTAACAGAAACTCCAATTGAAGCGTGGGTTGATAACAGATCATTTGATGCTTTAGTAGGAGCAACAATAACAGATAACAATAATATTATTGCACTAGAATACACTCATGCAGGAAGAGATTATAATGTATCATCTACTACAATTAGTTTAAGTGGTGATGGTTATGGCGTAACAGGATTAACTCCTGTTGTTGTAACAGGTGGTTTAATGGAAGTTAGACTAACAGGTAACTCAGCTACATTTGGTGGTGCAGACTATAAAACTGCAACTAACACTCCACAAACAGGTGACACTACAAGCATTACATTATCAAACACTGATGTAGCCTTAAGTGCGGCGTATGTTGGAATGGCTGTATTCATTACAGGCGGTAAAGGTGCTGGACAATATGGTTATGTTGACACATACAACGCAGGTACAAAAGTTGCGGCAATTAAAAAATATTCAGATAACACAGCAGGTTGGGATCAAATTATAAATGGTAGAGCTATTGAGGCTTCATTAGATAATACTACGGTTTATAGTGTTGAACCAAGAGTTACTGTAAGTGCTCCAGGAAATGATGGATCAACAGCAGTATCAACTGCATTATGTAGAGCCAAAGTAGCAGATGGAAAAATTAGTGAAGTAAGAATTATACACCCAGGTGCTTCTTATACAGCGGCTCCAACTATAACATTTACAGATCCAAACAATACAGCAGATGCTCCATTAGAAACATTTATTGGAGATGGTGTATTAGGTCAACCAGCATTTACTTCAAGAGGTACAGGATTTACAACTTTAAGTGCAACA
>Ga0115011_10000715_pt1 | contig 25687 bp, 17 predicted proteins | sample TroAtlMetagenome_2_FD_88705 | JGI IMG/M metagenome (GOLD analysis project Ga0115011, IMG submission 88705) | Marine eukaryotic phytoplankton communities from Atlantic Ocean - Tropical Atlantic ANT8 Metagenome | ecosystem: Environmental > Aquatic > Marine > Oceanic | place: Tropical Atlantic...
GAAATCACCAACAGCATGGCTGCATCACAGCGTCCACGGTTTGCGGTGGTGCGTTTTGCTGAGCAGCGCGTTGGCTTCGTTGTCGGCGATGATCTGCTCTTTTTTTGGATCCCATCTAAGCGCGCGGCCAAGCTCGTTAGAGACGTAGCCCAGGTGGCCCGGTGTGATGGAACGGTGCGACGTTTCGGCAGGGCAGATTGCCGGCTTGCGGCTCTTCACGCATTCAAGAAAGTTTCGTGTGTGATTCCCGGACTTGTACGCCTTGAACTTACCCGGGTTGAATCCGGACTTCAGCCAGTCAGGGTTTGACGCGTCGAGTTTGCCGCGGTTGACGTACACCCAACCCTCCTCGCCGATGAACTTGGTACCCATTTTGTTGTGTGTGCCGATGCTGGTTTGGATGCCGGCGGCGTACTCGCAGTGCACCTCGTAATGCTCTGGTGCCTTGTATACCGGAACGGGGCTCCAAGTGAAATTCTTGGCCTCGACACGGATCGGACCTCCCTGGTCTTCGCCGAGCCCCCAGTGGGCGATGTCATTGTGATGACCGATCCAGTCCATCAACTGGCCACCACCATAGGCCAGGTGTACTCGCCACATTTGGTGATGCCGCGCGTGCACATACGGCAATATCGGAGCGGGGCCGGTCCAGAGTTGGTAATCCTCCCGACCGGAACGATCCTCCTCGGTGGGATCACCCTTGATTTTGTCCGGCCCCTTGGGCAAACCGACCTGCACTTCCTTGACCTTGCCGATAATCCCGTTACGGACGAGTTCCACGGCATTGCGAAATACAGTTGCGGAACGCTGTTGCGAGCCGGTTTGAAAGATCGCCTTGCACTTGGCCACCTCACGATAAAGCGCCTGACCCTCGGCGAAAAAATGGGTAACCGGTTTTTCACAGTAGATGTCCTTGCCGTTCCGAAGCGCCTCAAGCGCCTGTACTGCATGCCAATGGTCGGGCGTGGCAACAATCACGACGTCGAGATCATCACGGGCGCACAGATCCCGGTAGTCCACGTAAGTGTCACAGGGCTTTGAGCCATACTTTTTTCCGACCATCTCTGCTGCTGGTTTGCGGCCAAGCGAGCGGCCCTTCCCTTGTCCACGGTAATGGGTCTCATACGGGTCGCAGGTGGCTATGACTTGAGCGTTTGGCTCTCTAAGGAACGAACTCATCACACCCACGCCCCGGCCGCCACAGCCAACAAGACCGACGGTGATGCGGTTGCTCGGCGCTGATTTGCCCGCTTGGCCAAGAGCGGATGAGTTAATAATCGTTGGCGCAGAAACAGCAGCCAATACACTTCTTTTCAGGAAACGACGCCGATTGGTTTGATGTGATTTAGTCATGCGTAACACAGGTAGTTGTTCCTTGCCAGTTTGCCTTTGGACTCGAAAGCAGGCGGTGGCACCACAAGAAATTTCATGCAGGTAACTAAGCAAGATTGGTAGATTTGTCGGATCACGTGACTTGAATGAAAAAAGGTTTTATCTTTCGGATAAAACCAATGGCTTGGAGGAATTCAAAGTCATGGCTTTGCGTGTCTTCATACCAGTCTTGGCTTCATTCCCGAGTTGGGTGACAGCTTGGGCAGCGAGTTGTTTCATCCTAACCATCACTTTTGGGTTCTCATTCTGAACGTCGATCTTCTCACTGAGATCTGTTTTGAGATTCACCAACTTACCAGGTCGTCCACGGCCCTTGCTGTTTGGTGTGGTCCACGCTGGAAATGTATTATCCAAAGGGAGATGCCATTTCCAATCGCCCCAGCGGATGGCCTGAAGCTGGCGGCGACGATAATAAAAAAACGCCTCGTATCGGGATGATCCCTCGCCTCTGAATAACAACGGCACGATGCTGTGCCCATCGATTTTATTTTCGGACAGTTTGGCTTCACTTAGTGCGCAGAAGGTCGGCAGAAAATCCATGGTGCTGGCCAGTGCGCTACATTTGGTGTCTGCAGGAATGCGGCCGGGCCAGCGGGCGATCATTGGCACGCGCATGCCGCCTTCCATCGTGCTGCCCTTGTAACCGGACAGGGGTGCATTGGAACCGCCATTGCGGCCGTTGGAGCCGTTGTCCGAGGTGAAAATCACAAGTGTATTTTTCTCAAGACCATGCTTTTTAAGCGCATTCAAAATCTGACCGGTAGACCAATCTATTTCTTCCACTGAATCACCGTAACGCCCGTTGGCACTTTTGCCGTAAAAGTCCTTAGAGGCAAAAAGCGGGAGATGCGGAAAAGTGTGAGGCAGATACAGTAAGAACGGTCGCTTGCGATTACGCTCGATGAAATTTACCGCTTCCCTTGTGTAACGCTGCGTGAGTGTAGCCTGATTGGCTGGTGCTTCGATCACGCTTTTTTGTTTAACCAAAGGTAAAGGCGGATCGCCCCGACGTTTGCTGGCCATATCATTCGAATAGGGAATACCAAAGTATTCATCAAAGCCGTGCGCAGTGGGAAGGTGCGGTGGTTGATCACCAAGATGCCATTTGCCGATGCAAGCGGTGATATAACCTTTTGCCTTGAGCGCCTCAGGTAAAGTCAACTCGTTGGGATTGAGCCCGCGACGACTGCGCGGAATAAGCACCCAGTGCCCGGTGAAATCCTCATGCATCCCCACCCGCCGTGCGTAGCAGCCGGTCATCAGACTAGCACGCGAAGGCGTGCATACTGGGCTGGAGGAATAAAAATCGGTGAACCGCATGCCCTCACGGGCCAGCTGATCAATGCGCGGTGTGCGGTTTTTCTTCGACCCATAACACCCCAGATCGCCATACCCGAGATCATCACAAAAAATCAGCACGTAATTCGGCGCCGCTGAAAGTGACGCCGCCGCAATGAAAAGTGCGAATAAAAATTTCATAAATCTTCCCGGAGTTACCTTACGCGAGAAAGCCTTTGAGAGAGCCGGTACTATCCCCGAGTCGGTCGGTTTTTACGCCCATGATTTGAGCCATGGAAACCCAGAGATTAGCGATGGGGGTTCCTTTGGCGTGCTGTTCGTGACGGTTGGTTTTTAGAAGACCACCCGCACTGCCGGCAATCACGGTGGGCAGATTGGTGCATTCGTGCAACATACCACTGCTGAGGCCGGAACCGTAGGTAAACATCATGTTATCGAGCAACGTGCCTTCACCTTCCTGGATGGCGTCCATCTTGGCGCTGATGCGCGCAAACTGGCGCATGTGAAAATGATCGAGTTTTTCGAGATCGCTCAGCACCTCAGTATTCTTTTGATTGTGCGTCCAGCCGTGATGATCGATGGGTTTCACAAATACATCCTCGAACATCAGCGGCGTGGACCAGCGCTCAGGCGCAACCATCATGGAACTCACGCGCGTGAGGTCAGTTTGCAGTGCAATGATCATCAAATCACCCATGATCTGAATGTATTCATCACGTCGCATTGTAGTCCAAAGTTTTTCCGGCTCCTCAAGGCCAATGTCCCGAATATCCACCTGCCGCTTGGTGATACGCTCGATCTGCTGCTCCACAGTACGTACCGAGTCCATATAATCGTCGAGCTTGTAGCGGTCTAGTCGACCGAGTTTCCCCTGCAAATCTTCAGCATCGGCCAACACAAGATCGAGTACGCTGCCATTGGCCCGATGTTCCTGCACATTGAACAAACGCTCGAAGACCTTGCGCGGATCCTTGATGGAACGCGCCACATGGCCGTGGCCGTACCAAGAGATATTGTCGAAATAAACCGACTCGCGGTTGTCGGTAAAGCTATTGCATGAGAGCTCAAGTGAACGGAAAGGCGTAGCCTTACCGACGGTGTCGGCAATGACCTGGTCAATGGTGCGCTTGAGGGGATAACCCGCGGGTGAAAGTTCATCGGGCGCAGCGGTGCTGAGATAACACGCGCCGGCCTGCGCGTGTCCATCAGTCCCAGGCACTTTCACACGATCAAGATTGGTGAGGAGTGAAATCTTTTTGCGTAGCGGCTCCAACGGCTGAAGCGTTCGACTTAAGGCAAAGTTGTGGCCGGTCTCAGCCGGGTGCCACGCTGTTTGCGCAACGCCGTTGGGTGTGTAAAAGAATGCCACGCGCTTGGGCGGCTGAACGGACTTCGCGCCGCTAGCCTGCATCACATCGAGTAACGGCAGGGCCAATGCTGCGCCGCAGCCGCGCAGGAAAGTACGCCTCGGGATTTGCTTTTCTCTCAGCACATTCATTTGCTTTTGTTCTGCCCGGTTTTATGCCGGAATGGGATGCTCTTGGCAATCTCAACCACGACGGTGGAGAAGCGCCCATGATCAGCCATAACGCGCCGGGTGATTTTATCGATCGACGGCTTGTCAGTGATCTTCAACTCGCGACCAAGAGCGTAGCTCAACAGATGCTCGCTAAAGGCGCGCATGAATTTTTCAGGTCGCTCCAGAATAGCGTCCTTGAATGCCTCAATGTCCTTGAACTCCGCTTCGCCGAAGAGTTTCCCGCTGGAGTCGATGGGTAGGCCACTGCTGTACTTTTCGCGCCAACGCCCGACGGGGTCGAAGCTCTCCAAAGCGAAGCCCAGCGGATCGATGCGCGCATGGCAACTGGCACAAGTCTGGTCAGTCGCGTGTTGTTTGAGGCGCTCGCGGATGGTCAGACCCCTAGCCTCGATAGCCGCATCATCCGCCTCGATCTCCGGCACGACATCAGGCGGTGGCGGCGGCGGATCATTGAAGATCGTCGCTGCCACCCACGCTCCACGCTTGATGGGGCTTGTGCGCAACGGCGTTGCGGTCATCGTGAGCACCGCAGCGGTGGTAATCACTCCACCCTCTCTGCGGCTGCCCAATATTCTCTTTTTGAAGTTCTGCGTGTGGGTGCTAAAACGGTTGCGATTTTCTTTACTCTCAAATGGATTCTCTGGAGACGTGTACCAAGCCTGCAACTCATCAGAACGGTATGAGTAATTGCTGTCAACAAACAGCATGATCGAGCGGTCCTCAACCTGCACACTTTCAAAAAGCAACAGCGGCTCCACCATCGTTTGCAGGCCAAACTTCCACTGCTCACAACCAATGCGAGAGTAGTACACCTGAAACCGATCAAAGTCTGGCACGGCGGTGATAAGTTGGTCCAGCCGCAGCCATTGGCGTGCAAAGTTCTCGGAAAGAGCGCGGCTACGGTGATCATTGAGCATACGGCGTACCTGGGCCTCAAGCACCTCGGAGTTACGCAATTCACCCTTGCGCACAGACGCCATGAGGGATTCATCAGGGATGCTGCTCCAGAGAAACAATGCCAGGCGCTGTGCCAGCTCATAGTCACTAGCCGGTGCCATCTTACCAATGCCGTTCTTGGATTCCACCACGTAGATAAACTTTGGTGATGCGAGCACAGCCGTCACGACGGACTTCATCGCCTGTGAGTATAAGCCGGTACGTTTTTGCTCAGCCGCATGAAACGCCGCGTAGCGCTTCAGCACCGGGCTCTCCACTGGCGAACGAAAGGCGCGCTCCAGAAACGTATGGAGCCGCGTCTCCACCGGTTTCCCGTTATCCTTGAAAAGCGTGTTATGCAGGCCCGAATACTCGTCAAACTCCGGGCTGTTCACAATCGCACGCCCCAGCTTCAGCAAACTCTCCAGTAAAATTGGAGGGACACTCAACTGCTCGCCCTGATTATTGAAGCCGTGCTCAGCCTGCAGATCAATGGCAAAAGGGTCCACGTCCTTAAGAATTTGTTTCTCCACTATATTTTTACCCAATGTACGGTTGCCCGCATTTACTGCGTCAGGCATGCGACCAGTGGAAGGATCAAAATAGTTACTGGAACGAATCACCTTCTCTGGAAGCGGATAAATATCTCCGCGCAATTGCAACAGATCGCGCACCGCGTTGTTGTACTCATATCGATTCAACCGACGCATCACTACCGGCTCTAGCTCTGTATTCGATTGCAGATATTCGTCCACTAAGTCATCAAAAAAATGTGTAAGCTTTGCACGTTCGGTCTTCGTCGGCTGCTTCTCATCTTCCGGCGGCATCTCCGCCTTGGCCATCATCTCCGCCGCATGCTGCGTAATCTCGATGTGCTTCAGGAAATCCGCGCGCTTGACCAAGACCTCTAGGTTCACCTTGCCCTTCACCTTTTTCACTCCGTGACACCGAAAACAATACTGCTTCATCATGAGGCGCGCCTCGTCCAAATTAAACAGGGCATCGACCGTAGACTTGATCTTCTCGGGCTTGGCTGATTTGGGCGAAAGATCGGTTAGCTTCAAATAATCCAAGCCATACAGATAACCTTTCCCCCGAAACTTTTGCGCCTTTGGATTGCCGCCAATAAGCTTGATAACCAGACGCTGAGCACCTGCCTTCATCGTGATCCCGCCTAGATCACGCAAGTTAGCCAATTTCACACGTGGCGAATACAAATCCAGCTGCGATTCAACCACCTTGCCGTTCAGCTTTACCTCGAAAACCCCATAATCGGGAGCCAAAGTCCACTGCATCGCCAGCGCGTATCTGCCCGCCTTGAAAACATCGAACTCGACCACATTTGATTCCTCCACCAAACCGTCCCAGAGCAGGTGACTGTCCCCACGCCAGCCTGCGCCAAACCCGCGCATTTCCTGTGGTCGAGCCTTCCCTTCCGTGCGCAGATGCAGTTCCCCCTCATAAAACCCCTGCGAAGCCACCATCGACTGCTTACGAATAGAATGATAATCAAATCGCTCCGCCGCTTGGCCAAGCGGTTGAGCAACCGAGATGAGGCAAAAAATCCTGCACAAGTGGGTCACGCGCCAATCATCCTGCGGCAACCCAATTCGTACAAGAAAAAGCATTAAATGAAATGTTTCCGAACTTACAATCTCATACAATATCTTGATGTGCATGAACGAGTTCATCTCGGTGAGTTGACTGCTCTTCATGCGAAATAGTCAGAAGGGCAATTGGTACTGATGTAGATGCGAAGTTAAAATTGAAAAGACTCTTTTGTATCAGGCAACTGCATGAGTGAACAGAAGGATCAACACCTCCAACCAGCGAAAAATAAAAAACTATTTTATTTTCTTCAGCTCTTCAGTCGCTGACTTGCTGCAGCCAGTTGCGCGCGATTAATTCATGGCCTTGTGGCAGTGGATGAACCCCATCCCAAATCCACTGCTCAGGACTGGCTGCCTTGGCGGCCGCATCGAAAACTTCCTGGGTCTTCACATGAGTGGCATCATAATCCTTGGCCAACTGCGCAATGACACCACAGTATTGATCCACCTTTCCCCTCCATTTTTTCCATGCAGCTTCGTTCTTCAATCTACCCGAACGCAGGACGAAGGGGTCTAGTAACACCACCGGTAAATCGGCTTTTGCCTTTCGGCTGGCATTTAAAATAAAACGGTAGTCCGCTTCCCATTGATCCACGGTGCCGCCCCGACTCACGTCATTCACTCCAATAAGTATAGTGAGTAGATCAGGCTTCATATCGATAGCATCTTTTTGCCAACGCGCTTTCAGATCAGAAACCTTATGACCACTGATGCCGCGATTGAAGAATTCCAACTGCGCCTCCGGCATGTCCACCCCGAGCCGCGAGGCAATAAGGTAAACGTAGCTGTGTCCAAGGTAATGATTGCGATCGCGCTCATTACGTCCCCATTTCATATCGGTGATGGAGTCCCCCAGAAAAAGCAACCGACTGCCCTTGGCCAGCTTCGGCAACCGGTAGTCGTAGCCGCCGACCCCTGAAAGATTGGTGACTGCACCCCGCACTTCGCCTGCCTTGCTTGCTGCAACTGCCCCGGTGCAGAGAGCGGTACCCCTAAGAAATGTTCTTCGATCTAACATCCGCATTCCTTTTTAAAATTAGTAAAAACTAATTTAGTTAATGATATGACACATGAAGCTTAAATCTTATTTGAGAATACCCTCTTACACCCCAAACATCTACAATTTATGTATTCTGAGGTTCCCCCTTATTGCCTGGCAGAGTTAAGTTTTGGCATTTTGGCTCCAATTGACTTGAGGTGAGCAAGGAGACGAAAATCCAATTCTTTTACTTTTTCCGGCATAACAGAGGCCAAGTCTTTCGTTTCGCCAAGATCGTCCTTCAGGTTAAAAAGTTCCATTGAACCCTCATAGAACTTGATCAACTTCCAATGACCTTCGCGAATGATACTGTAAGGTCCCGGGTTATGTCGGTAATGAGGAAAGTGCCAATAGATCGCCTCGCGCTCGAGGTTTTGCTTGCCCTGAGAGCTCAAGTGTTGAGCCAATGACACCCCATCGATTGATCTCCCTTTGGGTAAACTCAATCCTGTGACTTCCGCGATAGTGGGCAAATAATCAACACTGGTTACGGGTTCAGCGCTGGTGACTCCGGGATTAACCACGCCAGGCCATTTAATAATGAGTGGAACACGAATGCCCCCCTCGTAAGCGTATCCTTTACCCGATCGAAGAGGTGCATTACTCGTCGGGCCCACCAGCCCCCCGTTATCGGAAGTAAAGATGATCATCGTGCGATCAGCGATCCCATGCTCCTCGAGCGTATCCATTATAAGCCCCGCACAATCATCGACTGACTCCACCATGGCGGCATACTTGGCGTTCTTTTGAGTGGTTTTGGGCTTCTTCGCGTACTTAGCCGTCACTTCCGCCTTAGCCTGAATAGGGGTGTGAACGGCATAGTTGTTCATATTGAGGAAAAAAGGTTTATCCTTATTCTTCTCGATGAAAGCGACTGCTTCTTCCGCTTCCCGATCTGACAGGTACTGCCCCGGCTTACGTCCCGGCAAGTGAGGAATTCCGCCCCGAATCATGGCATGACGGTGTTTGGGCTGATTGAAGGGATCGAAGTAACTTGGCGGCTGACCATAATCGCAACCTCCATAGTTAAAGTCATAACCTTGTTTCTGCGGATACCAATCATCGGCTCCAAGGTGCCATTTACCAATGTGGCAGGTGGCGTAGCCAGCAGGCTTTAACAGTTCTGCAATCGTTACCTCTTCAGATTCCATCCAGAGTGCATTCTTGGGAACAAGAAACTTTCGTTTGCTCCCAGAGAAGCCGCTCGGATTCTTTTTATCTAAGGGAATGGTCCCTCCCTGAAAGCGTGACCGTATCCAGTCGGTAAGCCCAAGTCGGCCGGGATAACGCCCCGTCTGCACGGCGGCTCTCGTCGGAGAGCACACGGCACAAGCTGCATAGGCATCGGTAAAGCGCATACCAGCAGCAGCAAGACGGTCTATATGAGGCGTCTCAAAATAACGACTTCCTTGGCAGGAAAGATCCATCCAACCCAAGTCGTCGACCAAGATCAGCACAACGTTCAAAGGCTTGGCCGCCTGGACGTTTAGGGTGACGAGGAAAGCCAGGGTGAAAAAGATATTTCGGATCATGCGGCCGCGGCCTTGAGCGCCTTTTTAATCAACGCCTTGGTCTTCAAGGAGCCCTCAATCGGATCGATGCCGTGCCCTTCAAACTCAATCGAGATGACGCCGGAGAATTTTGAATCATAAACGATCTTCAGCATCTTAAAGAAGTCGGTTTTGGTCTCGTTGCCCTTGGCGTCGAACTTCAGCGCCTTGGCACATACGGCCGGGGCGAAAGGCAAGCTCTTCGTCACTCCTTCGTAACGATTGTAGCGGCCGAAGTTGTTGAAGTCAGGCAACAGCCCGGCGTTGGGCCTGTTGACTTTCTTCATCGCGGCCAGCAGCCAGTCTGGATCCTGCGAATTCCCGCCATGCGGCTCAATCACAATTTTCACCTTCGTTCCCTTGGCATAATCGCATAAGGGGCCCAATCCCTTGGCTGCATTATCAAGATTTTCAGCCCGGTTCCCACCCGAACGGCAATTAACACGAATCGCATCACAGCCAAGTTGCGCAGCACAATCCACCCAACCCTTGTGCTCATCAATCGCACGGGTACGCGCCTTGGCGTCCCTCGAATCGAGTTGGTTCCCGGCGTCGACGAGAATCAGCACGTTCTTCATGCCTTCACCCGTCGTGCGCTTGACCAGTTCCCCCATGTAGGCCTTGTCGGTATGCTTGCCTTTGAATGGTCGATTCCAATACTCGATATGGGTAATACCCAGCTTCTCCTTAGCCAAGGCCGGATAGTCCAAGTGATCGAGTTTACCTTCACCAATCCAGCGGTGGAATGTGTATTCTTGGATGCCAATCTGAAAACGGTTTGGATCATTCTTGTCCTTGGCCAGAAGCGTGGGCACGAATGAGATAACCGGGGCAGCCAATGCTGCATGACTAATGAATAAACGTCTGGACAGTGATTGCATGGGCTCAATCATGCCGTCAACAATTCAAAAGGGAAGCTAGTTCTGCAGGAAGCTCTCGCTCGCAACAACAGCTTGGATGAGATCCCGGAGGCCTTTGTCGGCGCCGGCCATTTTCTTGCTGATCTTGTCGATACTTGGGCGGTCGCTGCTGTTGAGTTTACGGCCGATGGCGTAGGTGAGCATCTTCTTGGTGAGACAGCGGGTGAAGGTTTCGTCCTGCGCGACAAGCAACTTCCTGAACTCGGCATTTGATGCGAAGGTCTTGCCGCCGGAGAGCTTACCGGAAGGATCCACCTTTAGTTTGCGGTCGTATTGATCGCGCCAACCGCCGATGGCGTCGTAGTTCTCCAGGGCGAAGCCCACCGGGTCGATCTTGTTGTGGCATTGGGCGCAGGTGGCATCCGCACGGTGCTTGATCAATTGTTCCCTCAGGGTGGTCGCGCCGCGCACATCCGGCTCGATGGCCGGTACGTCGTCGGGCGGAGGCGGCGGGGTGTAGTCGAGGAGTTTGTTCATGACGTAAATTCCCCGTACCACTGGCGAGGTGTCCACGCCATTGGCCGAGGCCGTCAGGAAGCTGCCGTGCCCCAGGATTCCACCGCGCGATGTATTCGGCAGGCTGACCTTGCGGAAGTGATTCCCATTAAGCCCAGACATTCCGTAATGCTCCGCCAGCTCGCGATTGAGGAAACTATAGTTGGCCGCGAGAAACTCGCGGGGCGGCAGGTTCTCCTTGAGTATATGCCCAAAGAAATGCTCGGTCTCCTTGCGCATGGCGCTCTCCAGGTTATCCCGATAGTAGGTCAGGAATTCCTTGGAGGGCGGCATCTTGCCGATATTATCAAGTTCGAGCCAGATCCGCGTGAAGTTGCTCACGAAGCGCTGTCCCTTCGGGTCGGCAAGCATGCGTTCCACCTGCTTGCGTAGGTTCGCAGATTCACTGAGTGTGCCGGCTGCGGCGAGCTTAAGCAGTTCATCATCAGGCATGGACGACGACATGAAATAGGAGAGGCGCGAGGCCAGCGTATAGCCCTTGAGTTGTCCCTCACCCTCATGCCGGTAAAGAAAACCGGGCGCACACAGAATGGTCTGAAACCCGAGCTGCAATGCGTCGAGAGGCAGCAGCCCGGTTCCCAGCTTGGCTGCGACCAGTGCACGGATCGGCTTGAGCTCGCCATTGGTCGGTGGACGCCGGAAGGCACTTCGGGCGAAGGCGCTGAGACGCTCGTCAATCGTCTCCGAGTTCAGTTCGCCAAGCTGTAGATTTCCATAAAGCACGCGGTGCCCTGGCGGCGGCCAGCTCTGCTGGTGCGGGCCTTCGACTTTGATTTCCCAGATCCGCAGGCGGGGGCCCTTATAGGCCTTGAGTACGCCGTGCCCCTTCTCGATGCCGGCCTTCATGCCGATGAAAGGCTTGAATTCCGGTTTATCGGCGGCCTGAGTCGTTAGTATTCGGATCATTCGCTTAGCCGCCAGAGGGCCATTTCGAAAGCGGACCTCCGGTTCGTAGCCGGCTTCCATGTAGACCTTCCACTCGAACCATTTCGGCTCCTCATTGGTTAGCTCTATGCGCGCCAGCGAAGTCATTTTCGAAACGTTGCCCGTGCTAGTGACACTGCCTCGTCGATCCACTGCCGCAATTTCCATTACCAATGGATCACCATTTCGAAAATCGCCCAGAGCTTTGCCGTAGTCATGGACGCGGCCCACCGCTGCAGCCCGAACTCGAATGGTGTAAATGCCGCTATGAGTAACTCCTCCTTGTCGAAACAGTGGCAGGAAGCCGATATGTCCGCCGCGATAATGACGGCCGTAGAGATCGGTGTAAGGCGTCTCAGGAACAAAACGAAACCGGCCAGTCTGAAATAACTTGGGCAAACCCTTAGCTTCATTGCCCTTGAAATAAAACGGCGTTTGCTGCGCGTATAGTTTGGTTTCTAGCTTTTCCCCGAAGTCTGTGGCGCGTTTAATCGCCGCCTCGGCCGCAGGGAAGTATTTCTCCAGCAGCAGGCCGGAGGTCACGAGTTGTGCGCCGTCATTGTCGAAACCCTCGGCCGTTACTTCCGCAGGAAAATCCTCTGCCGGGTTCCAGACGTCAATGTTCAGACCGAGCAGGTCGCTGATGGTTTTTTGATACTCCACTTTATTCAGGCGACGGAGAGTCGTGTGTTGGCCGACCCCGGCGAATTTCTCGCGGGCACCAGCGATGGCAACGGTCATACTCTTAACCGCAGCAAGCCGCTCTTCCTGGGTGGGTTGTTCTTCGTCTTCGGGCGGCATCTCACCAAGGTTAAGCTGATCGACGATCTCCTGCCATTGCTCCTGCAGTCGAAAATCTTTGATAGTAGCGGGTAAGGTGTCGAAACGGCGCTTGGCCTTTTGCTTGTCCGGTCCGTGACACTTGTAGCAGTACTGCTTTAGGAAGGTTTCGGGCAACTCGGCACGCAGCACATCTGCTGAGAAGAGTCCAATGAGGACAATCGTGATGAGATGTGAGCGATGCATGGTTTAGGAAAAGTCCATCTGTGAAAAAGTTCCACTGCTCTTGCCAAATCTCTCCCGCTCGACACCGAACCATTGCAGGGATGACAACCAGAGATTCGACAAGGGCACGCGCTTGTGTTTGTCAGCAGGGCAGACCACGTGGCCTTGGTGTTTGAGGCCGCCGCCAGCCAGGAGTACCGGTAGATCCTTGTTGCTGTGCTTCGAACCGTCGCTCATGCCGCTGCCCATGACCACTAGAGTGTCGTTGAAGATCTTTGCCTCCTCCAGACCGTCGAATAGCCGGTTGACTTGGGTGAAGATGTAATCCTCCACCACCCTGAGCTGTTCCAGCTTATTCTCGCCCTTGCTATGGTGTGACAGGCCATGGTAGCCAGAAGTGACGTTGTCTAGGTCGGAGGTCGTAAATCCCATGGGAATCTCGAAGGTCGCGACCCGAGTGGAGTCGGTCTGCAGCGCCAGTGTCAGCAGATCGAAGAAAAGCGGCATTTCATCGATGTGCATGCGTTCTTCATCGGCTATCGGGCCGATGTCCGGCTTGGGCTTCGGCTTTTCGAGCCAGGCCTCGGACATCTGCAGCCGGCGCTCGACCTCGCGCACCGAGGTCAGGTACTGATCGAGCTTGTCGCGATCAGCGTTATTCAGGTCGCCGTGCAGCGATTTGGCGGACTCACGAAGCGCATCGAGGACACTTCCCCGATGGCCCAGACGCTTTCGCTCCAAGTTGCGCTCGGCTTTTGAACTTTGAACGAAAAGGGCTTCGAACAGACGAGCGGGATTGTTCACCGGCGGGATTCGCACGCCCATACGATTCCAGCACATATCCGTGCCCCCCGCCAGTCCAGCGTTGATCGAGGGGAAACGGGCGGCGCTGCCGCTGTGTTCGGCGGCTACCTGATCCAGGGAAATATTCTTCTCGGGGAAACCTCCCGATTCCTCCTTGCGGATGCCACCACTTAAGAAAGCATGCACCCCTGAATGACCTCCATGGGCCCCATCATCCAGATTCGAGAACACGGTAAAATCCTTACGGTGCTTCTCAATGTTCTTCAGGGTCTGGCTGCTGACGTAGTCCGCGCCTGCCTCCTTCGGGAAAAATGCCTGAGGATAAAAACCCAGGTGATTGCCGATGGCCAGAATCCGCCGGGGCCGCTGCGGCTGTACCCCACGCGCCCGGCTCTTCAGCATTGGCAGCGCAAGTGCCACGCCCACTCCCTGCAAAAAACTGCGGCGGTCGATCGAATGTAAGTTCATTGAGCTCATGTTACTTATTATTTCACCTTGACTGCCCACAAGCGACTCCTCAGCTATTCAGAGTTATCCGACTATAACCGTCTAAAAAACAACCTGAATAGATGAAAAGGAAAACTTATCAAAGGCTCATCAGTTTCCTTGAAGGAAGCTTTTACTCTTTATAATTTCCTTCAGCAACGGCCTCAGTCTGAAATTTTTATCTGCTGTCTTGTTTATGATTCGATCGATTGACAGCGTATCGCCAGGCGTTAATTCCCGGGAAAGCGCGAACCGCATGAGGTGAGCTGTGAAGGCCTTGGCAAATCGGCGGTCTTCTTTTGTGATCGATTCTTTAAAACGGACAATATCCTTGAATTCATATTTACGAAGCAAAGTGCCACTGACGTCTACCGTGCGACCATTTTCGTATTTGTCACGCCAGCGTCCGGTAATGTCGAAATTCTCAAGCGCGAAGCCAAGCGGATCCAATCTCGAATGACATCCGGCGCAGTCAGGATTTTCACGGTGCTTGGCAAACTTTTCGCGAATAGTCAAATTCTCGTCTGATGCATCTTCATTTAACGGCGGAACGTCATTGGGTGGTGGTGGTGGTGGATCGTTAAAAATAACCTCAATGACCCACGCGCCTCGCGCGATAGGATGTGTTCGGCGCGGACCTGAGGTCATGCTGAGCATCGCAGCACTGGTGATTACACCACCGTATCGTGGATCTTTCGCTGCCACTCGCCTAAATGTCTCGTCTCGCAGTCTGCCACGGATCTCATCATCATAACGACGGTTCATCTCCTCCTGCACCTTACGAGGATCGCGCGGTTTCGGTAGTTTGTTCAGCTTGTCTTTCTCTTGACTTAACACCTTTGCCAAAATCTCCCTTTTTGATGCTGCTTTTTTTCGTACAGGCTCTAACTCGGGAGCAATAGAGAGGTAGTACTCAGCCAATGCAGCGGTTTGTTCATGCGAACGCTCTGCTGAGTCTGTCTGCATCGCGGCAACAACTGGAACCGGAAATGGCACCGACTGAGTCTTGAAATAAAACCCGTAGCCTCCGCCTCCGTTGGCAATCTTAAAAAGCAGTTTGTTTTCACCCTTGACCAAGCTCACTCGAACTTTGTCCTGATCAGGAGCAACTCCTCGGGTGATTTTTTTATCTGTGACCAACTGGTCGTTGATCCAAATTTTAAAGCTGTCATCGGTACCAATCGAAAGCTCCAATTCCCGCGCCGTACCGGATTGGATTGTGCGGTAAAGATAGGTCGCACTGTTTCCTCCGCTCAGATTGTGCACCTTTCCATCAACGAAATTTTTGGCGAGCTCCCATTTCAGCTTGCCGTAAGTATTTCCTAAATCGACATTAGTTTCATCGATGAACGCCTTGGCGTGAGCCTCATCGAAATTACCTGCACCAAAGGGTCCTATATGATACCAAGGGGAAAGTACCGCACTCTCAGCAAGCGCCTTCTGCTGAGCGGCTTCCCACTGCGCTTGTCCCTCCGTGAAATCAATCTGCTCCGCCTTCTTCTCAATTATCGAAGGGATGCTTTTCACAAAATCATCCAAATCTGTCTGGGCGGACTTAATCACCTCCCTAGCAGCGTTGCGTTTGGCCTCGAGCGGTTTGTTCTCTTCGATAATTTTTTTCTCATCCACCTTAGGCGCATTGAGGTCGGCGGTGTACCAGTCTTTAAGGAAATCGCTTTGGTAACTGAAATCGGGATTGATCAGGTCGGCAACAGGACGATTCTCGACAAAAACAGCGTCGAAAAGCAGCAGCGGCTCGCAGAGCATCTGCAAGCTTGCGGGATGATCCTTGTCGAGCATGAACAAACGGTGTTTCTTTGGATCAGGCGTAGCAGCCAGTATGTTCTCCAGTTGCATCCACTGCACGGGGAATGTATCGAGAAATCGCTCGATTTTTGGATCAGCCAGCATGTGGTCGATGGTCTTGTCCAACACCTCAGGCTTGGTGAGTTCGCCACTGGCAGCAAGGCGCAGAAGTTTGTCATCCGGACCACTAGCCCATAAGAAAAAGGAGAGGTTAGAGGCAATCATATAGGGTTTACTCTTCTCGCCATCGATACTGTAACGATAAAGGAACATCGGGGATGAAAGAGCTGCGGAAGCAACTTTTTTCATGCTATCGGTAAATGACAGTTCCTGCTTCATCTTGGCCAAAGCATAGGCGGTGTAGCGATCAAGGACTGCGCGTTCGACAGGGCCGCGAAAGGCTTGTTCTAAAAATGCCTTGATACGTTTGCTGATTTCAGTTGGCAAATCGGTATCCACGGCGGGTTTCTCAAAGAAAATGCTCCAAATGCCAACAGTATCTTCGTTGAAATCCGGGCTCTCAACAATGGACACGCTGAGCCTCAGGAAGGCATCAAGCAGCAGCGGTGAGAGCGTAAGTTGATTGGCCTGATTGTCGAAGCCGTGCGAGGCGCGTAGATCTTTCGGAAACGCCTTCACCTCGCGCAAGCCAGCGGCGGGATGAAGCGTGAGTGAACGCACGTTCACGTGGTCGGGCATCTTGGGTGCGCTAAGATAAATGGTCTGGCGCGTCATCAGTTTTTCCGGCAATGCAAACACGTCACGGTTCAGGCGAAACAGGTCACGCACCGAGTTGTTATACTGGAAACGGTTTAGGCGGCGAATTTGGTTTTGCCTAGCTACAACACCGTCGGTAGCAGTGCGGAGCATCGTCTTGAGCGAAGCGAGGAAATGTTTTCGCTCAGCGGGCTTTGGCTGAGGCTCGTCTTCCGGTGGCATATCGGCCGCATCAATCACCTCGATCAATTCCTTGATCAACTCCGGGTTCGCAAGAAACTGTTTAATGTTGGTAATCTCCTCGAGGTTGACCTTGCCTTTCACCTTTTCGCCACCGTGACACTTCACGCAGTTCTTGGTGAAGAACGGTTTGAGGAATTGATCAAACTCATCGGCCTCCAGGGCCGTGTGAATAGAGACGAACAACAGTAGTAAGCCGACCCGTGGAATGAATCGTTTGGCAAACATCAATAACCCTACGCCCACATATCGGAGATCAAGCCATTACTGTCTGCAAACGATTCTATTTCCAACCCCATCAACTTCGCAACCGAAAGCCACAGGTTCGAGTTGAGCGTTCCGCTTTTGCACTGGATGAAGCGGCCCTGATTCACCTGCCCCTGACCGCGACCTGCCACGATCATCGGCAGGTCGTAATACTGATGCGTGGAACCGTCACCCAGCGCTGCTCCGTAAGTCACCAGCGAATTGTCGAGCATTGAACTGCCGTCTGATTCCTTGATCTCTTTCATGCGCTTGAGCACGTAGGCATACTGCTGCATGTGGAAATGATCGATTTTCTGCACTTCAAGATACCCCTTTCCCTTCTGGTTATGGGTCATGTTGTGGTGCTGTACAGGTTTGTCGAACACGCCCTCATACATCAACGTGGCATCCCAGCGCTCTGGCCCAATCATAAAAGTGGAAATGTTGGTTATGCCCATCTGGAATGCCAGCAGCATCATATCTGCCTGCAATCGTATGTATTCACCACGCGGCAATACCTCGCTCTTCGGGACACGAATATCTGCATTAGCCAAAAGCTTCTCCAACTTGGCCATGCGCACTTCCACATCCCGAATCATGGTTATAAATTCATCCAGCGTCGCGCGGTCCTCCGTCGCCAGTTTCAGCGAAAGCGACTTCGCATCAGCAAGCACAAGATCCGTGATCTCGGAAACATTCGATCGAAAGCTATCTTTTGCAAACAACCGATCATATAGCTTACGCGGATCACGAATGGATGGAGCAATCTTGTCCGGCCCATACCATGAAATATTGTCAAAGTAGATTGACTCCTTGCCGGCCGTGAACCCGTTACAACCGATCTCAAGCGTGTTGAATGCCGTGGTGTGCCCAACCTTATCTCCAATCACTTGATCGAGACTACGCCCGTTTGGATGCTTAATGCCCTGCTCGGCCGCCTGTACCGGCGACAAACTCGTAAGGTAACACGAAGCCCCCTGCGCATGTACATCCTGTCCGTTCTTGAATGTACGATCCAGACCGGTGATTAGGGTCACATCCTTCGTGTGATCCTTCAGCGGTTGCATCGTCTTAGTCAGCTCCAGCGGATAAATGCCAGGGGCATTCTGCTTGCGTTTCTGGTTTTTACTCTTGTCGGCATTAAACCCGCCGACAAAGTCCGGTAACTCACCCTGTTCCTCTCCCGGAAAAAAACACCGCCTCACAATGCCATTCGGGATGTACATGATAGCCAGTTTTTTACTGGGCTTGGCCTCCTTGCTTCCTGCACCAAAAACACCCGGAATGGAATGTAGAAAAGGCAGCGCAACAGCAGCTCCGTTGGCTTTAAGAAACTTTCTTCTGGAAAAATTCGTCCGGTTCAACATGACATTAAATATAACGCCGAAAAATCGAATTTTGCGCTGTGGCTCAATTTATGCAAGCGAATCGTTTGTCGACGATCAGGTGATCTATTTTATTCGACTGGAAAGAATTTATTTCAACTTGTAAACGTGAATATAAGCAAGCCAATGAGCCTTTTTCCGAATGAAAAAAAGGTTACTTGCGCTTTATATTATGTTTTTCGTAGAGGCGCTGCCAGTGCGCTTTCCAATAGTTATCATAGTAATCGTAAGCGGCTTTTTGGATATGAGGTAAATCGGTGACTTTTGGCGAATTAAGACTGTAATTGTAGCCTTTTAGGTGTGCCTGACCAATGCGTTTACGAGGAGAAACAAACCTCCAATCCGGTTTTCCCAGGACATCTTCGCAGAGCTTTGCGCCGATAGGATCGTATTTGACGAGCTGATCACGGGTGTGGATGTGGTTGTGATCATGATCCATCGTTCGGTTGGTGTTGAACCAGCACTGATAAATTTCAGCCCAATATTCGGAACGGTTCCTGGAAGCATAACATTGTTTTGGGCCACCGAAATAAATCAGCACTTTGTCATCCTTGTTGACCTTAACTTTTGCATTGGCCTTTTCACCATTCACGAGAATATCGCCGGCGCTCAAGCATTTGCGAAGCAACTTTGGCGACTCATCGGGAAACGATTTTTTCAAGGCTTCAAGCAGCTTCACTGATTTTTCGCTTTTGATTCTGCGATAGCGTTGCGCGGCTCGCCCATCGTTCCAGAGGCCGGATTTCTTCACGTTTTCGAATGTTGCCGTTAATCGTTTCTGCAGAGCCTCATCAAATCCTGCGCCATGTACCACATGCCCAAATTCGTGAACAAGGATGCTCTCCAGCTGCATCCCTCCCTCATACTCCATCACATCTTCCTCCGCGAAAACGACCGTCGGCCTCGAGCCAATATGCGAGAGAAAACCACGCTGACGCCAGTTGTAAAAATCTAGTTCCTGCCCCTTCTTGTTGGTGGAGAATTGCGGAAGCTGTGAAGTGAATTCATCATGCCCAATCAAAAGACACAGCACCCTTTTTTTACGAATACGTTCCGCAATTCCCGGCTTCATGCTTCGCATCAGCATATCGAACTGATATGCCGTCTCCTGATGGGCCAAGTCTGATACCTTGGCCGAAGTCGCAATAAGGATGTCCTGAACCAGCGTCGCCTTCCTGTAAAAGCTGGTGTCGAGTTTGTACTCACGCGCCTGCGACCCTGTCAGGGATTTGACCTCATACTCCGCCTGCACGCTGAAAGCGAATCCAGCTGTAAGTAAAAAAAAATAAATATGTTTCATATCCTCATCAAATAAACTTCAAAGCAAGCCTCACCGCCGCGAACAGGCTGCTTGGGCTCGCTTGGCCAAGACCGGCGATATCAAGGGCTGTGCCGTGATCGACCGAGGTTCGGACGATCGGTAGCCCCAACGTTGTGTTGACGGCTTCGTCGAAGCAGAGAGCCTTGAGCGGGATGTGCCCCTGGTCATGGTACATGCAGACAAACAGGTCAGTCGCGCGGCGCTTGGCCGGTATGAACGCGGTATCCGGCGGAATTGGCCCCTCAACATCAAAACCCTTTGCTCGTGCCGCCTCAATTGCTGGAAGTATTACCGTTTCCTCCTCGCCGCCAAACAAACCGTGCTCGCCCGCGTGTGGGTTGAGCCCCAGTACACCGATCTTTGGATCGCTGCCGCGAATGCGCCTCATCGCCTGCGCGCCAAGTTCGAGCGTGTCGAGTATGCGCTCCCTGGTCAGCAACTTCGGGACCTCCCCATAGCCGACGTGCGTGGTCACGAACACGCACCGCACCTCGCTCGAGTATTGCAGCATGCACGAGCACTGTGCATGGGTCTTGGCTGCGAAAATTTCCGTGTGGCCGGGAAACGGAATCCCCGCCGCACGTAGTGCCTCCTTGTTCAGCGGGGCAGTCGTCACCGCGGCTACCTGGCCACCAAGAGCGGCGTCAATGGCATTCTCGACGTAGGTATACCCCGCACGCCCGGTCGCGGCATTGGAGGTGCCGGTTTCAAAGTCTCTTAGCTCGATTGCTCCGATATCGAACACGCACGGCGCGGCGGCCTCGCCCAAGCCGGCGACAACTTTATCCGGCTTGGCCAAACGGCACTGCACTGCCGCCTGGGCCAACACTGCGGCATCCCCAAATACAATCGGCGTGCAAAGCTGCGCTATCTCCCTGTTCTGTAACAGATGCAAGCAAACCTCCGGCCCCACCCCAGCGGGGTCACCCATAGTCACCGCTATTTTCGGGATGCTCATCTATCCGCGTGTCGACAGCCTTATTTCAGTCCCAAGGCCTGGCGAAGAATGGGCTCAAAGGCATCGGCCTGGCGGACGAAGCCAAGATCATTCGGATGCGAGGCATCGGTAGTTCCCTCAGAGTCGTCTCCCAACAGGTCATCGCCGCCAAGATAATGAAGATGCTTCACACCTGACGCCTTGAGTTGCTCATAAGCCTTTCGCAGGGCTGCGTGGTTGTCGTCATGAAACTTAGCACGGCCGGGCACAAGCCACGAATTGGCAAACCGCCGATCTTCCACCAGGATAATCGGTGTGCTGGGTCGCGCTTTACGAATTTGGTTCACGAAAGGAACACAGCGCTCAGTGACCATCGATGAATTCATATTTGGCAGACAATCGATGATGTAACAGGCCGCATCCACATCCACCATTAGATCGCCAACCTCCTTGTGCATTTTTCCGTTGCCTGAAAAGCCAATATTAACAACCGGCATTTCAAGTCGCCGGCCTAGGATTGCCGGATGAGCTATGCCCGGTCTTGAGGCGCACGCGCCATGTGTAATTGAAGTGCCATAAAAAACTAGTGGCTTTGCCAAGCGAGGCGCGAGTCGTTCAAACTTAGCACTCAGCGCCACGCCAATCGCCAGCGATTCGGTGCCGTTGTACAGTGGCAAATAAACTGCATACTCCCTCATACCCGGTGCAATGCCGGTCAGCAATGCAGCCTGCATCTCCTGCTTGTCAGGCCGCGTGGCGGCGGCCCAACGCCATTTGCCCTTGTCATCGCGTGCGTACAAATCCAAACCACTCACCCCACTCGGCGGCATGTGAGGCATGCCGAGGCTCGAGTTAAGCAACTTCCACCTCGCGTGGATGGCGTTGGCATCGGTTTTAAAACGCACCATCATACCGGCGCTGTGCCGGCTCAGATTCCATACCGGCTTAGTCACCGTCTTCTCTGCCTTGGCCGGAAATCTGTCAAACCAACGCAAGCGTTCCTGCCCACCCCAACCGCGACCCTCGACGCCCCATTCAGTGACGTCATGCCAGGTTGTGCTGTCCTGAGCAAAGACCACACTGGTGACGCAGGTAAAAAGAAAAGCGGTAATGTTTCTCATAATTCTATCGGTTGTCGGTCTCACATTTGCTGCCGTTGCGAACTAGAAAGCCCCGTAGGCAGAGTAATCCGGCACATGAAGCAATCCTGCCCACTTCCGAAACCATCGGCAATCCGAAACAGTGATTCTTCAATTTAGGAGTGAGTTTTTTGTTTGATTATTTATGCTACCAGCACACTGCAATGTGCTATATAAAAATGTCGAAAAACCCTGCAATCCTATCCGTCATTTTATTGAGTGGCACCCTCCCTGCGCAAGAGTCGCCCAAGCCGTTCGTGACCTATCCCGGCCCGGTCGGGGATTACCTCAAACGCATCCAACAGGGCAGGCAGGCGCACTCATTTGACGCCTCAGTAAAATTCGGGCAGTGGCAGGAGAAGGCTCGCGGAGCGCTCATTGAACTGACAGGGCTGCAACAAATGGAGAAGGACCTGGGTGCTTTCACGCCGAAGATTCGGCTTGGCCAAGCGGAAAAAACCAATGAACCTTTCACACGGGCACTTTGCTCAATTGAAACGGAGCCTGGTGTGGTAATTCCCTTTTATCTGCTCATCCCCAAGGATGCGGACCCTACCCAACCTCTCCCTCTTCTGCTTTGCCCGCACGGCCACGACAAACTCGGGCTGCACTCCTACGCCGGCGCATTCAAGGATGAAAAACACCGCCAGACCGTTCTTGAGAAGGAGGGAGATATCGGGGCACAGGCCGCGCGGCGCGGGTTTGTGGTCATCGCCCCGGCTACCCGAGGGCTCGCGGAGGAATTACTGGTGCCCGATCCCAAAGGTCGCCACGGCAACCGCCCCTGCCGAGCCCAACTCATCCACTGTCTCCTCGGCGGGCGCACCCCGATTGCGGAGAGGGTCTGGGACATGCAACGCCTGCTGGACTGGGCAGAGAAACATCCTCTCATCGATCACACGCGCTTCGCGATGACAGGCAACTCCGGTGGCGGCGTCCTCACCGCCTACACAGCCGCGATCGACACGCGAATCCGCGTGGCGATTCCAAGCTGCTCATTCACCTCGGTGATGAGTGCGGAAGGATTTATCTTCCACTGCGACTGCTGCCTTGTCCCCAAACTACGAGACTGGGGCGACTGGAAGGAACTGGGCGGCCTGGTCGCGCCACGACACCTGTTGATTATTCACGGTGTGAAAGATGGCCTTCATCACAGGCCAACTGTCGAAAAACTAGCCGCCAATACTAAGGAGATTTTTAAAGTTTCAGGCGCTCCAAACCACACCTCACACGAATGGGGAAATAAAGGTCACCGCTTCTACCCCGGCCTAATGTGGCCCTTCATCGAAAAGGGACTGGCCGAGAGTAATTAGAAGTGCCACCGGTTAGTCCAGTTGCTTCACCCGAATACGACGGTATTCCATTTGGCCGCGGTCACCCTCGAGTCCGATGGGGCCGGTGGATGGGACTTTGAACTGAGCGTTTAGCACCTCACCGTTACAGGTGCAGTGCGCAAACCCGTCTTTGAAGATGGCCACTATTTCATTCCACTCCTGCGGCTTGTAGTTCTTCAAGTCCTTCCACGGAGCGACGAGGACGTAGTCGCGACATTGGAGTTGGGGTTTGCGGATGAAGACGCCGCTGTCGGCGTTGGGCGTGGCGCGAAATTCAAGCTTGAGGATGAAGTTTTCTGGAAACTCCCTGGTCGTCCAAAGTTGCTGCACACGACGGCCCTCGGGCGGAGTGGTGACGACGAGCCGTCCGTTGATCGCAACGTAGCGCGCATCGTTGCTGGCTTTCTTGCCGTCAAAAGTGGTGGCGGGTTTAAATGTTTTCTTCGCTCGAAACCCCCAGCCCGTAAGGTCGTGCCCGTTGAAAAGGCTCACGTACCCTGGCTCGAGATGAAATGTATCTGACTTGGCTTCGACAAACCCGTGAGTAGCCACCAACGGCATCGCCTAGCTACATCTCAGCATAAAAGTGCTTTACTTCAGCATTCGACTTTATAAGCACGGAGTTGATTCTTGTTCTAGGAAGCGACGACGCTAGACTCCCAGCATGCGTTTGGTTGTGTTGTTCTTTTTTGTGGCCGGATTGATCCGGGCTGAAAACTGGCCGGGCTGGCGTGGGCCAAGCGGCGACGGGGTCAGCGCCGGAAAAGGCATCCCTACCAAGTGGAGCAGCACTGAAAATATCGCATGGAAAATCCCCGTTCCCGGAGAAGGCCACTCATCCCCAATCGTTTGGGGCGACAAGGTTTTCCTCACCAGCAGCCTTACCGAAAAGAACAAACGCATCCTGCTCTGCATCGACCGACTCAGCGGCCAAACAGTCTGGAAGCGAGATGTTGTGCAGTCTCCACCAGAAACAGTTCATCGGCTCAACAGCCGTGCCTCCGGCACTCCGGCCACAGACGGCAAACAAGTTTACGTCACGTTCATGCGCGCCGAGGGAGACAAGGTAATCGCGCCGAATGTAGGCTCCGAGCGCCTCATCACTCCCGGTAAAATCATCGCTGCCGCCTACGACCTGGACGGAAACGAAAAGTGGAAAACTAATGTCGGCGACTTCGTTAGCGCGCATGGCTTCAACACTTGCCCCGTGCTTTTCGAAGATTTGGTGATCCTCAACGGAGACCACGATGGCAACGCCTACCTCGTCGCGCTCGATCGCCAATCCGGCAGGCAGCGTTGGCGAACCCGGCGCGAAAACAAAACCCGCAGCTACGTCACGCCAATCATTCGCGAGATCGACGGCATCACTCAAATGATCCTCTCCGGCAGTCTTTGTATCGCCAGTTACGATCCGCGCAACGGCAAGCGCCACTGGATTGTCGATGGCCCGACTGAGCAGTTTGTTGCGTCGATGGTTTACGATGGAAAATACGTCTTTGCGACCGGCGGCTACCCGGAGCGGCACACGCTCGCAATACGGCCCGGCGGCAAGGGTAACGTCACCGACACTCACATCGCTTGGCGCACGACTCGCGGCGCCGCCTATGTCCCCTCGCCCATCATCTCCGGACGCTACCTCCTCATGGTCGCCGACAGCGGGATCGCCAGCTGTTTCGAAGCCAGAACCGGCAAACGGCATTGGATGGAGCGTCTCCCCGGTGGGCACAGCCCGTCACCCGTTTCTGCAGATGGCTTGATTTACTTCGTTTCTGACCGGGGCGTGACGACCATCATTCGCCCCAGCGAAACATTCGCAGTCATCGAAAAAAACGAACTCGGCGAGCCGGTGTCCGCCAGCCCGGCGATCAGTCAGGGTCAAATTTTTCTCCGCACCCACCAGCACCTCTACTGCATCGGGCCAAAGAAAAACTGATCACTTCGAAGAGAGGATCCGCCTTATAAAACGCAGCAGTAAGGGATGGGCGGGCCCGGCCATTTGGCCGTGATTGTAGCCGTCGAGTTCAAAAATTGTCGTATCGGGATGACCAACGACCTGCATCATTCGCCACATATAAGCATTTTCCTCATAACGGCCAAGCATCTCGAGTTCACGATCGCCGGTGATGAGCAGCAGGGGCGGGCAGTCTTTTCGCACGTGATACAGTGGCGCCATATCGTCGAGGATTGGTTGTTTGTCATCGATCCCCCGCTCGCTGCGAACTGTAAAGTGGGTGATGGTGTGTCCACTGTACGGAATCAACCCGGCAAGCTCATCCGCATCAACGTCGTGCTTGGCCAACCAGCGTTTGTCCAAACCAATCATGCTCGTAAGATACCCTCCAGCTGAATGGCCACTGACAAAGATACGGCTGGGTGAACCTTCGTACTTGGCGATATTCTTGATCGCCCAGGCGACCGCGGCGGCGGCATCCTCTATATAAACCGGCGATTTGACCTTGGGGTGAAGTCGATAGTTCACAGAGACCACCGCCACACCCTTTTTCTTGAGCGCCGCAGGCACAGAACGATTGCCGGCCTTCA
>Ga0115011_10000717_pt1 | contig 25683 bp, 24 predicted proteins | sample TroAtlMetagenome_2_FD_88705 | JGI IMG/M metagenome (GOLD analysis project Ga0115011, IMG submission 88705) | Marine eukaryotic phytoplankton communities from Atlantic Ocean - Tropical Atlantic ANT8 Metagenome | ecosystem: Environmental > Aquatic > Marine > Oceanic | place: Tropical Atlantic...
ACCTAATATCTTTCTTTTGCGAGGTTCAGAGTTCTTAGAAAACCATATATCTAATGTACTGTTAAATTCTTTATCTTTAGTTAAGGTGAATGTTTTCGGGCTTCTAATGATCTCCTTGTATTCTGCATCCTCTAGTGCAGCTAAACCTTTTTTGTATTCAATAGACCATTTGCTTAAGCTTCTCTGTTTAGACTCCCATTCTTTATAATCTTCTTCTGTATAAAAATTTAAAGATTCATTACCTTTCTTTGCAACCATTAACGGTGTTTCTACTTTAAGTATCTTTCCTTCACTAAATAGTTCTGGCCAATACTTACCTAAAAAATTAATTAATAAAGCAGAAATTGAATTACCATCAACATCAGCATCAGTATACAATAAAATTTTGCCATATCTTAAATCCTTAGGTTCATGGCCAATCTTTAATCCTATAGCAGCCATCAGAGATTGTACTTCTTTATTCTGTACAACTTTAGATGGTGGCAGTTCTCTTACATTAATAAATTTACCTCTTAATGGAAAGGCTCCTTGGTATTGTGGTTCTCTGTATCTTCTAAATGCAGATGATGCAGAATCACCTTCAAAAATTGCAAGTGTACATTTATCTCTGATACCTCTTTTCTTTGCATCAATAAGCTTAAGTACTTTTGTTTTGTCTAAACCTTTATTAAGTCTCCTTAACTTTTTTCTTTCATCAGCATCCTTTTTTCTTTGTACCCAATCTAATACAGATTGTATAATTTCAGAATTTAAAACTTGCCTTAAAACCTTATCACTTAAAATATGTTTAGTACCAAAATCTTTAGGTGATGTAATTAACTTTTCTTTTGTTTGAGATGAAAAAGCAGGATTAATGATTGTACAATTTATAAACAAATATAAATGCTGTCTTAATTCAGAAGGCTTTACATCAACTCTATATTTTCTTTTTATCTTTTCTCTAAGGAATGAAGTTATTTGCCAATCAATATCATTCACATGAGTTCCTCCGTCTTTTGTTTCAACAGAGTTGACAAATGATATAGCTTTGAAGCCTGTTGTAGAATGACCTATACCTATTTTCCAATGTTCGGACTGTTCATAAAATATCGGAGTAACATATCGGCTTGCATAATCTTTAAATGTTCTAAAAGAAATAGGTTTATCATTTAAGAATATTTTCAAAGAAGGATTACATGCAGCTATATCAATAAGTCTTTTAGTAATCATTAAATAATGATTCTTATCAATTCCTGTTAAACCAAATCTTTCAAATTCAGTAAGATAAGTTATTTGTGTATGCTTTGTTTTCTTTTTGGTAATTTTTGGCTTTGATCTACGAGACATATTGTCCTTAAAGAATTGATTGAATTGTTTTTTACCATCACAAGTTTGAATATTGAATTCTTTACTGAATATATTTGTTAAAGTACTTCCTACACCATTTGTTCCTACAACAATTCTATCTTCGGTATCATCAAAATTACTTCCTGTTTTCAGATTTGAAAATATCATTTCAGGAACCCATTCATCATACTCTTTATGAATCTCTACAGGTATACCTCCATTATCCCATACAGATATTAAACCTGTAGACATATCTACATTTACCTTGATCCTATTTAATTTTGGATTCCTTTTATGTTCATCAACAGAGTTTGAAATTATTTCATCAAAAAGTTTTAAGAACCCAGGATTGTAGGTTACTTCAGTTAATTGAAATTGGTCTTTACCTTTAATAGGTAAGAACACTTCTTCTGTATGTGGTTTTATAGATCCTACATACATACCTGGTCTTAATAATACATGTTCTGTATCGGTTAATTTCTGGTACTTCTTTTCAATGCTTACTGCCATGTATGTTTATTTTTATATGGTAATATCTTAGGTTTGTTTATTGTAAGTATTTTTTCATTACAACATTATTAACTTCAAAACCATTCTTTGAATAAAAATTGATAAGCTCCTTTTTACAAAATAATGTTATCCTATAACATCCTCTTTTCTTTGCTGATTTAACTAATTCTGAAATAAGATCTACACCTACATTTCTTCCTCTCATTTTCTTATCTACAACAATATCTTCAATATGTCCTGCAACTTCTCCTCTGATTTTATTTTCAATTACACAGCTACCATAAGCAACTACAAAATCATTTTCATCTACACCAACAATAGAGTTATTACTTGTATTTTCTAGAAAGTCTTTCCAAATCCTTTCTGATTCAAATGGATTAACTTCTTGTTCTTTTAGTTGATTAAGAAGTATACATACTTCAGCAAAGTCTTTTTGTTCTACGGGTCTAAATTTGATGTCTTTCATTTAAAAGATTTTTTAAGATTCATATTTAAAGAATTTAAATAAACAGCATAAAGAGGAGTGTGATCATATTCTTTCCATTTAAATGCCCAATTTTTAATTAATTGTTTAATAGCTGGGTAATGTATGAATTTATTCTTCTTATTTCTAATAACCCTAATCGCAAATTCAAAATCTTCTTTCATCGTGTTTATTTTTTTGTGGAGAATATCGGAGTCGAACCGATGACCTCCTGCGTGCAAGGCAGGCGCTCTAGCCAGCTGAGCTAATTCCCCATGTGGTGGAGGTGGTGGGAATCGAACCCACGTCCATTAAGCATTCATAAAAAACATTATTACAGCTTAGGATAAGTTTTCTTAAACTTCCAAAAATGGATAACTTTTATTAGAACTCTTTGGTTGGTGTGGTTCACGGAATAAGCTATCATTTCCTTTCACACGTTACTACTTCCTTTTACATCTAACTTATTTACAAGTATACTCAATAATATGATGTGCATTTACTTACCTCTTAGGCAGCCATTGCAAGTTCAGTGTTTCCACTTAACATTGATGTAGGTCATCACCCAGTGCTGTGTTTAAAACTTCAATCAAAATGTCAAAGCCAGGCACCCCCATAATTTCAAAGATCGGTTTTATATATTGTAGTTTACTTTAGGATGTAAATGAAATGCTCGTTTTAAAGCTTCATATGCTTTTAGAGATCCAAATCTATTTTCTGTACCTATATGCCATTCAATCATTTCATCCCTATCATATTCGCGATATTCTTTCCAATCGTAAATAGTAAAATGTACATCATCTTTAGTAGCCATCTCCCACTCATTTTGAGTTTTTTCATTAATGTCTCCATCAGTGTACATTACTTTACCACATACTTTTTCAAGATCATCTTTAGTAGCATAAAAGTGATGCCCATGAAAGCGAGTATCCTCTAAGCTGTAGTTTTCTAATCTTTTTATCATCTTATATTAATGTTTAGTATATTATAATAATAACAAACTTTCTCTCATTCTGAAAGATTAGTATGGCATTTCTATATTTTTGTTTTCTTCGGCTTTAAATTTTTCTACCAGCTTTCTACAGATAACTTTTAATTCTTTAGAGAATTCACCTTTATCAATAATCCAATCAATATACCTAGCATCCATTTCAAACACTTCTTTAAAAGGTTTACCTTTATTTTTACCAAAATTGAATACAATAGTTCTCTTTCCGTTTACTTCATCAAATTTTAGCTTACCTCCTAAATCTACTTGATCTGCTCTACGAGTATTTACTGTTTTATCAATTTCTTCAGCAGTCTGTGGCATTTCATAAACTTCTCTCTGTTTTTGAAATATTTCCATTGTAGCTCTAACATCTGCCTCAGCCCTATGTGCACCTTCTAAAGATTTTCCTGTATACTTTTTATAAGCATTAGTTAAATCTCTCTTTTCATAATTACTATAAATAAGGAAAGGATCCATCACGGCTCTACTTCTGTGGTTAAATACAATACCACATCTCATAAACTCTTCACATAAGAAAGGTACATCAAAGAATAAGGCATTATATCCTCCTAGATCACAATCACCAATAAAGTCATTAATTTCAGATGCTATTATTTCAAAGGTAGGTTTATCCTTTAACATCTCCATAGAGATTCCGTGTTTATCCTCAGCTTCGGCTCGCATCTCTACATTACCTGGATTAACCAATGAATGATAAGTATCAATTTCATTACCATCAAAATCAGTCTTAATCATACAAATTTCAATGATGCGGTCGGCCGATGTACTTATTCCTGTGGTTTCTAAATCAAACCAAACTATATTTTTCTTCATACTATTCTATTTAACTTTAACTGTTATTAAATATTATATAGCTAAAATTAAAGATAGTTTTAAGAAAATCTAAAGTATTTAAAGTGGACCACTTACAGTAATTTCAGCAGTAGATACTGCCGTTTGAATTCTACTTGGTAACGCATCAATAGCACTGTTAAGTTTTCCAAGAGTTCTTTGTAAACCTTTATCTCCACCACTAGATGAAGAAGGTTTGTTCATTCCTAGTTTATCTTTAATAAACCCAGTAACTCCACCGCCTCCAGTATCTCCACCAGTATCAGCGCTCATTAGATCACGAATATCTTCAACTGCTCGGGCTAATGCTTTATATGCAGCTCTGTTGTTACCTAAATCATTAGATGCGGTAAATAAATTACCAAATGTAACAGCTTTATCAATATCTATTTTATTAATAGAATCTGCTATTTTAGAAATTCCTTCAGCTGCTTTATCTAATTGTCCTTTTTCTGCAACATCACCTAATGTTACAATGAATGTTGAAAAGTCTTCTAACTCTTCAGAGGTATTAGGATTAGTGGAATATAAATCAGCAAATGTTTGCCCAATAGATGTTAATAAAGTACCTACAGATTTTGCTACAGCTTCTGGTTCAAAATCACCAGCAAAAGCTTTAAGACCTTCAGCAATATCAGTTAATGCTTGACCTGCACCATCTACTGCATCTATTCCTTTTTCTACTAAATTTTCATCCCATGATATTCCGAACCATCCAGTATCAGTTTCTTCCATACCACCTATTTGTGCAAAGGCAGTACCAACCATTCCTACAACAATTTCAATTTTCTTTGCTACTCCTTCAGGATCTTCTACACCTGCAAAAGTACTTAATGCATCTGCAATATTTTTAAGTTCAGCACCGGCACCTTGAACAGATTTAATACCTTCTTGTACTTTATTCTTTTTAATTTTAAATAAAGAATTCCAAAATCCACCTGCCTGTACATTTCCTTGATCGGCAACAGCAGAGAATGCTTCTTGTACAAAACCTACTGATTTAGATATAGCCGCTCCTACAGCATCAAAATCTACATTATCTTCTACTAATTTTTGGAAAGCAGTTAAACCTTCAGCTATACCAGTTAAAGCATCACCCGCGCCTGTTACTGCTGATAAACCTTCAGCAACTTTATTCTTTTTAATTCCAAATAATGAATTAAAGAATCCACCAGCTTCAACATTTCCTTCTTCAGCCACAGCAGCAAATGCACGTTGTATAAATCCTACTGTTAATTCTATTTGTTCTCCAATATAAGTAAAATCAACATCTTTATCTACTAATGCCGAAAATGCGGTTAAACCTTCAGCTATACTAGTTAAAGCTTTACCAGCACCCATTACAGAATTAATACCTTTCTTAGTTGCATTAGGACTGAATGCATTACCAAACACAGCACCAAATAAACCAGTAGGTGTAGCAGATTCACCACCTGCTTGAGCAAATGCTGTTGTTATTCCAGAAAGAACACCAGTTAATCTTAAACTATCACTATCAGTCCAATCTAATTTCTGATAATCTTTTAAACCTGCAGATAATTTAGTTAGAGCAATACCTGCTGCTGCAAACCCAGCAGCCGCTGCTATCATCTTAACGGAATCTACAGCTCCACTAATTGCACCACCAATACTTTTAAAGAATCCACCCACACCGCCTTCATTAGGAGGTCCAATAAATGCTGTCTTAACACCGGCTAACACAGTAGCTAATTTTAAAGAATCTTTTTCGGTAAAGTCTACATCTTTCATGGCTTGTAAACCTGGAGCCAATACTAATAAAGCACCACCAACAGCAGCATACATAACAGGACCTAATAATATAGCACCGGCCGTAAGTGTCACTAATGCACCTGCAGCAGCCATAACTAATCCTAGTCCAGTTAATAAGGCCATTTGTATACCAACATCTTCTAATGTAGTTCCTTTAACTGCTTTTGCAAAAGGATTATAACCTAAACCAAATACTAATAATCCTAAACCTATTGTAACAAAACTTAAGGCTCCTTGTAATATTTGACTAAATACAGTACCGGCTAAAGCAAATACTCCACCTATACCAGCTAATATTAAAAATTGTATTCCTACACCTTCCATCGTTGGAGCTGTTGCTGCAACGGCACCAGCGAAAATTGCATAACCTATACCAAATACAATTAAGGCTAAACCGGTTACTGCTAATGCAGTAGCACCTTTATTTACTTGCTTTTCTACTAAACCTAATAATGCGACGGCTCCACCTACAATTACAATTGCCGCAACCATACCTAACATTAATTGAGGTCCTCCCATTACTATTAATGCTGTCACTAAAGCAAAACCAGCTAATCCTGCAGCAAACTTAAGTATAGCATCACCCATTGTTTGCATTGCATTTGCACCTTTATTAATTATAGATTCCCCCATTCCTAGTAATAAGAATAGAGGTACGGTTAATGCTGTGGCTAAATATAAAAGAGGAATACCAATAGCAGCAGGTATTAATAATAAAGCAGATAAAGCCAATGACTTTGAAAAGTTTAATATTGAATCACCCATTGTCATTAGAGTATTAACTCCCTTTTCCATTGATTTAGGATCTGAATCCGCCCACATTTCTATTTGGGCCCTAACAAAATCATTAAACTTAGTAATGGTTTTACTAGGAACCAACATAAATAATAATAAACCTTTTGCAACACTTATAGTTCCAGCTCCTAACATTTGAAATGCGTTAGCACCTTGCTCAAATTTAGATTCACCACCTCCACCTCCACCAAATAAAGCTGAAAGACCTCCACCGCCTTCTTTATTCCTCATTAACTGAGTTTGTAATTGAAGTTCAGATAATATAGCACTTTGGATAGCATCACCTACTGCACCGCTTGTACTTAAACTGGCAGCTAATGCACTTATAGAAGCAGAAGTTTGTTCGGAACTAGCTTGATTAGTTTGTACACTTGTAGCAAGTGCAACTGTTAAATCATCTAGAGTTTGAGCAGTAGACTCAGTCGCCGCTTGGATCTTAGTTAATGGATCCATTAAATCTTTTAGTGTTACCGCTGCCAATTGTTATGGTTTTATTTTACAGTTTAGGCATTTTCATCGAAGGCATCCTAGGAGCTTTATATTGACTCATATTTTTAGATGCTTGTCTTTGCATACCTGATACATTATATTTATCCTCTGCATCTTTAGTATTTTGTTGCTCTTGTTTATTACGATCTTTTAAGAGATCATTATAAATTTCTAGAGTATACTCATACTCATAGTAAGGAAGCAAATCCAGCTCTGATGGCTGGAGATGCAACTTTTCTAATAATAAAACTCTAACTTTATAAAAGTTCAGAAGAGATATCTGGAATAATGAAGAGAGCCTTGATACCGCCGGGAAACGTTAGCGGAACGGTGACCTCCTCACCGCAACTTTTACATGGGAATCCCATCTCCGGTTTAACACCGACTTTCATATCTTCAGCTAACCTATACACAATTGTATATTTAGTAGCATCCCAGCCTTGAAAAGAGGTAATCTTTGCAAAGATATCTTTTTCACTCCATCCTCTCCACTCTCTTTGTAGATAAGGTAAGATGGCTAATGTAGATTTATCCCAACTCTGGTTTTTCTCTTCTCTATCTCTGATATACTCCGTTATCGCCCTCATAACACCTATAGTAGGAGGTGCCATTTTGATTTCACCATAACTCTTAGTAGTTATAGTATAACATTTATCAGCAGGATCGTAATATTTTTCAATCTTTTCTGCAATATTATTAAACTGTAAATTCTGAGTTCTTAACTCTACTGATTCTTGTGATTTACATTGTGAACCTTTACATTTCTTTTTACCAACTGGCATCATTAATGTTTGTTCACCTGTTTTAAATGTTAATTCTCTAATTGCTAAAATTAAATAAATTCTATCTTCTTCTAAAATATCTTTATAAGATCCTCTTTGATTACCATACATTATTTTAGTACAGGATAGAACAATATTATTTAAACCATCATCAACTTCTTTTAGATTATTTTCATCTACTGTAGAGAATGCTCTAATTTCAGCAACCTTTGCTGCCCTAATATGTATTTCAAAATCATCTCTATAAAATGCACCACCTGATGGAAATTGATTTAAATCTAATTTAGTATAACCTACTAATGAATTTAATCTTTTTACTTCAGGATCATCTGGTGATGTATGGTCCATTTGTTTTTGGACTTTTACTTTACCTAAGTCAGTAACAACCTCTTTGGGAGTTTCTGTAGCTTCTACTGCAATACCTTCGGCAGCAGCAAATTCCTTTTTAATATTTTCTTCGTGCTCTTTTGACATTTTTTAATTGTTTTTTATTAATTGTTTTTCAATTTTGTTTTCATCAACAATATGTTCTACTATAAGTTGTCTAACATATCTAGAAATAGCTACAGGTTTTGTACCGTTTTCCATTGATTTTTGTATGATTATTGTATTTAAACTATCTTCGTCTTCTGGTGTTAGTAAAACTTGTAATTTTTTAGTAAGCCTTTTCTTTTGAGGAATAAGTTCTTGTACTGTTTCATTAAAACCATATTTAGGATTATCAGATTTAAATTTACTAATCCAATATTCAACTCTTTTTAAAACATCACTTAAAGATTCATCATTATCAAAAACTTCTAATACTTCTCTTTTAAAAGCTTTAGTTCCAAAATCTTTAACTGCTCTTTTAATATACTTTCCTGTTCCATAGTTATTAGGATTATCATTTACTGAATATCCTACATAAACTTTGTTTGTTTTGTTTTGTTGTAGTTTATAGATTATCATTTCTATATTATATATTTTATATTATATATTAGAGTGAGGACAAAAAAACTGGGAATATTTTACTAATCCCAGTTTTTTAAATTATTTATGCTCCTACGTTCTCTTCAACCCAGTGATCACAACGATAAGTCATTGTTAATTCAGCAGGATCTTGAGTTTCATAATTCAATTCATCCACAAAATCAGGTTGTCCAGTTGGGAATACATCTTTAAATGTAATCTTTCTGAAAATATCACCTGCTCTGTTATATTGAACTACAATCATACTTCCTACATAATCTTTCTTTAACCCCATTTCACCTGTTAATGGATCATAGATTAAATTATTCCAATTACGGAAAGTATTGTAGATGTAGTTTTCGTTAGCTTCATTCAAGTTAAGACTGAAGTTAAGAGTTAAATCAACAAACGTCTGTGCTGGCATACCTGCATAAGATCTATCAGCAAACTTGTATTTTTGATTTACGGCATCAATTGAGGGATTTAAGTTATTTAAACCTCCAATAGTTTTTACCTGCTCTAAGATTAAACCCGTATCGTCTCCTAGTGGTGAAAATACAGTCACCTCAAATAGGTTAGGCTGAATAGGTTCGTATCTTTGGCTACTGGCCCTTGATTGGGTATAATGTGGTAACGGCATAGTTTACTTTATTTTTTTATATATTCTTCTTTTGTTATCTTCTTATTGGAAGTTTCCTGTACTGATTGCTCCAGTTCTTAAAATAGTTGTTCTTTGTACAAGAATTTCCATTCCTCTTACTGGTTCAATATAAGTATCTAGGATACCTACATTTTGATCAATAACTTCTGGTGTGTTATTAGTTTCATCCATTATATTTCTATAATCATAAACACCATCATCATTTTGAATCGTCGCTAAGAAATTATCCGCTAATGTTTTTATTTCTAATCTCGTTTGAGCTGTATTAAATTCAAATAAGTAGTTTTTAAGTATTGCTTCAATTCCATCTTGGATATAAATTACAACCTCTCTAACATTAATTGAACTTAAAGCAGATTTCGGAACTTGCTGTGCAGTTTTATTTGCAAAGATAGTTGGACCTGTTCCACTTTGGAATACAATCGGATTAATTCCGAATGGCTCTAAGTAGTATCTGTCATCTTGATCAAGATTAAGTTCTAATCCTACAACTCCATTTCCACCTATTACTCCACGTCTTACACCTGCTACAATTGACCAAGGTAATGCGTTTTCATATTTAAGAATAAAGTTATTAGATACATATGCTGCAGGTGGTACACTTATATTCTTACCTAAATCTCTAACAGTTAAGAATGGATAATAATAACCACCCCAAGACCCACCTTGCGTTGTTGCAGGTAACGAGAATCTAACTGTTGGATTTAATGCAAGATTTCCACCTTCAGATATAAACTTCGATGATAAACCACCAGTGGCATCAGTAAAGCTTGGATCTGTATTTTTCTTAAAGTCTTTAGCTGATGGAGAATTAACGATTGCAAATGCATTCTTTCTAGTCATACATAAGTTAGTATAAATAGCTTTACAATTTGCTTCAATTCCATTTCCATAAGTATCTACTACATAACGGAAGTTTATTGTTTCTCTATCGGTTAGAGCTTTAAATAAGTTTGTTCCACCTAAAATTGGACTTAAACATTTATTTTGTCTAGCATTTGTTCCATCTGGTACATGTTTAGTTGAATCTAATGCAAAACCAGGTAATTCAAATACATTAAGGTAATCAACCCAAGAATCAATTGGATAATAAACCTCTACTGTTTTTAAAGCACCTTGTGCAGTTACACTGATTTCAGATTGAGTAGTAACTTTAATTGCAGTTTTTCCTGCAGGAATAATTGGATATTCAGAAGGAGTTAATCCACCTTCAACAATATTAATTCGAGTTAACCTAGAATGTGGTATTGCAGCAGAACCTTCAAAATGAACCATGTAATTTCCTACAATTATATCAGCAGCTTCTGGTGAATCTGATGCTATTAGGATTTCATTTGGCTTAAGTGTTGGTTCATTTAATGAATCACCTATAATATCTACAGTAAGGTTAAGAGCACCTTTTAAAGTTTGTACACCTAAACAATTTACTGGAACTAATGTTGTACCATCAGACTTAAGATATTGCCCAGTTCCATCAATTGTAAATTCAGATTGTGGAGTTAATTGTGCAAATGAATCATTCTGGTAAGGAGTAATTAAAACTGCTGGTATATAATAAGCAGGGTCAGAAATTGCTCTCTTGGTTGGAGTTCCACCACTTGTAGTAGTTGCTCCAGCTCCATCTATAATCCATCCATAATCTACAGCATTCATTGCTAAGAATGAAGTATAAGTACCTAATGAATCTTTATATACTGCTTCATCACCATCAGTTAAAGTACCGTTAGCAAATTGCTTTTGTAATGTTGATCCATAAGAACCAACAATTCCAGCGGCTCCACCGTTTACATTAGCATTTCTTACAAAACCAAAGTCAGCTTCATTAATTAAAGTATAACTTGCAGCTGCATCTGTTGGAAAATCAGATAATTGAGTTGAACCAACATCTGATAATAATACAGTTACAGTATTACCTACGGTTTGTACCGATGTTACTGGTACCCATTCTCCTGTTACAGAATCCAATATGAAGGATCCTACTAATGTAGAAGTATTTGCTCTCATTCCTGAAAATGCAGTCCATATAGCATCTTTAGTTGCATTAGCATTTTCAATTTGTATTTGTATACCTCCAGCAGTTGGAATAGCAGTTGTAATAGTACTAGTAGAATTCACTACAGTCGTTGCCAACTCACCAGTTCTACAATAAGATAAATCAGAAACAATTGATCCACCGTATGATAAGAAATTAACATCATCTTGGATTGAAGTAGCTTGAGTGTATTCAATATTGTGACCTATCATATCAATTCCTCCAGGTACACCATCTATTAAAATATCTCCACTAAATAAATCTTCATTTACAGTAACAAATAATCCAGTTGATGCAGTATCAGCATTAACAACTTTTTCAACGAAAAGGTTATTACCTAATAAATCTACAAAATCAGGAATTAAACATGCAGTATATGTTGCTTGTAATGTTACTTCTGTTTCATTAAAGAATTCTTGCATTAAAGTATCCGTAGAATCAGTTGCAAACTTCTTTCTTTTTAATCCTTGTGTTGGATCAAAATACTTTTGGAATAATGGATCCGAATTAAATCTTGAATAAGGAGTAGTTGAACTAAAATCTCCACCGAAGTTTCCTTCTAATACAAATACATCTACAAAGAAGTCAGATATTAAACTATCTTTATCTAAGAAACCTGGTACATTTGCAGCACCATACCATTCTTCAACTGTTACTTGGAAAGGTAAAACATTTGTTGGTGCAGATTTTTTAACTATTACTGAAATAGGATTTTGGCCTAAGTTTGTAACATCTAGTAAATCATTTACTGTTAATGAACTTAAAGCTGATTGATTTGCCCCAACATTAGTTAAAAAGTCTGATGTTGATGGAAACCAAAATTTATCTCTGTTATAAAATTTAGCATACTCATAATCAGCTCCAATATTTGATTGTGCTTCTGGTGTTGATGCTGTTGCAAAACGAACTGCATTAACTTTATCATTAGCATCTAAGCTTAATAAATTAAGAGCAAGAATAGGACCTCTTTCAAGAGCTGCTAAACAGCTTCTGTGGAAAAAAGAATCTTTTCTTTCTAAATTTCTATCTATATCACCGTATACTTGTTTAAAGAAAGAAGTATCGGGAACAAAGACGGGTGTATTGAACGGGCCTGTCTTAGAAAAACCGACTACCAATCGAGTTTGATTTGCTGGAATACTTACGACTTGACTTTTATCAAATTCAAACCTATATGTTCCTGCAGCCTTAAGAGAAGCTATTTTTGGATCTAGTGCCATCTTGTAATATATTTTTTTTGTTTATTAGTTTTTTTATATATCTACCAAGTAACTACTTTTTATACTAAGTCGTAGATATCAAAATTTAGATTCCCACCCTTTGAATCTTTTTCTAGAATTTCTTCTATCTTATTTTGAATTGAAGGATCTATGTCATCATAAATCTCTTCTACAAAATCTGAAAAATCTAATGTTGTGAAGAACTCAGAACTATTTATACAAGTCATAATTAAATCATCATTACCTAATTGGCCTGCATATGATCCATTAGGAAGTTTACCAAACGTTGAAGATTCTTTTACTGTATCTTTATCAAAAATACCAATTTTATTCTGAGTAATATATTTTTTAAAGTTTTGACAAAATATAGGCTTATTATCTTTTTTAACCTTAAGACCAAAGTTTTTCACTCTTGCATCTATTCTATGTTTAAATTTTACTACCGACTCTTCATCAAATTCATTTCTTTGTGGGAAGACTGTTTCCATTCTTTTTATTAATTCACCACCAAACATATTCCATTCTATAATTAATTTTACATTCTCTGAGTAAAATAAATCAAATGCCAAAATATACAAAGTTTTAGCAAATTCTTCAATAGTATGAGAATTACTTCTAAATCTTCCAACTTGCTTTATTCCAAAAAAGTCAACAAAACTTCCTGGGGTAGTTACACCCTTCCAATCCTTTTCATCTAACATTTCTATTTTAAAAATATTAATAACCGAAAAGTCTCCTCCTGTTCCTTCTGCAATATCTACGGAGAATAACCAATAATTATAATCTTCTTCTATTTCATCTAAATTTAAATCAGGGTGCCATAAGAGTCCAGTGTAATCAATTTCAGCTTCTTCAAATTCAGGAATTTCTTTATGTTCAAATTCTACTTGACCTTTTACTAATTTTTGTAAACTAGATGCATTTAATAATAAAGAAGAATTTGCAATAAATTGATTTCCGTATTGTCGGTTAAATGCTTCATCACTTCCTAAGTTAGCAACTTCTTGTTGCATCCAAGCATCATCTCTTCCAGGTACATCCCACCAATCAACTCGGAATGGTGTATATTCACTGAGGCCTTTTTCTGCTGCTGTGTAAATGTCATAAAATTTATTAAAGCCATTAGGTGTACTTGTTATAATAACTTTAGAATTTTGTGAAGCGGATACCGTTGGATACACGTTTTCATAAAAAGTATTTACAAAATTTGCAGGTATATGAGCAAACTCATCCATGAATAATAAATGAATAGTAAAACCAATTGCTGCTTTCTTTGTAGTTGTTTGGCCAATTATTCTACAACCATTATCAAACTTAGAATTAAATACATCCCATTTTAATGTACCAGGCTTGAGAAAGAAAGGTAAGTGTTCTAATATAGTTTTACCTTTATCAATAATTTCACGTGTTGTCGCACCTTTATTTGATAGTATTAATGAATTCTTATCAAAATTAAAAACTGAATACCAAGCAATAAAAATTGAAGAGCATATAGTTTTACCTACTTGCCTACTTGCTAAACAAACGTTAAATCTTTCTGCCTGAAACTGTCTTAACATTTCTTCTTGGTATGGCCTAAGAGAAATAGTCTGTAGACCTTCATCAGTCATTACAGTACAATAAGTATTTGCAAAATATACAATATCAGTTGCACACTTTTTAATTTCCTTTAATTCTTCAGGAGTATAATTAAATACAATATTACCTTTTCTTAAATTAGGATTACCTTCATAGAAAGGTGTTGACTTTGGTTTATAACCTTCATCTAAAGCTAACATTAACTGTTCTACCTTATGAGAAGTCCATGCAAAAGATTCAGCACCTTTAGATACTTTAAATTCAAATCCTGCTGATTCTGCTTGAGGTCTAGCCATTATCTTCTATTATAGCAATTATTTGGTTAACATGGATTACTTCAAATTCTGTATCATTTAATGTAACCATTGTACCTTTGCCCATATTTTTTAATATAACATCACCAGCTTTTAAATGTTCAGCTTTACCTGCATTAATTACTTTTGCTTTACGGTTATGCTTTTCTACAGGAATTATAATTCCTGATGCTGTTGTTGTTTCTTGTTGTTCGATTTCCTGAATTAACAGATAATCATTCTTCATTTTCATTTCCATCGACATCTTCTATATCTTCTTCTTTAATTGTGTCTTGTAAAGCTCTCATTAAATCTTTCGTCCCACGAGATTTAATACCACTTTGTTTATTGGAGGTTGAACTCTCAGTACTATGATAAACATCAACATCACGAGATATCTTTTTAGCATTCTCTTCAATTGCTACCATGTACATTGTTTGGCTTTTAATAATATCTAAAAGAGTTCTTTGTAAATCACTTAATACTTCAAACATTCTTGGTGATACATCACCTTCATGTATTGTTTCCATTAATAAGGTAATAGCTGTTTCACTATTTTGCATCTGTCTTATTAACATAGATAGTGCAGATTCATCTAATTGAGCTTTTGCTCTGATATATTCATGCTCTGCAATAATTTCTTCACTTAAATAAAAAGTTAATAAACTATTCATTACCTTTTCAGCCTTTCCTCTAGCTTTTATTAATGCTGCACCTTGGCCGCTGTCTACTCTTACAGGTTGTAATTCTTCTGAGTTATCAGCTAACCCTTCTACTTCTTCAGGTAAATCATTTAACAGATCTCCTAAACTATCACGAAATTTTTCTTTCGATGAATCTTTCATTATACTCTAAATTTATAATATATATTCCAAGTTACCTTGGGTTAGTAGCAGTTGGAAGTAATAATTCTGGTGAAGCATTATCTAATACTAAAGCTAAGTGAGAATCTTTTACTACATATTGACTTAAGATTAATTCTTGTAATTCTTCCTCTATCGGTTCACTCCATATTCTTATATTTGTTAAATCAGTTTTACTACCTAATAACTTCCATGCCAAACCATCAGGTACTGAAATAGCCGGAACTGTTTGAGTATTTGTATAAATGTTAGTTAAGTCAGCTGACCTATCAGGATTAATAGCTCCTGTTACTTCTGGAGTATTATATAAGAACAATGATAATTGTTTAGCTATTTGATTTAAGTTAATTACAGCTGCATACCATTCACCCTTTAAGAAGGATACTGATTTTTGGGATAAGTCATATTTGTAATAAACATCATTTAATTTAATTATAAACCAATTGGTAGTATATGTAAATGCAACATAAGTTGTTACGGGGGATTTGAATTCATAATTATCATAAACCAAGAATGTATTACTTACTTCTTTATTAAATTTAGCAGTATTGGTAATATTGCTATCTATAAAAGGTATATCTAAAGTTATTGTTGCAGTTGCTTGATCTACTGATTTAACTGGTTGAATTCCATTATATGAATTAGTACCTTTAATAACAATCCAATCACCTGCTTTTATTTCTTCAGCACCCAAAGGTAATCCTGGGGTAGTTAGCATAGGATTACCTGCATTATTACTTATTTGTGTTATTAATACATTCTTACCTATAGGTTTATTATATTGAGGCCTAAACCAAAATGTAAATGCTCTATTATCAGTATCAGCCCAACCTTCTGTATATCTGTATTTAACACCTATTGTTTTATCAGCTAATGTACCTAGAGCATAATGGTATTTAGAAATGATAGTCCACTGATTATAAACATTTTCTTCAGTGATTGTCATCTTTTTATTTAAAGCTCTTCTTACATAATCATTTGCTTGGCTACCTATAGTATTATACTCATTAGGCTTCCTAACATCTTTAAATTCATTTTCTCTTTCAACTCTGAACTTTTCTTCTACATTTGAAACTAAGGCTTCAGTTGAAGCTTCAGCAGCATCACCTTCAGCAGTATCTTCAAAGCCAACATTTGTTCTTTGTTGATATGTAACTAAACTTACTCTCCAATAAGCTCCAGTATACATAAAATCATCCGATTGTGCAACTGCATCAACCTCATACATTCTATTCATAAATTGTTTAAAATATAAATAGTCTCTCATCTGAGGTTTAGCACCAATTCCAAATACGGCTTCAAATGCAGATTTTACAATATGAATTTCAAATTGAACTGGAAAATCCATCATTAATGGATTAAAGTTTATATCTCTAGTTGGTAATTCATTATCAGGAACCATGATTTTTATTTCACCTTCCTTGATAACATCGAATAAAGAATATTCTTTTAGAATAACATCTCTACTTCTTTGATCAGCTTTAGTTTTATAATAATCAACACAGAAGCCAAATAAATTACTTGCCATTGCTGAAAGTTGTGTATACATTTGGCCGGCTCTAGATATGTCATAAGGATCCCAGCCTGATCCACAACAATCAAAAGCTAAGTTTAATGCTCCTGAACAACCGTCAACTCCACCACAATCTATTTGAGGTATTTTACATATTACACCGCCATCAGTTACAATTTCTAAAGCTATAGAATTAAAAGTTAATGTACAATCTCCTTGTTGTGTATATCTATATTGAATCCAAAAAGGTTTAGCAGGATTTAAAACTAATGCCTGTAAATTAACATCAGTTAAAGGAACCCAATCTGAATAAGTAACACCATCAACACCCCACCTAAAATCTTTGTTATAAAAACAAGAGGTAGTTTCACCGGTGATAGAATCTGTAAATCCTAATACTTCGGTTACATTTTCATAAGGTGTTTTTAAACTAACTAATAACTGGTCGCCATTAGCATTTGTACTGGATCCTGTTACTGCCATGTTATGAATTTATTTGTTGCTCTTCTCCAATAGGTTTCTTCTTTCCAAAAATCTTATCGGCAGAAGCCAAACCTAAACCACCAATACATATTGCTGCTACTGCATTAACAATAGTAGGTTCTACTGGAGTTTCGGTATAAAGATTAATGAATAGTGCTGCACATAAAGATAAACCAGCGATAATACCAATAAATCTTTTTGATGATGGGGTACCTTTTTCATCTTTTAAAAGGCCACTTACCCAATTAATGATTTTTTTCATATACAAACATAATTTGTTTATATATTCATGTTCTAATACGGTGTATAGTCAGTCTTAACTAAAAGTATTGGATCATCTTCTTCTATCTTTGGATCTACAGAAGTTATAATTTCAAAAGCATCAAAAACTTTACGTTCATCCATTTCTGAAAGTATATCAAATAGAACTGTGGCTTTTATGTAAAAATATGAGACTCTTTCTAAATACCTATTTTTCATAATTCCTACATCCATGAATCTTTTATTAAAAGTATCTAATTGTACTCTATCTAAAATTTTAGTTAGATCAAAAGTACCTTCAATAATATTAAAATGAAAACTTACAATTTCTCTACCACCATCTACTTTAACTAACCTAGAAAATATTTTTTCATCGGATATTTTAAAAGTAATTTTATTAAGATTAGGTAATCTATTAATTATAGATTGCAAAAAGAAAATAGAATTAGGTTTAAAATTAGGATTAGGTAATAAATCCTGGCCAATAGTTTTCTTTAATTCAGCTCTTAAAAATGCGGAAGCTTTTATTGCATTTTGAAATTCTTCTAAAGATACAATAAATTCATTCTTCTTTTTAGATTCATTTCTACATTCTTTCTTTACTTTAGAAATAATTAAGTTGTCAATATAATCATTCTTATATAAAGTAAATGCAATATGCGTAGGTATTTCTAATTCAAATCTATTATCAACTAACATCATTACTCATCTGTTTTTCTAATACGCTTATTGCATTTTTAATTTCAGATGGCATATGCTTCATTGCTTCATTAAAATCACGTTCACCTATTTCATTAATCTTTAAATACATCTCTAACGCTTTAGGGTCTGGATCCCATTTCTTTACCTTTTTAGAAGCTTTTGTTTTTGTATAAATAAAACCAGGTACTCTATTGAATTTTGATGCAACCATTCTCCATGCTTCTGCTTGTCCTATAGGATCAATTTTCAATGCATTAAACATATTTGCTTGGATAGGAAATTTAATACTCATAAATCTATTTGTCATAAATGAATTTTTAGATTTATCATAACCTTTTAATTTCTTCCATTGCTGGTCTTTACCAAATAAGACCTTTATGTAATCAAATAATTTCATTACCTTTTATTATTTATATGATAAGTTAGTAAGTTTGTTTTATATTTTATCCCAATCAAAACTTTCTTCAATAAAAGCTTGTTTTTCTGGTTGAAACATTAAAAGTTCATTAAAAATTACAGGGAGCTCTTCTTGGCTTGATCTTTCAGGTTTAACGTAAGTTAACATTTTATCCTTCATAGTTTGGATGTGAGGAGCAAATGGAAATTCCTTTTGTATGTTATCATCCATAGTTCCTTCACTAACATATAAATCACTGGACATTGTTATAAAATATCTTATTTTTCTTTCTTGGTGTAATTTAAGTAATTGTATAGAATATAAATGATCTTCACCATTAGGTATATCTTCATCCATCATTTCTTTTGCACTTAATTTACTCTGCAATAAAATTCTATCATAATTGCTAGGGTGTTCTTCATTAACCCAATGACCTACACCTGCACCATGATTTTCGCGTGCACATAATGATACACCCCATACACAACCCCAATATTGACCTTGGTCTCCAACTGGGAACATATGTCCTCCTCGTTGAATATGATCTACAATATCTAAAGGATGCAATCCTACAGCATCTATATTAGGATAATGTTCAATATGTTGATACATAGATCTTATAAAGGTTGGATATAACCAATCATCTCCGTCTATTTGAGATAGAAAATCAGCATCACTCTCTAAGAATAATTTTCTACACGAATTTTTACCTTTGCCAGGTTTTCCATTACTTTCAGTTCTAACAACTTTAAATCCAAAATCAGCATCTAATACTTCTTGATAAAAGTTATCATTTAAAGTATTAACAACAATTACAGGTTCTACTTCAAGTAAAGGATGAGGTTCAAGATTTTTAACTGACTTTACTAGTCGTGTTAATTTATCAACTCTGTGATGAGTAAGTAAACATAAAAATATCTTATACTTAATTGTCATATTAAAATATTTTGCCTTTTGTTTTTTTGTTTGTTATAAATGAAAAGTCATTACTGTCTTCATCTTTATCACCTTTAAAGATAGCAGATTTAATTGCACTGTTATCATCTGTATCATATTTAGTCCCAGCTACTAATTTTTTCATTGTTGAAACATTAGGCAATACTAATTCATTAATATTTATTTGAGATTCTACTGATTGAAACATTTCATCTAATATACCTTCTGGGATAGTATGTGAACTAAGAACCATAAGATTAACATTAGATTTTAGATTTGCAATGATTTGCTCTCTGCTCATATGTTTAGCTTTCATATGCCTAATTAAGATATTAGCCAAATCAGTAATATAACCTTCATCATACAAATACATATGAGATAATGAACCATGCTTTTCTTTAAATTCATGTATAATAGATGTAGCTTTATTTTCACTAATACCGTACCTTCTAGGTTTTCCATTTTTAGGTGTTGATATATGCCAATATGCAGGAGGAACATTATCACCAGAGTCACCAGTAAGAACCTTGCGGAAACGGAACTCTTCTGGATCTACTTCTACAACTGAAACTTTCTTTTTAGAAATTACTGATGAAAGTAGTTTTTTGGATTGTGCCTCTGGTGATGATGATACTTTAAGTACATCAAATAAATCTGTTGACTCTTCTTTTTCTTCTTCTGTTAGCCATTCAGAAAATCCTTGATAAGTATATAATTTTTTATGAGCTGGTGAAAATAAAATAGTATGAGTATTATTATTTTGACTTTTGTTAACCAACTGAACTAAATCTCTGTCACCTGTAAACATAATAACAGATTTATCATTTGCCAAACATTCAGTATTCCAAGCATACATTAAATCATCACCTTCTGCTCCATCTACTTTAGAATAGATAACTCCTTGTTTAATAAGTAGCTGTGTAAACTCTTCTGTAACTTTAGAAAAGTTTGCCCAGTTAATTGAACTATCTTGTTTACGATTACCTTTATATTCTGCCTCTGGATAAAAATCCTTTCTCCATGATCTTGAATCAATGGTCCATACAACTTTATCAATAAGACCTTCAAATAATCTGATTTGATATGCAAAGTCAGTTGCAAGCTTTCTCATAAATACATTAGCATCTTCTTCAGTGCCAAGCATTTCAGCCTTTTTAGATTTTCTCGGTAAAACATATAATGTTCTAAAAAGAAAATAGTTACCATCAATTACAAATGTATGCCTTCCTGTTTTTCTCATAATAGTCTATTTAATATAAATATAACAAATTTTAGTTATTACTGAAAGTAGAAGTTAAGACTTTTTCTTCACATTCTTCTTTAGATAGTCTGGATTGTCTTAAATGATAATATCTGCTAACTGCTGCTCCTAATTGATAATGGTTAGGAAATTTCTTAATTAATTTTTCTAAAAATTGTGCTCTCATACGCCATTTAATATTGATTGCAGTTCATAAATACATGCAAGCATAGATACTGCTGGATCTATTACTTGTTGTCTTTGAGATTGATATTTAGCTACTGTTACAACTACTTGAGGTATAAATTGAATATATGATTGTCTTTCCTGCTGAATGAATTCAATAAATTCAGCACCTAAAGAAGATAATACATCATCAGTTCTATTAGCATAATTAGATAACATATATTGATAATTCTTTACAGGATCTTCACCATCTATAACTAAATCATAAATATCTTTATAGACTGAACTGAATTGTTTTATATCTTCAACTGTTATTTTATCTTTACCTTGTGATTGAAAACCTTGTAATTGATTTAACATATTTCTTAAATCAGGAAATTTTCTTTTCACTAATTCAACTGCTGCATGTTTATCAATATCAATACCTTCTTCTTTACAGATTTTTAGAATCCTCATAATGTAACTTTTCATTATTTCAGTTTCTTCTTCTTTAGAAAAATCAAAATCAATCATTTCAAATCTTGATTGAATTGGATCTGGTACTTTATTAATATAATTGCATGTTGCTATGAATCTTGCATTTATTGCAAATTGATCCATTGTGGCTCTTAAAGCTTTAAAGAATTGATCTGATACACCATCAATCTCATCAAGTATAATTACCTTCATTTTTCCTGGCTCATCCATAATTGAACGATTAGCACAGAAGTCTGTTATTCTATTTCTTACAATATCTACTGAAGTATCAGTTGAGGCATTAATGTATAAATAAGGATGCTTAAAATGTTTAACCAATACTTTAGCAGCTGATGTTTTTCCAGTACCTGGACTACCGTGTAATAGTAAATGTTGATAAACTCCTTTGCTTAATTTTTCACCTACTCTTTTAGGTGTTATTAAATCTTCTAATGCCGTTGGTCGGTACTTTTCAGTAAGTAAGATATTTTGTATATTCCGCATGAATTTGTTTATTTTTATATGTAAAAAAATAAGATTGTTTACATTGAATAAATATAAAAATAGATCAGCTATGCAAAGGAATCACGTAAGAAGAAAAATAAGAAAGATTATCCAACAGCCCCAGGCAGTGGAGCATAGAACTAATATTCAACGTAGACATGAACCTGTTGTTCCAGTAAGAACTACAAATAATGAAATGATTCGTGCTAATGTTTCTAAAACAATTAATTTAGTTAATGCTGCAAAACCACCTGTAAAAACTGTTAAGTATTCACAAGTTCCTAAAATATTTTCTGGAGAAACAATTTATATTATTGGAGGTGGGCCTTCATTAAAAGGATTTGATTTTAGAAAATTAAGAGGTTGTAGAACAATTGCAATTAATAAAGCCTTAATATATCATGCCGGTGCAGATGTTGTTTATTGGACTGATGGTAGGTTTTATACTTGGTTTAAAAATGAAGTAGATAATTATCAAGGTTTAAAGTTTGCATTAAAGGCAGGTAGCCAATATACAAGTGATATACAAGTATTAAGAAAAGGTAAGCCTTATGGTTTAGAAGAAGATCCTGAAACTTTAGCACATGGTTTTAATAGTGGATATGCTGCTATTAATCTTGCTTATCATTTAGGAGCAGCTAAAATTATCTTATTAGGATTCGACATGTCTAATGATGGAACCCAAACACACTTTCATGACGGTTATCCTACTAGAGGGGCAGGTGACCATATTTATATTGATAAATTTTTACCTGGATTTAAACAACTTGATTCTGAATTAAAAGCAAAAGGTGTAACAGTATTAAATGCTTCACCTTATAGTAGATTAAATATTTTTCCAAAAATTACAATAGATCAAGGCTTAAGCCTTAGATGATCTTTTAGCATAAGTCATAAACTCTCTTTGTTCCTTTTTTAAGAGGTGTTTACAGTGTTTAGTAAATTTAATTGATGTATCTATAATTCTACCATCTACACTTTTGTTCCGTGAGTTATGAGCCTTAGAACATTTACTACAAACAAAATTTTCTACTTTTTTAGAATCCATTCTAGATTTAATAGGAACTTTACATATTCCACAATTCCAATCAATAAGATCTGCATCTTTTTCTAATTCTTTAAGAGTAGTAAATGTTTCTCTAAAAGGATTCCATATAGGTTTATTAACATTCTTTTCATGGCCATTCATATCCTCTACTTTAAATATAACTTCAAAAGCTTGAGTATCAGAATCTAACCATTTCATATGACGGTTATTTAAAAGCAATTTTTGCTTCAAAGGCGGCAGGTTTTCTAGAAGAATCCCATACCGCCTTTTATACCATCCAAAGTTTATTTTACGAACTTTATACATAAGGTTTTAATTTAACAGTTACAACATGTACATTCACATGATTTACCACAACCGCATTTAGTACATTCACATTTCATAGTTAATAATTATTTTCTTAATCTTGCAAATTTCTGAGCAACAGATTCTGCTACATATTCAAAAGATTCACTAGTTAAATTAGCTAACTTATCTTTTAAGCCATCTCTTTTCTTTTTAAGTTCAGCATAATCTTCATCAGCACCAGTTACTAATCTTTCTTGTTTAGTGATTTCCTTATTAATTTTATCCATTGCCTTTTCACCGTCTTCACCACCAGTACCTTTCTTTTCTTGTTCTTTTTTCTTATCTCCTAATTTAACCAAAGCTTCTTTAGCTTTTTTCTTAGTTTCTTGAGCAGCATCCATATTAGATTGAAAGTCCTTAATACCTTTTTCTAATTTTGCTGATGCTTCTCCTTCATTATCATCTTTAGAATCAGATGAGGTATCTTCATAATCAGCTAAAGCTTTACCTTGTTCAGCAGCTTTTTTAGATAATGCAGTTTGTTTAATTTTTAATTGTTTAGCTTCTTCACCATCAGCAGCCTTAAGTACTATCTTATTAGCAGCAAGATTAGATTTAGTTCTTGCCAATGCAGCAACCTTTTTTAAACCATCAGTTGTTGCTAAATCATTCATTCTTTGTGTAATAGCATCGGCTTGATCTTTAAGTGCAGCATTCTTAGCTTTATTTGCTTGGGTCAAAACTTCTTTTTGTTTAGCAGTCATACTAACTTTACCTTTTGCCTTTTTCTTTGCAAAATCTACATCATTAAGAGCTTGTGCTACTTTAGCCTTTTGATATTTCTTAGCATTGTTTTTAATCTTCTTCCATTTGATTGGATTCTTAACTGCATCTATTAATGCTTCATTAATAAATTGATCGTATGTTTTTAATTTTCCCATGATGGTTTAGTTTTTTATCTTTTATTATATATCAGTCAATATAAAACAAAAAAGCCACTCCGAAGAGTGGCTTTCTATGAATAAGTATATAAACTTAATTATTAGATTAAGTTAACACCTTGAGCTAAATCAAAGTTCATAGTGTAATACATTAATTCTGGGTTGAATCCTGCATCAACTAATGCGAATCTAGATTTAACCGCGATTTTAGGAGCCATAGTTCCTTCTGCGATTGTTTCTACTGATTCTGCCATTAAGTAAGGCATGAATACTAATCCTGGAGAATTTCCATCACCTTTTCTACCTACACAAATTGTAAGGTCGTTAAAGGCTCTGTTAGGATCTACATAGATTGTTACCCCAGCAATCGCACCAATTGGATATAAAGATCCACCAGCTTGATTAACTGTATTTGATAACGGATATGCAATAAATCCAGCTACAGATTGAAGAGCAGTTGCCATTTCTCCACCTGTTACTGCAAACGTTGCAGGTCCTCTTCTACCTCTAGTAGCAATTAAGTTACTAGCAGCAAGAATCTTAGTGTAAATTCTACGTTGTACATCTCCAACAGTAGTACCACCTAAACTAACGTTAGTTGTAGGAGCTAAGATTGTTTGGATTGTATTACTAGAATTGTTAGGTCCTAATGTAACAGCAGCAGCAGCACCACCAGCTAACGCAAAGTTATCTGATAATACAGTACCATTTACAGCAAACACATTAGTTGCATTTGTTACACCGTTTCTAAATATTCTATCCAAGATGTATTTGTTGATTGACTGAGTCAATTCGTTAACTAATACTGCTTCTACTTGAGCAACAGCATCGATACCAAATTGCTTAAGGTCTTGAACTTGTTCTCTAGTCACAGCAGCAGCTACTTGGAAAGTATCAGCAGCAACAGACTTGTTGAACAATGTTAATCCCATAATGTTATCAACAGTAGACTCACCAACACCTCTAAGGTATGGGTCAGTTCCGTTCATACTTTGGTTAGCAAACGTTGGCGCTAAAGTTGCAGGGTTATTATCCGGTTGGAATGCGTTACCAGAGAAACCAGAAATATGATCCTCTAATGCTTTCACTAATGAAAGTTTTGCACCACCAGGAGCACCAGCAGCAGCAAACGCTCCAACTGTTACCATACCAGCA
>Ga0115011_10000718_pt1 | contig 25639 bp, 17 predicted proteins | sample TroAtlMetagenome_2_FD_88705 | JGI IMG/M metagenome (GOLD analysis project Ga0115011, IMG submission 88705) | Marine eukaryotic phytoplankton communities from Atlantic Ocean - Tropical Atlantic ANT8 Metagenome | ecosystem: Environmental > Aquatic > Marine > Oceanic | place: Tropical Atlantic...
CAGCGCCTCGACGAACTCACCCACGTCTACCGGACCCTCTCCAACCAGCGCGCCCCTCCCGATGTCCAGCGGACTTGTGGGTAATGCTCAGCCCGCTTGCGGGAGAGGGGGGACCGCTCGCGACTGCGAGCGGTGGGTGAGGGGAACGGCCATGACGCAGGAGATTCATTTTGCGGGGCGCCGCTTGCGGCATGGCCGTTAGAGCATCATCTCGCTGTAATGTCACTGGCAAAAACAGAGGTGACTTCGCCGCCTCTGTTTTCGCTGCAGCGAGCGGCTAAACTGAAGGCCGTTTTCTTGGAAAACTCCGTCATGGCTACCCGTAACAACGCCGCGCTCGCCAAGCAGTGGCAACAGGAATTCGAGCTGACGCCGCCGGAGCTGCGGCCGTTTCTGCTCAAGCTCGCGCACTCGTTTCGCCAGAGTCTGACCGAAGACGAGGACGCCGAGCTGGCGCCGGCCGATGCGCTGCGCCAGGCGCTGCGCGAGGTCAAGGAAGGCAAGACCCGGCCGCTCGAAGGGTTGTGGGAGCGGGTCGGTCTGTGACCCGGCGGATCGAGACCGCCCCCACTTTCGAACGCCAGCTCAAACAGCTCGCCCGGCGTTACCGCCGCATCCGCCAAGACCTCGAACCGCTCATCAAGCAACTGCTCGCCGGCGAGACGCCGGGCGACCGGTTCAAGGGGGTGCAATCGGTCGTCTACAAGGTCCGCCTGTCCAACCGCGATGCGCGCCGCGGCAAGAGCGGTGGCTATCGCGTCATCTACTACTTGCCCGACGACGACGCCACCCTTCTGCTGGCGCTGTACTCGAAGTCCGATCAGGACGACATCCCGGCCGACGAGCTCAAGCGCATCATCATCGACGAACTCGGCAGCTGACGCCGGCGCACGGAGCTTTCGCGCCCGCGCGCCTTGATAGGCGTAACGGTGACAGTTTGCTGATCCCCTATTCTCCTTGTCCGACTGCGTTCCCCGCAGCACCTTCGGATTTCGGTCCGCACAAACCCAAGGATCGATCAGCGGCACACAAAAGAACGCCCGGCGGTGCCGGGCGTTCTGGAGGCAGCTCCTCGTGCGAGTGCGATGCCCTTACTGGCAGGCCTCGCACTCGGGGTCGAGGATCGAGCAGACCTTGGCGCCGCCCACGTCCGTGGCCGCGCTCAGCCCGGGTTCCGGTGAGGGCGCAGCCGCCACCGGTTTGGCGCTGACGCCGCCATCCGTACCGGAACCGACCTTGTTCAGACGGTTGTCGGTGATCGTGGTCTTCTCGGCGTGGGTGGCGCCCATGGTGCGCAGGTAGTAGGTGGTCTTGAGGCCGGACAGCCAGGCGTGCTTGTACAGCTCGTCCAGCTTCTTGCCGCTGGGCTGGCTCATGTACAGGTTCAGCGACTGCGCCTGGTCGATCCACTTCTGGCGGCGGCTGCCGGCATCGACCAGCACCTTGGCATCGATCTCGAACGCGCACTTGTAAAGCTGCTTGATTTCGTCCGGCACGCGGTCGATAGGCTGCACGGAACCGTCGAAGTACTTGAGGTCGTGCACCATGACTTCATCCCACAGGCCGAGCGCCTTGAGGTCGTTGACCAGGTACTCGTTGACCACGGTGAACTCGCCCGAGAGGTTCGATTTGACGTACAGGTTCTGGTAGGTCGGCTCGATCGACTGCGATACGCCGGTGATGTTGGCGATGGTCGCGGTCGGGGCGATGGCCATGCAATTGCTGTTGCGGATGCCCACGGTCTGGACCTGCTGGCGCAGGGAGTCCCAGTCGAAGGCGCCGGACAGCGACACGTCCTGCTGCAGGTAGTCGGGGCCACGCGATTCGGCAAGGATGCGCACCGAATCGATCGGCAGCACGCCCTGGCTCCACAGCGAGCCCTCGTAGCTGGAATAGCGGCCGCGCTCGAAGGCCAGATCGCTGGAGGCCTTGATCGTGTAGTAGCTGATCGCTTCCATCGAGTAGTCGGCGAAGCGTACGGCGTCGTCGGACTCGTAGGGCACGCGCAGCTTGTACAGGGCGTCGTTGAAACCCATCACGCCCAGGCCGACCGGACGGTGACGCAGATTGGAATTGCGCGCCGTGGCCACCGAGTAGTAGTTGTACTCGATGACGTTGTCGAGCATGCGCATCGCGGTGTTGATGGTCTTTTCGAGCTTGGCCTTGTCGAGCTTGCCGTCCGGCGTGATGTGCGCCGGCAGGTTGACCGAGCCGAGGTTGCAGACTGCGATTTCCTGATTGGCCTTGGTGTTGAGCGTGATCTCCGTGCACAGGTTGGAGCTGTGCACCACGCCCACGTGCTGCTGCGGGCTGCGCAGATTGCACGGGTCCTTGAAGGTGATCCAGGGATGCCCGGTCTCGAACAGCATGGACAGCATCTTGCGCCACAGCTGCGTGGCCGGAATGCGCCGGAAGTTGCCGATGCGGCCTTCGTCGGCTTCCTTTTCGTACCACTCATAGCGGGTTTCGAAGGCGCTGCCGACGAGGTCGTGCAGGTCCGGGGTTTCCTCGGGGGAGAACAGCGTCCACTGCGCGTTCTGCATCACGCGCTTGAGGAACAGGTCCGGCACCCAGTTGGCGGTGTTCATGTCGTGGGTGCGGCGGCGGTCGTCGCCGGTGTTCTTGCGCAGTTCCAGGAATTCCTCGATGTCGCGGTGCCAGGTTTCGAGGTAGCCGCAGACCGCGCCCTTGCGCTTGCCGCCCTGGTTCACCGCCACGGCGGTGTCGTTGGCTACCTTGAGGAACGGCACCACACCGTTGGACTTGCCGTTGGTGCCCTTGATGTAGCCGCCCATGCCGCGCACCGGCGTCCAGTCGTTGCCGAGGCCGCCGGCAAACTTGGAGAGCAGGGCGTTGTCCTTGATCGCACCGAAGATGCCGTCGAGATCGTCCGGCACCTGGGTCAGGTAGCAGCTCGAAAGCTGCGGGCGCAAGGTTCCGGAATTGAACAGCGTCGGCGTGCTGCTCATGAAGTCGAAGGACGAAAGCAGCTCGTAGAATTCGATGGCGCGCGCCTCGCGGTCGATCTCGTTCATCGCCAGACCCATCGCCACACGCATGAAGAAGGCCTGCGGCAGTTCGATGCGGGTTTTGTTGCTGTGGATGAAGTAGCGGTCGTACAGCGTCTGCATGCCGAGGTAGTCGAAGTTGCCGTCACGGTCGCCGAGCAGCGCCTTGCCGAGGCGGTCCAGGTCGAACAGGCACAGTTTCGAATCCACCAGCTCCAGCTCGGCGGCCTTGTGGATGTACTCGCGGAAATAGGCCGGGTACAGCGCCTTCATTTCCACGGCCGTGGGCCGGGTTTCCGCCATGCCCAGGAACTTCAGCGCCTCGTGGCGCAGCGCATCCAGCAGCAGGCGCGCGGACACGTAGGTGTAGTTCGGTTCCTTTTCGATGCGCGCGCGCGCCGCCAGGGTCAGCGCCTGCGACAGCTCGTGCTCGGGAATGCCGTCGTAGAGGTCGCGCAGCGCGGCGGTGAGAATCTCATCGGGCTTGGTGCCGGACTGGTCTTCGCAGGCTTCGCCGACCAGACGGCGGATGCGGGTATCGTCCAGCGGCACCAGCGCGCCGTCGTCGCGCTTGACGTGAATCACGGTGGCAGCCTCGCTGCCTGGGTTGGCGGCCTTTTCGGCCGCGCGCTCGCGGGCGCGTTCCTCGCGATACAGCACGTAGGCGCGCGCAACCTTGTGCTCGCCAGCGCGCATCATCGCCAACTCCACCTGGTCCTGCACGTCTTCGATGTGGATGGTGCCGCCACCGGACTGATTGCGGGTCACGGCCGCCACCACCTGCTCGGTCAGCGCGGCGGCGGTTTCGCGTACGCGCGAGCTGGCCGCAGCCGAACCGCCTTCCACGGCCAGAAAGGCCTTGGTCATCGCGCGATTGATCTTGCCGGGTTCGAAATTGGTGACTTTCCCATTGCGGCGAATCACGCGAATGCCGCCGGGCGCGGTGGCCGCAAGCTCGGCGGCACCGGCTCCACCGTGCGACTGGGCGGGCGACGGGGTCGGGGTCGGCTGGGTCTGGCTGGAATCGGTGTGCATCGGGCGGCGCTCCCTCGAAAAAGACATCCATCATTGGCGTGACAGACGGAACAGCTCTGGCCTGCCCTTGCGAGGCTCCCCCAGGTGCAGGCGTCTATCGTCCGACAACAATATCTAGTGGTTGGGGAGAGCGTCAACCCCAATATATTCGTTAGCAGCCGCCACAAGAACTTGTGCGGCTCCTGTGGATAAAGAACGATTTTACGAAGCCTTCAAGGGTTTTGCGCCGATGCCAGCTTGCGGCCGCAACGGCCCCGAACCGGCCGTTGCGGTGTTCGAGCTGACGAACGGCAGTGGGGCGAGGAACCACGGTCGTTCCGGAGCCGGCGCGTACGTCCGGCCGAGGCCACAATACGAACCAGTATGTCTAACCCATGGCCCGGCCCCCCCAAGCACGCGTCAGGGTGGCACTATTCGCCCAAGCCGCAGCGATCAGCGGTACCCAGCCGCGTCTCCACGAGACGCTTCCGCATGGGAGGAAAAACTTGTGACCGACAGTATTCGAACACCGGGTTCCGGACGCCACATCGGCCTGTCCGCCTTTGAATCCACCGCCGCAACACGACTCCCACGGCGCGCTCCGCGTTCGCGCCCGGCTCGTGAATGCAGCGCACGCGGCCCCTTGCACCGCCAGGCCACGATGGCCAGCGGCTGGGTCAAGGTGATCCGCCGCGCTCTGGACGCGGCAGGCTGTGACGGTGCGGCCTTGTGCCGGCAGGCCCGGCTCGATCTGAGCCTGCTCAATGACGTCAACGCGCGTTACCCGGCGGACCGCGTCACCCATCTCTGGCATCTGGCGCGCGAGGCGACCGACGATTCCTGCTTCGGCCTGCGGGTTGCCAGCCACGTGACGCAGACCACGTTCCATGCGCTGGGCTACACCTTGATCGCCAGCGCCAACCTCAAGGAGGCTTTCGAACGCGTGGCACGGCACTCGCGCGTGACCACGGACGAGGCTGAAACCCGGTTCGAGCGGATCGGCGACGAATATCACCTGAGCTTTCACCTCTACGAGCATCTGCCGCAACCGGCGCATGAATCGCTGGATGCCTTCGTATCGGCCTACGTGCGGATGTGCCGCTCGCAGTTGGGCCGCGAGTTCTCGCCGCTGCGGATCGAGATGCAGCGCCCCGAACCGCGCGACAGCGAGCGCTATTGCCGGATATTGCGGACACCGCTGGTGTTCCGCGCCCCCGTCACCAGGATCGTCTTCGACCGGCGCAGCATGGAGATCCCGCTGGATTCGGCGGACGCCGAGCTGGCCAGCCACAACGACGCCATCGTGCTGCGTTGGCTGGCACGGCTCGACAAGGAAGACATCGTGGCCCGCGTCAAGGCGGCGCTGGTCGACTGTCTGCCGCATGGCGAGCCCTCGCAGGAGGCGATTGCCGATTCCTTGCACATGAGCGCGCGCAGTCTGCAGCGCAAGCTGGCCGACGAAAGCACGACCTATACGGAAGTCCTCGACATGATGCGACGCGAACTCGCCCTGTCCTATCTTCGCGATCCGGGCCAGAGCGTCAGCACCGTGACGTTTCGCCTGGGTTTTTCGGATACCAGCAGTTTCACGCGCGCGTTCCGCCGCTGGACCGGCAGCGCGCCCAGCGCCTGGAAGGCGCAACTGTGCAGCGTGGCCTGAGCGTCCGAGTTCGGTCCGTGTCAATACCTGCGGTTTCCGAACACGAACCGCACGCCACCCAGCCCCCATCATTCCGGACGGGCCGCAGGCCTGATCCGGAATCCATACGGCACCCGGAGACCTCGCGTGGATTCCGGGTTCCCGCTGCGCGGGCCCCGGAATGACGGGGAGGGTTCGATTCGTCTGCTATGCGTGGGGCGGGCGGTGCCTCGGTGCGGACATAAGGCGGTGCGCCGAGTAACGCTGGCGGGGCAGTGCTCATCGAACCGCACGCCACCCAGCCCTCCGTCATTCCGGACAGGCCGCAGGCCTGATCCGGAATCCATACGGCACCCGGAGACCTCGCGTGGATCCCGGGTTCCCGCTACGCGGGCCCCGGAATGACGGGGAGGGCTCGATTCGTCTGCTATGCGTGGGGCGGGCGGTGCCTCGGTGCGGACATAAGGCGGTGCGCCGAGTAACGCTGGCGGGGCAGTGCTCATCGAACTGCCCGCCACCCAGCCCCCCGTCATTCCGGACGGGCCGCAGGCCTGATCCGGAATCCATGCAGCGTTCGGTGGTCCGGCGTGGATTTCGGGTTTCTGCTGCGCAGGCCCCGGAATGACGGGGATTTCAAGTCCTGTCCTGTGATCGCCACTGGCGGCAAAAAAAAGCGGCGAGCCTGGGAGGCCCGCCGCAGTTCGACATTCACGGAGTCGTGAGCGTCGATGAGATCAGCGCTTGCCCTTGTCGCGCAGGGTGCTCGGCGTGAAGTCGGAGTCGTTGCGCTTGACCGCGTGATAGCCCGAGTCGTCCTCGTTCTTGATGTTCATCGCGATGTAACGGCCGGACTGCAGGTCGTAGTGCACCTCCAGTGCCGGGCCGAGGAACGGCACGTCGTAGTACTCGTAGGTGTGCAGTTCCGCGAAGCGCCACAGCTGGTCGCGGTTGTCGTACTTGTCGACCAGATGAACCCGCCAGCTGTCCTCGTCGATGTAGAAGGTGCGGCGCTTGTAGATGTGCGAGGTGCCGTCCTTGAGTGTGGCGTCGACCACCCACACGCGATGCAGTTCGTAGCGTCCGAGGTCCGGGTTGATGTGCCCGGGTTGCAGCACGTCCTTGATCTTGTAGTCGGGGCTGGCGATCTGGTAGCTGTTGTACGGGATGTACATCTCCTTCTTGCCAACCAGCTTCCAGTCGTAGCGATCGGTGGCGCCGTTGTACATGCCGAAGTCGTCGTTGGTCCGCAGCGCGTCGGAGGCGGTGCCTGGATTGTCATACGACACGCTCGGCGCCAGACGCACGCGCCGCTGGCCGGGGTTGTAGGTCCAGGCCTTGCGCGGGTTCTTGATCTGGTTGGTGTAGTCGTGGACCAGCAGGATGCTGCCGGCCAGACGGGGCGGATCCTTCACGATCTGCAGGAAGTACAGCAGACGTTCGGTGTCGCGCTCTTCCGGCTTGCGCTGCTGGTTGCTGTAGAGGAAGTCGTACTCGTAATCGAAGCGCACCAGGTTGTAGTCACCGCCGGCGGTGACGGCGGCCTGCGCCCAGGACGTGGCGTAGGTATCACCGTTGTAGGTGGTGAGGTGATTCCAGATGGCTTCCAGGCCGTCCTGCGGAATCGGGAATGGCGTGCCGCCGGTGGTGCCTTCGAAGCCGTTGCCGTTTTCCACCAGATTCACCTTGGTGGCGTTGGCCTTGGTTTCGTCATAGAAGCCCTGCGGCATCGCGGCGCTGCGATGCGTCGGGAACACGCGCATCTTCCAGTTCGGATAGCGCTCGAACATCGCGATCTGGCCCGGCGACAGGTGCTCCTTGTACTGCGCCAGGTTGGCCTTGCTGATCGTGAACTTGGGCTTTTCGCTGGCGTAGGGGTCCGGATAGGCGCCGCCGGTCTTGAAACCCGGCTGCACCTGGGTGAGGCCTCCATCCCAGGCGGGAATCGTGCCGTCGGCATTGCCGGCCTTCTCGGCGCCGATCGGCGTCAGGCTGGCGCCGAGTTGGGCGGCCTGGTCGGCGGACACGGCGGCGTGGGCGCTGCCGGCAGCCAGCAGCAGGCTGCCGAGGGTCAACATCATCTTGCTTTTCATAGTGTTCTCCGTGCTGTCACGATCAGAATGCGTACGAGACGCTGATCGCGAGGAAGTCGCGGTCCTTGTTCGGGTTGGCGCTGGTGGCGAAGTCCTGGGACTGACCTTCCGGTGCGGCGATCGGGTCGGTGCCGCTGTAGGTGCGGCCGCCAAAGAAGGTCGTGTAACCGATATCGCCCTGCCAGCGTTGCAGGTAGTTGAAGCCGACACCGAGGGTGATCGCCTTGGTGTCCTGGTTGAAGGTCGGGCCGGTGCCGTTGACGTCGTGCGCCCACACCAGACGTGGCGACAGCGAGACCGCGCCGATCACGTCTTCGTAGTCGAGGCGGCCGACCAGGCGATAGCCCCACGAGAAGTTGTCGAGGAAGCCTTCGCTTTGCACCGAACCGCCGGCGACGAAACCTTCCGGCGTGGCGAGCGTGGCGCGCCCCGAACCCGGGGCCGGCAGCGCGGCGCCGGGCGCCGAGAAGTCGAGTTCTTCGGGCAGATCCACGTAGGTCGCACCAAAATCACCGAGCATCACGAACTGGCTGGCACCGAAGCTCGGACCGAAGGCCTTGGTCACGGTGGTCGTGATCTGATGCATCTCGACGCGCTCGTAGCCGTGAATGTCGGTGCCGGCCGGAACGTTCAGGAACGCGGTCGGTAGGCCGGCATAGGGGCCTTCGGTGATGAAATCCTGGCCGGTGACGCTGTTGGTCAGGCCCAGCGAAGCCATGACCAGCTCGGCGCCCGAGAGCTGCAGCGGCTGGCGCGGACGGTAGGAGTATTCGCCCTGCAGCGCCGTGCCGAACGGGCCGCCGGCGTTGAAGCTCAGGCCGTACAGCTCGATGTTCTCCGGGTACTCGATGAAGTAGCTGGCGCGGCAGTCGCCGGCCGTCGCATCCTCGGAGCACAGCGGTGCCGCCGCGATACCACCGGGTGCGTTGATCGCGTTGGTGGTGCCGTTGCCGGGGGCGGGGCTGCTGCCTCCGGCGCCGTTGAGTCCACCACGAACCGTGGACACGATCGGCGTGCGGCTGTGGTACTTGAGGTAGTAGGCGCCAAACTCGGCTCCGATGTTGTCGGCGTAGTAACGCAGCGCGGCGCCGTATTGATCGGGGTCGCTGTCGGGCTTGCGATCGTGCTCGCGCGGCAACCACACCATGGCCTCGGGATCGCCCGTCACGCCCAGAGCGGCTACATCGGCCGGGTAGGTGGTGACGCTGTTCTCGTCCTTGCGGCGGCCGAAGGTGACGATGATCTTGTCGCCATCGTCGGAGGCGGTGTCATTGGTCGAGAAAAACGAGCCGCGCGGGTCGATCTGGGTTTCCTGCCACTGCGTCATCAACACCGTTTCCAGCGACAGCTGATTGGTGAGTTGCACCGAACCCCAGAACATCGAGGTGGGCAGCAGCGCTTCCTTGAGCTCCGAACCCGGCGTGCGCAGACGCGCCACGTCGACCGGGTTGATCGAGTTGATGCCATTGATGATGAACGTGGATTCGCCCCAGTTCACCACCTGGCGGCCGAAGCGTGCCGATACCGAGTGACCGCCGACGTCCCAGTTGCCGTAGGCGAACAGGTCCAGCAGCGAGAACTCGTCGTCCTGGCGCTGGTGGCCGCGATTGCCGAGTTCGTAGTCGCCGCGTTCACGCGCCTCGGCGATCAGATTGGTGGGGCCGGCCACAAACGGCGCGATCGGTCCGCGGCGATCATTGATATTGTCGGCGTCTTCGGCGATCGGATCGGCGAAGTAGCTGAGCCGCGAAAACAGGCCGTAGTCGCCCCAGCTGAAATCCAGGTCGGTGGTGATCTTGGCGACCGCGGCGACGGTGTCGCCTTTCTCGAAGCCGTAGTTGCCGTCGTCCTCATTGACCGAGCGGGCGGTGCCGCCATTGGTGATGCCGATCAGCGAATCATCCTGATCCTGCATGCGAAAGGTCGCACCCACCGACAAGGTGGTGTCAACCTGGGCGTTCACCGGTCCCAGATCGAAGGTCGCGGTGTGCCCCGCCAGCGGGGCGGCCAGAATCAGTCCGCCCGCACCCAGGCGCAGGGTTCCCCTGAGCTTTGCTCTCATCTTTGAATCTCCTCATCAACACTACACAGGCAACGACAGTGGTCGCTGCTCTTATTGTTCCGTGGGGTGTGCTCCACGGCGTGGTCGCTCCGAATCCGGACTTTCCGGCCATCAGCTTGCTTCGGCCCGGTGATCCGGCGGCGGGGCCTGCCGGCTTGCCCCGGAAAGGGCCAGCCGATGGGTACCGCCTATCGCGAACTCTAGGCTTGAGCAATGGGGCCGGCCTGACTCTGGCCGCCAATTTGTTGTCTGGCGGCGCCAGCGTCTGGAACGCCTCGTGCTTGTCCGTTGTCGATGAAAGGCGAACCGCGTGCGGGATATGCCTCGAACGGTTCGCGCGGCGGGATTGCGTGTTCGCCCCGCCGCAATTTTCGTGCGGCTTCGTTGTGAGGCTCAGCTGTGCCTAAAATGGGAACCGTTTTCCTCGCGCCAGTCATCTTGATGATGCATCTCCTTCCGCTGCCGGCCCCCGGGGCCGGCAGCGACGTCCGCCCCCACGCCGGAACCGGACTTCCGGCGCCGTCGGTCGCGGACCAGCCCCTTCAGGCGACGCTCTCCTAGTGGCGCGAAAACTCACTCTCGAACAGCGCTTCGATGCGGCGCTGACGCTGCTTGCGCATGCCGACGACGATGCCCAGATCGGGGCGTTCATCGGTCTGGTGGATCTCCTGCGACCGAAGCGGCCCGATCGCGTGGACGAAGCGGTGGACCGGCTACAGCGTTTCGGGGCCTACCTGCAGACCCAGCCGGAACTGCGTGTCGGTCTGCGCGAGGCGCTGCTGCGCCTGGTCGCCAATCGCAAGTCCGTGCGCCTGTTCACCGACAGCGGCATTCTCGCCAATGAAGGCTTCTTCACCGGGCTATGGCGGCGCGTCGGCGCTTCGATCCTGCCGGAGGAGCAGGACCGCGAATCGCTCAAGGATGTGGTCGGCCTGGTGTTCCGCAAGCAGTCGGACTATCTGTGGCTGCAGAACGTGCCGGACGATGCCTGGCTGGAGCTGATGCACGCGATCGATTTTCGCAAGGCGCGCGGCACCCCGCCGGCGCAGAAGATCCTGATGCATGTACTCGACGGCCTGCAGGTGATGTCCTACCGCATCACCGCAATTGGTCTGGAACCGGAGATCGTGCACAACTATCCGGCGATCGAGCGCTACGAATCACCGTTCCTGATGCAGAACGTCGAGGTGCGCCTGTTCATCGAGGATCGCAAGAACGCCTTGTCGCAGAAGGCCGATCCGACGATGGACGACAAGCACTTGCAGGTGCTGCTGCAACAGTGCCGCGACATTGTCACGCGCATTCGCCGCCAGGCGCTGATCATCGGCGCCAGCGTCGGTCTGACCCATCTCTTGGTGCGTCTGACCCAGAACATCGAGCGCTGCGCGCTGCTGCTGAAGCTGCTCGAAGTCAAACCGGAGGTGGACTGCAACGCGGACCGCCTGCGCCTGCTGCGCGCCCTGGTGGAAGGCGAGAACCGCAAGAACAGCGTGCGCGATCTGTTCATGCAGACCGTGCAATTGCTGGCCCTGCGCATCACCGGCAATGCCGGCAAGGCCGGCGAAGCCTACATCACCAATTCCGCGTCGGAATATTTCTCGCTGTTTCGGGCGGCCATGGGCGCCGGCTTCCTGGTGGCGCTGATGGCGGCGGTGAAGCTGTGGCTGGCGCATCAGCCCTACGCACCGCTGGTCGAGGCCTTCCGTTTTTCGGCGATGTACGCCACCGGCTTCGTACTGATGTCGATCTTCCACTTCTCGCTGGCGACCAAACAGCCGGCGATGACGGCCAACCGCCTGGCGCGCGCACTGGAAGCGCCTGCACAGAAAGGGCAGGACCGGCTCGACAATCTCGCCGAACTGATCGTGCGCACACTGCGCAGCCAGTTCGTCGCGGTGCTCGGCAACTTCGTGCTGTCGATGCCGGTCGCGGCGGCCATCGCCTACGCCTTCTATTCAAATTCGGGCGAGCACTTCATCGGTCTGGAAAAGGCCGAAAAACTGATCCACGAAATCGATCCCCTGCATTGGACCACCTGGTTCTGGGGCGCGCTCACCGGAGTCTGGCTGTTCGTGTGCGGTCTGATTTCCGGGTACTACGACAACAAGGCCGTGTACAACCGCATACCGCAACGCTTGCAGCAGTTGCGTTCGCTGCGCTGGCTCGGTGTCAAACGGCGCGAACGGCTGGCGCATTTCGTCGAGGAAAACCTTGGCGCGGTCGCGGGCAGCTTCTTCTTCGGCATCATGCTCGGCTCCACCGCCGCTCTCGGCAAAGTGACCGGTCTGCCGATCGATACCCTGCACGTCACCTTTTCCGCGACCAACACCATGTACGCGCTGGTGGCCTTCGATGGCCAGCTGCCGTGGTCCACGCTGGCGCGCTGCGCGCTGGGCATATTGGTGATCGGCACGATGAATCTGGCCGTGAGCTTCGGTCTGGCCCTGAACGTGGCGATGCGCGCGCAGCGCGTGAAGTTCGCCGATACCTGGCCGCTGCTGGGCAAGCTGCTACGGCGCCTTTTCACCACGCCCGCGCAGTTCTTCCTGCCGCCGCGTTCGCCGAGACCGCCGTTCGTGGCACCAGCGGTGTCCGATGCCGAGATGATCAAATCTGCGGACAAGTCCGAAAAGGGCCCCGAAACGGCTCGCGGCAACGTCAAGGCCGGGGGCGAAGGCGCCAAGCCCGGCAAGAAGTAGGCAGGCCGATTCTCGCGGACAAGCCGGACGTCCAATCGCGTACGATAACGGCCCTACGATTTCAGCCATTTGCGGTCCGGCCTCCGCGCCGTGTCCGCCGGGAGCCTCGTGTGAGCATCAAATCGGACAAGTGGATCCGGCGCATGGCCGAAAGCAGCGGCATGATCGAGCCGTTCGAGCCCGGCCAGGTGCGCGCCAATGAAGGTGGCAAGATCGTCTCCTATGGCGTGTCCAGCTATGGCTACGACGTGCGTTGCGCCGACGAGTTCAAGATCTTCACCAACATCAACAACACGATCGTCGACCCCAAGGCCTTCGATTCCAAGAGCTTCGTGGATTTCAAGGGCGATGTCTGCGTGATTCCGCCGAATTCCTTCGCGCTGGCGCGCACCGTGGAATATTTCCGCATACCGCGCAGCGTGCTCACGATCTGTCTGGGCAAGAGCACCTATGCGCGCTGCGGCATCATCGTCAACGTGACGCCGCTGGAGCCGGAGTGGGAGGGTCATGTCACCCTGGAGTTTTCCAACACCACGCCGCTGCCGGCGAAGATCTACGCCAACGAAGGCATCGCGCAGATGCTGTTCCTGGAGTCCGACGAGGTCTGCGAGACCAGCTACGCCGATCGCGGCGGCAAGTACCAGGGCCAGCGCGGCGTGACCCTGCCGCAGACCTGATGAGCGAAGTGGCCACGGACCCGGCCCTGCCGTTCGGCGCGCGTCTGCGACTGGCAAGCTTCGGCGGCATCTTTACCGGTGCCACCGCGCTGAGCATGCTGGCGCCGGCGATGCGGCGTGCGCGCCAGCGCGTGCAAGCGCATCGCGATGTGGCCTATGGTCCCCTGTTTGCGCACAAGCTGGATGTATTCCTGCCGCCCGCCGTCTCGCAGCAGCCAGCCTCGCCGCTGCCGATTCTGATCTATATCCACGGTGGTGGTTTCGCCGTTTGCTCCAAGGAAACCCACGAGGGCATCGGCCTCGCCCACGCCTATCGTGGCGGTTTCCTGGTGTTCAACATCGACTATCGGCTAGCGCCGCAGCACCGTTTCCCGGCGGCGATCGAAGATTGTTGCCTGGCCTATCGCTGGGTAGTCGAGCACTGCGCGGATTACGGCGGCGATCCCATGCGCATTGTCGTAGCCGGTGAATCGGCTGGCGCCAATCTGGCGCTGGGTGTGGCGATCGCCGCCAGCTACCGGCGGCCGGAGCCTTGGGCGCGGGCCGTGTTCGATGCCGGCGTGGCGCCGATCGCGGTGCAGCCGACCATGCCGTTCCTGCAGGTATCCGATCCCGCAGCGCGCCAGGGCTATCCCGGTGTCGGCAAATGGACGGTGCGCATCCTCAAAGACATCGCCCGGGCCTATCTCGGGCCGGGCCGGGAACAGGGCGACGCCGGCAGCGATATGGCCGACCCGATTCGCATCCTCGAAGCCGCGGCCGCGCCCGAACGTCCGTTTCCGGAAGTGTGGACCGGCGTTGGTTCCGTGGACATCTGCAAACAGGACGCGGAACGGCTGGACGCGGCCTGTACGCGGCTCGGCATCGCCGTGACCACGCGCTGGTATGAGGGCGAGAACCATGCCTTCACCTTGCTGCGCTGGCGCGACAACGCCAAGGCCTTCTGGCGCGACAGCTACGAATTCCTCAAGCGCGTCGTCTCCGTCGAACCGCCGCTCACGCGCTGAGCCGCAAGGCCGCGTTCAGCCCTGCCACATCGGGCAGGTACTAGGCTGGAAATACCTTTGCCTTCGGATCTATCTCCGACGTGCCGGATTCCCCAGAGCCAGAGCTGAGCCGAACCCTTTCTGCCAAGCCGCCCAGCCGCCTGTGGTTGTTGCTGAGGCGGCTGCTGGTGCTTGGTTTCTTCGTCTTGATCGTGTGGCTGCTGGTGTCCCGCACGCAGGCAATCGACTGGTCTGAAGTCTGGGTCGCGCTACAGGCGCTGGGCACGCCGGTACTGCTGGCGTCGCTGCTGCTGTCTCTGCTCAGCTATGCGCTCTACGGTGGCTATGACCTGTTTGCGCGGCACTACACCCGGCAGAGCCTGCCGAAATCGCTGACCGCGTCGATCGCCGCGATCTGCTACGCCTTCAACCTCAACATGGGCGCCTGGCTCGGTGGGATCGGTCTGCGCTATCGCCTGTACTCGCGATTCGGAGTGGAGCGCGGCACGATCACCCGCATCGTCGGCCTGAGTCTCGTCACCAACTGGTCCGGTTACTGTCTGCTGGCCGGAATCGCCGGCAGCTTCGGCTTTGTCGACCTGCCGGACGGCGGGCGCATCGGCGATCTGGGCCTGCGCCTGATCGGGTTCGCGCTGCTGCTCGGCGTGACGAGCTATGTCGCTTTGTGCGGCGTGTCGCGACGGCGCAGCTTCAGCCTGCGCGGGACTACGGTGACGCTGCCGTCGCTGCGCATGGCCGTGGCGCAGATTGCGCTGTCGGTCGCCAACTGGATGACGATGGGCCTGATCGTCTATCTGCTGCTGGGTGCCGAAATCGCGTATCCGACGGTGCTGGCCGTATTGTTGCTGAGCGGCATCGCCGGTGCGGTGGCGCATGTGCCGGCCGGATTGGGTGTGGTCGAGGCCGTGTTCCTGGCGCTGCTCGGCGATGCCATGGCGGACACCGAGCTGCTGGCCGGCCTGCTGGCCTATCGCGCGGTGTATTACATCGCCCCGCTGGCGCTGGCCGCGCTCGGTTTCGCGTTCGTGGAAGCGCTGGCGCGCCGTCGTCCGATTCGTGCGTAAACCGGGTTACGGGCTAGGCGCGTGGCCGGTAGGAACCGAGCGGGCGAGGCAAAGCCATTTCGAGACCGATTTGGATGAGGATTTTGGGGCAATAGCGGGGACTATTGGCCCAAAATCGGCGCCGAAGATGGCCGAAGTGGCCAAGCCGCAGCCGCTTGTGCTTCTGCCGCCACGCTCCCAGCGCTCAGGTGGCAGGCGTCGCGGCCGTCGCTGCGAGACCGAGATTGAAATGCGCGACCTGCTCGCTGAAGCCTTTCAGAATCAGGCCAGCGCGTGCCTCCAGCGGGGTCTCCGCGGCGGCCTCGAGCGCCGTGGCCTCCGCGATCAGAATCTCGCCGTTCAGGGCCTGCTCGCACAGGCGTGAGGCCAGATTCACCGCCATGCCCACGGCGGTGTACTCCAGCCGGGCCGCTGCGCTGATCGCGCCGACCACAACCGGTCCCGTCGCCACGCCCAGGCCCACGCCCAGCGGCGTGGCATCGGTCTGCCAGGTCTGGGTCAGATCCAGGCAGGCGCCGCGCAGGCGGTCGGCGAGCGTCAGCGCCAGCGCGGCGTGGTCCGGTACCGGCAAGGGGGCGCCGACCAGAATCAGAATGCCATCGCCGTTGATGTCCTTGATGGTGACGCCGAACTCGGCCACCAGCTCTCCCACGGCCTGGTAGTACTCGCGTAGTACATGGACCACCTCGGCCGAATCATGCGCGGCGGCGAATGCGGTGAAGCCCCGGAGGTCCACGCTGATCGCCGTCAGCTCGACCTGCTTCTGTTCCATCGCCGCCGCAAGGCCGCGGTTGCGCACCAGATCCGCGACCTGCGGCGACAGGAACTGCGCGACGAACTGGCCGCGCCGGCCCTGCATCACGTGGTATTGGGTGGCGCCCACCAGCACGATCAGCAGCGTCAGTGTCATCACCAGCGGACCGACCGACTGCGGCAGCACCAGGCTGGCGCCGAGCAGCGGGATCGCATAGGCCATCGACAACACGCGGCGCCGTTCCGGTGCGTCGGGGCGCCGGTTCAGCAGCAGTCCGATCGACAGCCAGGCGGCGATCACGCACAGCGAAACCGGTCCGGCGAAGACCCAGAACTGCGGCCGCACCAGTGAGCCGGGGTCCGAAAGCGCATTGAGAAATTCATGCAGCCGCAACTCTGGATAGCTGATCGACAGCACCACGTAGCACAGCGCCATGACTTGCCCGATCCGCGGCAGCATGTCGCCAGCGATCACCCTGAGCTGCCCCGCCGGTACGGTGCGGCGCACGCGCAGGATCCACTCGTGCAGCCAGAACATCGTCAGTCCGTCGGAAACCGCGAACAGGCCTGTGACCTGCGGCGGCACCGCCCACAGCATCGGCACGACCACGTTCAGGTCCAGCGTGATGGCGACAAAGGCCAGCACCAGCGACAGCGACCGGCTGGTGGGCGAGCTGCGATCGGCAACCACGAACGCCAAGGCCATGCCCAGCGCGAACAGCGACACCAGCACCGGCGGCCATATTGCCGCAGCATTGAAGTTCGGTGATAGCCAAGCCTCGGACATGCCGTGATCTTAGCGCGGGCCTAAGCCGAAACGGGTAGGCGGCCAGCGGCCGGAGTGCGGATCATCGGAGCCCCTGCGCATGGAATCGACCCGCATGAGCGCTGCCGCCATCGGCCAGTCCCCGTACTCCGTTGTCCGCCCGTGTCGCCTGCACGAAGTGCCCCGATGGGATCTCGAGGCCGACGTTCTGGTCCTGGGTTTCGGCGCCGCTGGCGCCTGCGCCGCGATCGAAGCGGCGCGTGCCGGTGCCGGCGTCTGCCTGTTTGAGGCCAGCAGTGGTAGCGGTGGGACCTCTGCACTGTCCGGCGGCGAGATCTATTTCGGCGGCAGCGGCGGAACGCCGATCCAGAACGCAGCGGGATTCACGGACACTACGGAAGACCTGGCGCAATACCTGATCATGGCCGGCGGTCCGAATGTCGACGAAGCGCGTGCCCGACGCTACGCCGAAAACAGCCTCGCGCATTTCCACTGGCTGCTCGAACAGGGCGTGCGTTACAAGTACAGCTTCATACCGGAGCGCATCGTCGAGCCGATGACCGACGATTGCCTGATCTGGAGTGGCAGCGAGGAAGCCTGGCCGTTCTCGCAGCAGGCCAAACCCTGTCCGCGCGGTCACACGCCGGAATTCATGGGCATGGGCGCCGGACGCTACCTGATGGACGTGCTCACCGAGCGCGTCGAGCAGGCCGGTGTCGAAGTCCGTTACAACACCCGCGTGATTTCACTGATCGCCGATGACACCAACCGTGTGCACGGCCTGGTCTACAAGCACGAGGGCCGGATCGGTTACGCGCGCGCCCAACGCGGCGTGATCCTGTGTGCTGGTGGTTTCGTCATGAATCGCGAACTGCTCGCCCAGAGCGCGCCGCAACTGCTGCGCTGCTCACAGCCGATCGGCACGGTCGACGACGGCTCCGGCATCCAGCTCGGCCAGAGCGTCGGCGGTGTCGCCATCAACATGGCGGAGGGCTTCGTCACCGTACCCTGGTATCCGCCGGAGAGCCTGATCAAGGGTATCTTCATCAATGAACGTGGCCAGCGATTCATCAATGAAGACTGCTATCACGGCCGCGTCTCCGCGCACATCCTGCGCCAGCAGTGCGATCGGATATTCCTGCTGCTGGACCAGGCGATCTACGCGGAGCCGCTGTTCGGCGAGCATTTCCGGATCGGCATCGGTGCCGCCGGAGACACCTGGGCGGAGGTCGAGCGCGAACTGGAGCTGGCGCCGGGCGCGCTCACCGCGACTGTTGAGCTCTACAACCGTCACGCCGAGGCTGGGCAGGATCCACAATTCCACAAGGCCGCGAAGTGGCTCAGGCCGCTGGTGGACCCTCCGTTCGTGGCCCTGGACCTGCGCGTGGACTACGCCGCCTACACCTGTTTCACCCTGGGCGGTCTGCACACGCGGCCCAGCGGCGAGGTGCTGAATGCCCAGGGCCTGCCGATCCCCGGCCTGTACGCCGCCGGCCGCACCGCCTGCGGCCTGCCGCGCTGGGGCGAAGGCTACAGCTCGGGCCTGTCGTTGGCCGATGCCACCTACTTCGGCCGCGAGGCGGGGCGGGCGGCGGCCGGTTGAGACGGCCATCGCCCTGATTCCAGCTGAACGCCGGCAACCGGGCGGCAGCAAAGTTGAACGTGAATCGCGCGGCGTGATGCCGACCGACCCTCGCCTGCTTGCGGGAGCGGTGGGTGAGGGAAACGGCCATGCCGCAGGAGGTTCATTCTACCGGGTGCCGCTTGCGGCATGGCCGTTAGTCTCGCGTCAACGTTAATCTGCGTAGTTCCGCTTTCGTTCGCCGGGTCGGTCAGGTGTCCCGGTGTTTGGCCGTTGGCGCGGTGTCACGAATCGGATTTGCTGTGCCAGAGCCGAACGTCGGGCAGGGCCGCTTCGGCGCGCGGTCGGCCGAGGAGGAACCCCTGCAATTCGTCGCAGCCCATTTGCCGAAGCGCGGCAAGCTGCCCCTGATCCTCGACACCCTCCGCGGTGACCGGCAGCTCGAGTGCCTGCCCCAGGCTCAGAACGGCCCGGACGATGGCGACCGAGCGCGCATCCGAGGCGATATGGGCAATGAAGCTACGGTCGATCTTGATGCGGTCGAAGTGAAAGTTGCGCAACGTCGCCAGTGACGACCAACCGGCGCCGAAGTCGTCCAAGGCCAGGCTGACGCCAAGTGCCTTGAGCTCGGCGAACACGCGCAGTAGACGGGGGGACCCATCGAGCAGGGCCGTTTCCGTCACTTCGAGTTCGAGGCGTGATGCCGGCAGACCGGACGCCGCCAGCGCACTTGCGACTGTCGCGGGAAAGTCGTCGTTTTCCAGTTCCGTGGGCGAAACGTTCACGGCAACCTGTGAATCCCATGGCCAGCCCGCAGCGCTCGCGCAGGCTTGGTGCAGAACCCAGGATCCGAGCTGCTGGATCAGGCCCGTGGATTCGGCCGCGGCGATGAAGGCTTGCGGGGGAACGTCGCCGCGCGTGGGATGCTGCCAACGGGCCAGCGCCTCGAAGCCTCGAACTTTGCCGTCGGTGGCGGCAGCGAGCGGCTGGAAGGCCAGACTCAGTTCGCCCGCGGCGAGGGCCGCCTGCAAATCGGCCTCCATGTTCCATTCGTGCGCAAGAGGCCCGGAACCAGACCCTTGATACAGCCGATAGTCGTGACGGCCGCTTCGCTTGACCTCGTACAACGCCATATCCGCGCGCCGCAACACGATCTCCGGGGTCATTCCGTCGTCGGGGATCAGGGCAATCCCGATCGATACGGTGATCGAAAGACGCACCGAGCCGAGGACGATCGGTCGCGACATCGAAGACATGATCCTTTGCGCCAGTCCCAAGGCATCGTCAGGCCGCTGGACCGTGACCTGCACCACGCAGAATTCGTCGCCCCCGTAGCGCGAGACGGTATCCACGCTTCGGGCCTGTCCGGCCAGGCGTTTGGCAACGATGCGCAGCAGCTCGTCGCCGACAGGATGACCGTGGTTGTCGTTGACCGACTTGAAGTTGTCGAGGTCCAGCAGCAGTACGGCGGCTTTGCCCCCGGTCTTGCGCGCGGTTTCAATCGCTGCCATCAACCGGTCGCTCAGCTGGCTGCGGTTGGCGAGCCCGGTCAAGGCATCATGTTCGGCCAGAAACTTGGCATGCGCTTCAGCCTCTCTGAATTGCGTGACGTCCGAGATGACCGCGATGATGAACGGCTGCACGCCTTCGGAAGTCGGCAACTGAATCAGGCGCTTGCGCGTCAGGATGATATGCAGGGAGCCATTGCCGTCGGTCAGGACTTCTTCGTTTTCATTGGATTGACCGGTTGCGAAAACCTCGTCATCGATTTTCGCGAAGATCTCGCTTTGCTCTTTGGGAACGAAATCGTTGGGCCCGTCGATAATTTCGTCCCGCGTCCTGCTCAGGAATTCGCATAAGGCGTCGTTGGCGAGCACCACGCGATGGTTGGGGTCAATCAGAAAGACCGGACTGGGCACCGCATTCAGAATCGTCTGCAAGGTCTCCACCGATGCCGTGATGATCGATTTTGAGAGCATGCAAGGCCTCCACCGTGCGGTCGTACATTCCATTATGCGGCAGTTGCGGCGTACGCGACGGCCGCGGGGCTCAAGGTGAATCACGCGCAGCGAGTCCACTGCCCCTCGCCAACCAAGTGGGAGAGAGGAGGACCGCCCGGGGGCGGGTGGTGGGGAGAGGGCGGCCGTGCCCTGTGCTGGATCCATTTTTCGGGGGTGCTTTTGCTGGCATGGCCGTTAGCTGCGAAGTCGACGAAGGCGGGAGCATGAAATGGCTGCCGGAAGGTATGGCGCTCGGCATGCGTGTGAACTGGCGTCCGTCTGGAGGGACTCCACCTTCGGATGTCGGTCAAACTGAGGTGGGCTCACTCCTTCCCTGTGGCGCTTGGGTATGCTGGGTGGCCAATCCGATAGGCCGATTCCCCAAACACCCGTGGCCAGACAAGGTCGTCGTTCATCCCGTTTGTTCCTGACTGGCGCTCGCACGCTGGGGCGCTCGGTGTTGGGTTCCGTCGGCGCGCTGGCGCGAGGACAGTCGCGGGATCAGGTGTGGCAGGCGGTGGGTGAGGACTGGTATCGCACGCTCTCGGAGATGAAGGGCGCAGCGATGAAGTTCGGGCAGATGGTCTCGCAGTACGCGGACGTGCTGCCGGCGCCGCTGGCGGAGCAGTTGCAGAAGCTGCAGCGCGACGCCCAGCCGATTCCGTTTGCGGAGGCCCGCGGGATTCTGGACGAGGTCTGGGGTAAGGCGCAGTGGGCGCGGTTGCCGTGGGTCGATCCGCAGGCGATGGCCTGTGCCTCCATCGGGCAGGTGCACGCGGCGCGGCTCGATGACGAGCGCGACGTGGTCGTCAAGATCCGCCATCGCGGCGTGACCGACGATATCGATTCCGACATTGCGATGCTGGGCCGCATGCTCAAGCTCAGCCGGGTGATGCCGGTGGATGCCAAGGCGATCGACGAAGTGCTGGCCGAGGTGGCGGATCGTCTGCGCGAGGAAACCGACTACCGTATCGAACTGGCCAATCTCCAGGCCTTGCGGGCGCGCAATGACGATCCGGCGGTGAGCTTGCCCGAGCCGGTCGTCGATTTGTGTTCGGATCGCTGCCTGGTGCTCGAACGCGTCGATGCCGCATCCCTGGAAGAGGCCAAGACCTGGCCTCAGGCCGAGCGCGATCGGCTCGGCGACACCCTGATGCGATGGACCTTCGACCAGGTGTTCCGGCACGGCGTGCTGCATGCCGATCCGCATCCCGGCAACTTCGGTTTCTATCGCGACGGCGGGATCGCGGTCTATGATTTCGGCTGCGTCAAGCGCATCGCGCCGGAGATGGCCGCGCAGATGCGCGATTTCCTGCGTGCGGCCGACCGCCGGGACTGGTCGGCGATTCATCAGTTGCTGATCGAACTGCATGCGTTGCGCGGCAGCGCCGGTGATCGCGGGAAAATACCTTCCCTGGCCGATCTCCAGCCGCTGTATCAGCGCGTGCACGAGGCCATCTACGACAGCCTGTTCGCCGAGCAAACCTACGACTTCTCCGACCCGGCGGTGCTGGAGCGCTCGCGCGCGCTGGCCACACGCTCGATCAGACACATGGCGGACTTCCGTCCGGTGCGCGACATGGCCTTCGTGATGCGGACCTTGAGCGGCATGTACTGGCTGTTGCGGGCGCTGGGTGCGCGCGTCGACTTACGGTCCATCATCGATCGGCACACGGCCTGATCCGAACGAAAATGGACGGCTGTTGATGTTCTGACACTGTGTCAGTAGCATGCGGCCATGGACCCGCTGGAACAACGCCGCCAGGAAGAGAAGGAACGCCGCCGCGATGCGATCGTCGATGCGGCCGAAGTCGTATTCGGCAGCAAGGGCTACGAACAGGCCACGATGGAGCAGGTCGCGCGTGAGGCGCGGGTATCGCGCGCGCTGGTCTATCTGTATTTCAAGGACAAGCTGGAACTGCATCTCGCCGTCTGCACACGGGGCCTGCAGATGCTGCGCGAGCGCTTTGTCCGGGTTGCGGAGACCGAAACCCGGGGCGTCGATCGCGTGACCGCGCTCGGTCGTGAATACATGCGCTTCGCGGCGGACCAGCCGACCTACTTCGCTGCACTCTCGCGTTTCGAGGCACACCGGCCGGACGCGAGCGAGCCGGATTCGATCGAGGCTTTATGCCTCTCTGCCGGGCTCGCGGTGCACGAGGTCACCGTCGCCGCGTTACAGGCGGGGCAGGCCGATGGCAGTGTCCGATCCGACCTGGGCAATCCACTGCTGGTGGCCATCACGCTCTGGGGTTTCGTGCACGGCAGTCTGCAGATCGCGACCACCAAGGGGCCGGCCGTCGAGGCCTCGGGCGTCGGGGTTCAGGATTTTCTGGAAACGGCGCTGGCCATCGCCCAGCGCGGCATTGCCGCGGCGGGCTAAAAAAAATTTGGGAGGGAAATGACATGTGTCTAAAGCGTGAACGCATGTCCACATCGGTGGTCTGGGCGGGTTTGGTGGCGGCTCTGTCGCTATTGTCGCCGGCTTCGGCTTCGGCTTCGGTCGAGAGCTATGTGCGTGAGGCCCTGAACGCCAACCCGGGCTTGCAGGCAGAACTCGAAGACGCCGTCGCCAGCGCAGGCGCGCTCGAAGAAGCGCGCGCCCAGCGTCTGCCGCAGCTGAGCTTCAATGCCCGCTACACGCGGGCAGAAGGCGGCCGCAGCATCGATTTTCCGGCCGGCGATCTTCTTAATCCGGTGTATGCCACGCTCAACAGCCTGACCGCGGGCACGCCTGGCGCAACGAACTTTCCGGCGATCGAAAACCAGAGTGTGCCGCTGTTGCGGCGTCGGGAGCAGGACACACGCCTGTCCTTGAGCACACCGCTGTTCGCGCCGGCCATCGTGGCACTGGTGGACGTGCGTGCGGCGGAACTGCGCGCCGATCAGGCGCAGACCGAGGCCGCAGCGCGCCAGTTGGTGAGGGCGCTCAAGGGCGCGTACTTCGGTGCGCTTCAGGCACGCGCACAGGTCGGTATTCTCGAGGCGAGCCTGGGCACTCTGGCCGAGAACGTGCGCGTCTCGCGCGCCTTGCTGGACGCCGGCAAGGTGACGCGTGACGAAGGCCTGCGCGCCGAGGCCGAGCGCCTTGCGGCCGTACAGGATCTGGACGCCGCGCGCACCGTACTCGGTGATGCGCTCAGGCAGCTCAACTGGTTGCGCGGTGCCGAACTGGATGCTGAACTGCGGCTGGACGATCCTCTGACTCTGCCCCTGCCGCCACCGGCGGCGCCGGACGGCACCCGCGATCCGACTCTGCGCCAGCTTGAAGCCTCGGTCGAGGCGGCTCGGGCCGGCGAGCGTCTCGCGCGGGCGGACTGGTTGCCGACGTTGTCGCTCGGCGCCGATGCGGGCTACGAGGGCGAGGAATACGAGTTCGACGACGAGCATGATTTCGCGACGGTTTCCCTAGTCGCCAGCTGGACCCTGTTCGACAGCGGCGCCCGCCGCGCCGCCCGTGACCGCGCCCGCGCGCAGGCCACGGCGCTGCGGCATCGGCAGACCGACCTCGACCGCCAGCTTGAACTCGCACGGCGCAGTGCGGACGAGAACCTGGCGACGGCGCTGCGCGGTGTCGAAACCGCGGGCGCCCGGTTGAGCGCGGCCGAGGAGGCTTTCCGCATCGCCGAGCGCAAGCGCGGTGCCGGCAGCCTCAATCAAGTGGATTTCATAGACGCCGAACGCACCCGGACGCAGGCGCGGCTGGGACGCGTGCTGGCCCATTGCGCCGCACTCGATCGCGCGGCCGAGCGCGAGTACGCGTATTCGAGCTACCCATTGCCCGATCGCTGGCTGGCGGACGCAGCGCCTTCAGGGGGAACACGATGACGAACAGATTCATGGCCTGGAACCGCCAGCCTCAGCGTGGCACGCGCGTTCGCCGCTTGCCGGCCACGCTGATTTTGACCGCCGTATTGGCAGCCTGCGGAGCCGAGACGCCGGATGAGCCGGCACCGGAAGCGCCGCCGCGGCCGGTGCGCGTGGTGGCGGTCGAGGCCGGGCCGGCACAGCCCACGATCAGCGGCAGCGGCATGATCGCCTCGCGTGACGAACTGGCGCTGTCGTTCAAGCTCGGTGGCGTGGTCGAACGCGTCACGGTTCGCGAGGGCGATGCGGTCAAGCGCGGCCAGTTGCTGGCGACGCTGGAAGCCACCGAAATCGATGCCGGCGTGACCCAGGCCCGCGAGCAGGCCGACAAGGCGCGCCGCGACCTGGAGCGCGGTGAAGGACTCTACGAAGACGACGTGATCGCGCGCGAACAGCTGGATGATCTGCGCACCGCCGCCTCGGTGGCCGCCGCGCAGTTACGCGCCGCGCAATACAACCGCGGCTACGCACGAATCGAGGCGCCGCTGGACGGCCGTGTGCTGCGCCGACAGGTCGAGCCGCACGAACTGGTGACTGCGGGCCAGCCGGTGATGAGCCTGTCCGCCGCCGCGCAAGGCTTCGTGCTGCGTCTGGGTGTGCCCGATCGGGACATCGTGCGTCTGGCCGTGGGTGACACCGCGAGCATTCGCCTGGATGCGCTCGGTGAGCAAATTCTGAGTGGCAGGGTCGTGCAACTGGCACGCCAGGCAGACCCGCGCAGCGGGACCTTCGAAGTCGAAATCGCGATCGAAAACGCCCCGGACTCGCTCGCCAACGGTTTGATCGGTCGTGCCGAGATCGTGGCCGGCGATCCGGGCGATACGCTCGACTACGTACCGCTGTCGGCACTGGTGGAAGGTGACCGGCGGCGGGTCACCCTGTTCGTGATGTCTGAGGGCGGCACCCGTGCAAGCAAAGTGGAGCGGCCGGTGGCCTTCGTGGAGGGCGAGCGGGCCGCCCTCGCGCAGGCCCTGGAACCGGGCACGCGCGTGGTGACCGAAGGCGCGGCCTATCTGCACGATGGCGAACGCGTGCGCATCGTGGAGTGATGACGTGCGCATTTCCGACTTCGCGGTTCGCAACTATCCATTCACGATTGTCATCTTCGCACTGCTGATCGCGATCGGCGCCTCGGCCTGGCAATCGATTCCCCGCACCGAGGACCCGTACTTCCCGATCTCGGCCTTTCAGATCGTCGCGGTCTATCCGGGCGCAGACCCGACCGAACTGGAACGCCAGGTGGTCGAGCCGATCGAGGACGCGATCAATACGCTGGATGACGTCAAGGAGATCGCCAGCTCGATCGACGACGGCTTGGCGATGATCCGCGTGGAGTTCGAGGCCAGCGTCGACGTGGACAAGACCTACGACGACGTGGCCCGTGAGATCGGCGAGCTGCGTGCCGAATTGC
>Ga0115011_10000721_pt1 | contig 25566 bp, 23 predicted proteins | sample TroAtlMetagenome_2_FD_88705 | JGI IMG/M metagenome (GOLD analysis project Ga0115011, IMG submission 88705) | Marine eukaryotic phytoplankton communities from Atlantic Ocean - Tropical Atlantic ANT8 Metagenome | ecosystem: Environmental > Aquatic > Marine > Oceanic | place: Tropical Atlantic...
ATTTCATTGTTCATATTATCACCCATTGGGTAATATGCCTCTCTACACCATAATTTTCAAATCATAGTGGAATCCGGTCTTTCGACAAACATCTCTTGAATCAAAGTAAATAAAAAAATTTCCTGAAAAATAATAATTACTAACCGACCATAGGATCTTGATTATCATAATCTATATCTTCTGGTGCTGGTAACTTTGCCATTCTTGCTTCAAGTGCTTCTCTTAAGTTAGCATCAAATTGATGTGCTTGCTCTAATAATTCGTGAAGAGATAATTCTAAACCTGTGATTTCTGTTATGGCTTCTATTGCTGTAGCTGCTGCTTTGGGATCGGGGAATGTAGGGTTACATTCCGCTAATAATGCCGTAACATCTAACCCTCTCCTGTGGCCTTCTGCTAACAAATAGCCTGCAATTCCTGCAACAACACCTCTTTTTATTGATTCTATTCCTAATTTATGAAGTGCATTTCTTGTCTCCTCAATCGATGCAACTCCAAATAGGCCAGGCCCAGTTGTATCATCGGGAGATTGTCTTACTAATCCATCAACAATAATCAATTTACTAAATCCTCCTTTTGTGAACCATTCCAATACCGTATTTGCAAAGGAAATATCTTGCTCAGATGGGAATGGAACTTCTGCGATAAAGACCCCAATATTTGTCCCTTGGTAAACTCTTACGGGATGTCTAGGTACAGAATCTTCAACTAATGCTAATGCTGGGAAATCTTGATGCATAACTGTTCCTATCTCATCAATTTCCAAACTTCTAATTACATGATAAGCTGCAATACTTCCTACCATTCCCGCAGTTGAAAAGCCACATATTGCTAATCCTCCAGTAGAAGGATTAGAATCTGGATTTAGTACCAAAGAATACGTATTTCCTACGGGTGAAGCCATTCAAATCATTACTCCGAGTAAGGGGTTAGAAAAAAGATTGACGATTTCATTCGTTCCATTCTTCCCAGTCATCCATGTTTGGATCTCTATACCACCATTGACCGTTTTCATCTTCCCACCATTCAGTTCCATCTTCATCCATACTGTATCCAGGATCATTTTCATAATCATTAGATTGTTGACTTTGTCTTACAAATTCTTCTCCAGCAGAGCCACTTAAACGTCCTCTACTATTGTCTCTTTCAAATGGTTCCTCTCTTTGTTGGAATGAAGATTGGCCTCCACCCCTACCAAGAATTCTATCCAATGGATTCTCTAATTCTTCATCATCATCATCATCATCCCAATCATCATCCCAGTCATCATCATCTCCACGAATAAATCGTACAATAATTACTATTGATACCAAAGCGACTATTGCTCCACCAGCTATTAATCCAAGCATCATTGGATCTTCTAAAATACCTGCTTTTGTATCCGCTTGTTCCTCATTGATTACTGGGCCTGTTCCTCCGTTATCGGTTCCACCATTATCAGTTCCACCATTATCAGTTCCATCGTTATTATCATCAACAATAGTAGTTATTTCTCCAATTAAAAAGTAATCAATATCGTAACTTACATCTTTCATTTGACTAGCACCAGTAGGAGTAACCCAAGTAAAAGTCAAATCAACAATAAAATTACTCAGTACTGGATCACTTGTTGTTTTATTTGTTTCACTAAGTACTGTCGGAGAAAATGTACATACTACCTGGTCATTTGAACCAACGAATGATGGGCAATTTACACCCATATCAATTCCTCCAAATGTAACCTTTGGAGGGTGTTCAATAGTAATAAATAAATCATTAGAATTAGATAATGTGCATTCTCTATTTGTATTTTGTGAATTCACTGTGTTCTGTATAGTCCATTCAAGAACTGGGCATTCTAAAGTAGGATCAATAATTTCAATTTGATCTTCCAATTGTGAGGGGGCACATCCATCCGCATCCACTTGCCCCACTTCATTTCCAGGAGTATTTGGACATAAATCATCATCATTCAAAACAAAGTCTCCATCATCATCTAAATTTGTTTGACCAGAATCATCATACTCAATGAGAGTTGCATTTAATTCAAAATTGTTTAGATTTTTCCAAGCTGAGGGATTATCTGGATTTGCAGAATTATCTGGGGTAATTAATACATATCCTCCTGAAGGATTACCGTCTATATTTACTTCTAAATCACCATTTAAATTCAAAATTTCTTGCTTGGTTGTACTTGTCAACATCTCATTATCATAATACTTGAATGTGATTTCTGTTCCTAATAATCCAGATTGTTGCCATTCATGTTCAGCAACTAACGAAACTTCAAGAGTTGCATCACCCAATTCATTAACCATCGTGACTGTCGTAAGTAATGAAAAATAAGCTGGCACAATAATATCAATATCTGTAATATCTATAGTCGAGCTGTCAAGTCCTCCTTGTTCCAATGTTTCTGCACGTCCATCATATTCAGCTATAATTTCTGCGTTTGTTACTCCAAGTGTACCAATGGATTCATTTGCAAGGTCTCTCCAATTAAATTCAACTTCTGTGTCTCCGTTTCCGTCTGTAGTTGAATTAAAATAAAACATATATGAGTCGCCAGAATCAACTGAATCTATGATTAAAGTAGTCATAATTACAGCATTTTCAACTGGTTCTGTATTTGAATCGTCCGAATAAGGATGTGATTGAAGATTTAATGAAATTACAGTGGGTTCTTCTCCTCCAACAATTAACTCTTCATCAGTCATTTCATTTCCGAATACTTCTGCATTAGATAATTCAATATCTATTTTAGTTGATCTAAACTCATTATTTATTGCATAAACTGGCCCTGTTGCAGTAACATATGGATTTGATCCTGAATCATTTGTAGCTACAACTGCAACCCATAATGCTTGTTCATTTTCGATATATTGAGCGTTTGTTACGATATCTCCATTCTCATCATTAACTGTACTAGTAATTGCTGCAGAATATGATGTATCAGTATTCTGAAGAGTTACCACAGAATCCAATAAGGTTGTATCTGTGAAATCCTCAGTTAAAACATATACATCATAATATCCTGAAAATCTATCATCTACCTCATCCCAACTTATATCTATACTTCCTCCTAGATCATCTGGAGTATCAACCGCAATTATATTTTTTACACTCGGAACTGCAGGTAAATCAATTACAATTACATTTGAAATTGCACTAAATAATCCTCCTACACTAAAGGTTGCTCTAACGACATATTCGTAATGTGCCCCTTCAGGTAAGCCTGAATCTGTATAAGATACATCTGTGTGGTCACCTGATGCTGTAGATAATAAATTATAATCTGCTGGGAAAGTTGCATTTACTGTAGATGAACGATATAATTCATAAGAATCAAAATGTTGACTTCCTGTTGTAACTTCAGTCCAACGCATATCAACTAAATCTTCTTCTACATTAGTTGCAGTCAATACAAGCGGATCTAAATCAGGTAATTCTGGATGACCAGCCGAAGTTACTAATCTTAAATTCTCTAAAATTAATTCTCCTGCTTTACTTGAGGTAAACCAAATATCATGTGTGAAATTTTGACTTCCAAACTCCATCAAATCACTATTAACAAATGTTGTCAAATTATGTCCAGAGCCATCATATAAATCTTCAATTGCATGTTGCCATGAATATGTGATTCTTAGATTTTGGAACAATACTGAGCCTGGGGAATTAAGTGTTACTTCAGAAGATATTGTCATTATTTCATTATTATAAGAATCTGTAGATGAAATATAATTAGCTTTGTTTAAATCGATAGTATTAGATATTGCTCCGCTAGAATCTGTTACTCTAATTACTTGTGAACTGTTTGCTCCAGAATCTGATTGCCCGAACCCTTCACCACTTAATTCACTTATTCCGTCTCCGTCGAAGTCATAACTCATCATATGCCAGGAATCTATAAAAATTCCTTTTGATGGTTCTTGTTCTCCACAGTATGCAATAATTTCTGGATGTCCATCTCCAGTTAAATCTCCTGATGCTGCAAAGACAGGCATAGTTCTAGGTGTCAAATTTTTATTTGTATCCGTTAATACTCCGCTTACGAAATTATAAATCATTAAAGATCCATTCATTGTATTATCATCATTATCGTTTGGAGAGTTTTCTGGAATTAAAATATCTAAAATACCATCTGCATTATAATCTACAACAGTTGCGCCTTCAGGTGCTTCTAACCCTGTTTGTGCTGATGTACCATAAATTCCAATGTTATCATCTGAAACTAATACCGTTCCACTCGTACTTGCTCCCCAAGTTACAATTTCATCATATGTATCTCCATTTAAGTCAACCAACCAAAGATAATCCATCTCTAAATTATCAAATGTTGGAAATACTGTAGTAAATTCATTACTTCCTGGATCCCACATTAAAGTCTCTACTGTACCTAAATCTGATACAAATACTAATGTTCCATTTTCATTTCCTTGCATTAGATTACCAATAGCAAATTGTGTGATTCCTGTTTGCTGTGAAACACCACTAACTGTGGTGGTAAAGTTCCATTCATCAATTAATTCGAACCCTAGCATACTTTGTTTCCATTGATAAAATCCGTAACCTCCAAATGTATCGGCCCAAACAACATCATCATAACCATCTAAATTAACATCTCCAGTACTTACAATAATGTCTTGTCCGCTCTCTCCACCTGTCAATTCTTGAGATGCGGAAAACATATTTTGTGATGGCATCCACATATGATAGCAGAAACGCCCAACTATAGGAGTCCATACTAATACATCTTCATGCCCATCTCCATTAAAGTCAGCAATTTCTAAATGCTCCACATCATTACAAGTTTGGTGCCAAGAAATATTAGTAAAACCGTCATTATTAGAATTATTGTTAATCCAACCAATTGCTGGGAATAAATCTCCATTTCCAGTATCCCATGAGCTTGAAAGTACGATTATTTCTTCAGAAGTATCATTGTCATAATTTATTGTTTTCATATCCACAATAAATGATTCATTCATCCATCTTCCATTATTATCAGGAGTATAATCTACGGCAAGTAAGGAGGTGAAAGAACTAGAATTTACTGGAAGTAAAACTTCTGGGCCTGTATGTGTCCCTTCCGAAAATGAGTAGTGTGCCATAGAACTATTATCTGCAAATTGTGTCTGTTGCCCTAAATCTCCATATCCTGAGCCATTAAATTCATATTCAGCATTTCCATCTTGGGTGAAATCCATCCAAATTTTTCCTGGACTCTCTTCATTATTATCATATCTTAAATCAAAAGTAAGTTCACTTAATGTTGTATTTTGAGGAATTTCTAAAGCAACACCTGGAGCATTTAGAACTCCAGTGTCATTAAATTGAATTATTACTGAATTATTACCGTCAGAAAAGGTTGATCTTAATGTAGAATTAGCAGGAATATCAGCAGCAACTGATGGAATTAAAACTACTAATTGAGATAATACCATTAATGAAATTAATACTAATGCTTTTTGTTTGCTTTTAACCGAACTAGGCATGGGGCTCACACTCGTCATCATACACGCGATGCCCTCATCATTCTTGTTGGTTTCTTATAATCGTAATTAAAAATTAATTTTATAAAATGTATTGAATTCCTCCAATTTTAATAAAAAAGAGAGATTTTGGTAAAAAAAGGGCAAAATACCGTATGAGATTCTCATACAAGAATTAATAATACTTGTTTACTCACTAAATACCATATGGAATCAAGTGAAAGTCAAGATGCCCGTATTTACATCAGAGTAGGAGATATTGAGATTGATCTTTCAGGTGAACAACAAGAAGTTGATGGACATCTAATGAAAATTATGGAGGGGGAAGAATGGTCTACTGCATTAGCAAAAATACGTTCCAAACGTGATTCTGCCATTACGGCTGCTATTGAGGCAGCAAAAAATTCAGGACTACCCAATAGAGGTAGTGCGTTTAAAACATTAATTGAGAGTTGTAAAATTACAAAAAAACCAGATAGGGTTCTTGCCGCAATTCATTATCTAAAGGATGTTGAGGGAGTAAATGACTTGCCTCCTCGTGTGATAATGGATTTATTTTCTGATGCTGAATTAGAGCCTCCAAAGAATCTATCATTGTATCTAAATAGGTTATTCGAAAAGAAATTTTTGTCAACCCCTTCAGATTCTTCTGGGAAAAATAGAAATGCAAATTTGACATCTGAAGGTAGAGCACATTTAGATAAATTATCAAAAAAATAGTGGAAATTATGAAAGAAGATGTTGCCCCTAAAGATTTATCTTTTACTTCCCATATTAATGCTGATTTAAGAAATGAAAATTTGAAAAATGCAAATTTGAAAAGATGTATCTTAGATGGTGCTGACTTAACAGGGGTAAATCTTTGTGGTGCAAACCTTACAAATGCTTCATTAAAAGGAACTATTCTAAAAAAAGCATCATTGGATGGTGCGATATTAGATGGTGCTGATTGCCGTAAAGCAAACCTTTCCCTTTCCAATATGCAAGGTGCATCGGTAACTGGGGCAGATCTTAGAGGGATTCGTGGAAGGTATGCAGTATGGAAAGGTGTGAATTGGTGGGATGCAAGAATGAATGATGATTTGAAAAAAGCATTATCGAAAAAATGGCCACAAAAAAAATAATTTATTCTTCCTGGAATACATTATGTGATTTGATTTTTTGTTCTATTGGTGTTAAAGCGGCTTTTGCTGAAGGAGCAAACATAGGAATTAATGGTAAAAGAATACAAAATGCATTACAAATAAAACACATTGCAGTAGCTGCGACATCCCATTGAGTTGCTAGGCTGATGTTCATGTTAGATTCAATTGATGTTGCCCAATATATGGAAATTATTTGCGCTAAAAACCACAATACTCCTCCTGAAATTGAAACATTAATTCCCATTTGTTTTCGTAAACTAAGTTGTAAACCTCCAATTAATATTATAATAGCAGCACAGAATTTAATTAAACCTGTAATTAGGTGATAATTGCTCTCTTTAAATTCTGAATCCCATTGCAAATATTCATCTACAGTAATATCAACACCAATTAATTTCAATATTTCAACCTGATCTTCAGCTTGTGACGATGTTAATTCAGAATAATGGCTAAAGATTGCCCCTCCTCCATCAAAAAGAACAAGTAAGCCACCTAAAATAATTAAAATTCCAATAGTAATCGGGATGGAATTATTGGGGCGAATAGGTATTTCTGGCATTATTGATTAGAATTCATATCTGCACTAGATAATATAATCTTGCCGAACTCTTCCTCTCCCATATTATTACGTAAACAATAATACTCATTAATCGTGACTACAAGATGCTAGTCCTTTTTTCAAATTTTCTGGTATAATCACAGATTCTAATGTGTCCATATTAACACATACAGTTACAACATTAGCTTCCCAAATCTTTTCATTGTTTTGATTAGTAAACTCATATTTCCAAGTACAACTTTTTGTACCTATTTCTGAAATCCATAATTTACAATTAACGATGTCTCCATATTTTAAAGGGGCGATAAATTCACATTCATTTTTTACCGCGGGAAATCCTAATCTTAATTCTTGTATTATGTGAGGATAATTAATTCCACAAATTTCTTCCCATGATAGTTCAAAAAAGCGATGGGCTAAATCCCAAAACACAGGATAGTAAACAATGCCTGCTAAATCAACCATGGGAAAATCAATTCTCCTGGAAAATGATACTGCCATTGGATCCTCCAACAATACCTAGTGCTTGAGTTTTAAGTCTCTTTTATTTCTGTTTTACTAAAAGAGCGGCCCCACCGGGATTTGAACCCGAGTTGCTGGCTCCGCAAGCCAGCGTGATATCCAAGCTACACTATAGGGCCAAAGTAAACATCCCTACTAGATGTTATTTTTAACGCCAACGTATGATTATTAAATTTTCCAACTAACAATTTCCCAACTATTTTCTTCAGCGTATCGTTTCAAAGAGCTCTCTGGATTCACTGCTACTGGATTTCCTGTAATGCGCATAAACCAAGAATCTGCCATTGTATTCCCATATGCATAACACTCAGAAAGATTATGTTCGTTTTTTTCTGCATCCTGTTTTACAATTGATACCTTTCCTTTTCTACGAGGGACGCTCCATCCTCTTTCTGAACCTGATAAGCGGCCATTTCGATGTTCAGGACCACACCCATAAGAATAATCCATTCCTAATGCTTCACCCATTGCTTCAGCCATTGGAGCTATTGTTGCACTAACTAATACAAGTCTATGTCCTTGTTCTCGATGCCATTTCAAACATTCCTTTGCCTCTGGGGTTACCTTGTTTAACAATTTATTTTCAATTAAATCTTGAGATAGGTTCTCTAAATCAGACCAAGAAGCCAAAGTAAAATGTCCTCTATTTCTAGTGGCATCATAAAAAGATCGCCCTCGTAATAAATTACCTAATGTTCCTAAAACCCACATTGTGGCACCTAAAGGTATCCTCCATGGTCTTTTTTTAGATAATTCTGCTGTTAATGTTTTTTCACTAGATGCATCCAATAATGTTCCGTCGAGATCAAAGTAGGCTGTTGCACTATAACTCGACATAAATGGCCCAAGACGACTTTTGGTTTGATATTCACTGCTAAAATTATAGGAAATGCTTCTAATGTGTATCATATCGCACTGTCATGGTCGAGAGTCTGCAAATCAACAAAGTTCAAGTCAAAGAAAAATTGATTGTGGATACTTTGGCAAAAATGACACATACTGAGGATTTTGATTTTAGTCCTAGAGCAACTGTCAATGGAAACAGTTTAGTTTTTACTAGTGCCACTAACGGGGAAGAATTAGGCCGTATTGATTTAGAAAATGAAATGTTAGAAGTTGCAAATAGAGATGGCTTTTTAGATTTAAAGGTGAAATTCGAAGTTGCTGGAATTCATGGCAAATTAAACAAAATTAATCCTATTACCGCACTTGGCAAAGGTAAGAAATTACCAATGTCTAGTTGGAAAACTACTATACCAATTAAATTTGATTAAACAATTAAGTAGGCTAATTCAACAATTACTGGTTCATATACTTCATAAGTAAGTTCTAAAGTCCAATCGTTCCCTGGATCTATACCATCAGGAAAATCAAATGGGAGTCCTGAATCTAATCCTTTGGAATATACTTCCCAAACCCAATCACCTGTTCCAAAAATTGATGAATCTGCAAATAATATATTCATTAAAATATCCTTTGAATCCGAGGAATAAATCTGCGTACCGTTTGGAACATTATTCAAATCCTCCCGTGAAATAATTGCTTGGGCATTATCGGAAGGTGTTTGTCGAGAGCTTTCTGCATCAGCGGCCCAGCTATCGTTTGGAACTTCCAAGGAAAGTGTAAAATTCTCATCCCCCAGTGGATTTCCATCTTGAGTTAAAATTAATTTTGCACTAATAGATGATAAAATACCTTCAAAGGAAGGAATATGGGAACTATTCCATTCCTCTCCTGTTTTCAAGTTTCCTGACCAAGTGTATTCTCGAATTCTTTTTACCCAACGTACTTCAAAGTCTCTAGTGTTTACATCTATCTCCCAATCTTTGGTAACAGATGCACCAACGTCATCAATTATCTTCAAACGTCCAGACATTAATCCGCTTTCTGTTGTTGGCAATATTATTGATGAATTAGTAAAATCAATATCATCTACAGGGTTTCCATTACCATTACTATCTTTAGAAAGATTAGCATCCCATTCATATTGAAGTTGTCCTCCTTCTGGATCATATGAAGATGATGCGTCAATGAGTACCGATTCCCCTGCTTTTACTAAAAGTGGTAAATCCAATACAATAACTGGTATTCCGTTTACGAAAATATCTGTAGTTGAACTATCAATTCCTCCTTCACTATTTGTTACAGTTACCGTAATCGAATATTTCCCAGGGCTATTGTAAATATGGCTGGTGAAGCCAACAAGTGTTTCTGTCATATTACCATCTCCAAAATCCCAAGCAAAATTTGTTATTACTCCCTCAGAAGTTGTTGATTCCCTTGCGTCTAAATTAACAGCTTCCCCAGAAGTAATTTCATTTGGATAAGCTGTTAATGTTGCACGAGGTTTAGCAACACTAATGCTCGTACATCCAGCCATTAAAACTGTACTTATCATTAAAAAAACTAAGGTGTTTGCAATAAATCTTCTATGGTTACACCCGCTCATTTTCCATCCCCAATAATGTTTGGTAGTCTTATTATATTTCAACGCTAAGTATTAATTGCATCAATTTGTTCGATTTCAAATGTATTAAAAAATTACGGCTCAACCTGTTTAACTCCAATTAAATGTTCATCTGAACCTTCAATTTCAGCGTCAACAATATTTAATTCATAATGTGATTCTAAATTTTTTTCATCTAATAAATCATCAACTTTTACTTCTCCAACATCATAATCTGGTGCTGAATTTACTAATGCCTCTTCGGGTGGAGTCTCTTCTCCTTCTAATGTTAAAAATGCATCATCTATCTCTGTATTCTTTTTTTCCTCATAATCTTCTTCCAATGTTTTGGATGCTTTGCTTTCTAATTCTTCAAAGGTTGGAGGTTCCCTTATCTCAACACGCCAAAGATGTTTGAATTTTTTTAACCAGCGCACAACTAATCGAAGTGTTGTTCTTTTTTGATTCTTATGTAATATTCAAAGACAAGATAGGGGATGCAAAGGTATGGCGGAAGACATTTTTGACAATAATAGAGTTGTTGGATTTGATCTAGAAACCACTGGACTATCTATTTCCCAATCAAAAATTATTCAATTTGGAATTATTGGTTCAGATGTTGATGGAAAAGAAATTAGAATAAATTCACTTGTAAATCCATATATTCAAATTCCTATAAGGTCCTCTGAAATTCATGGTATTACAAATAAGGATGTAAACGATTTACCCGGTTTTAGAGCACATATTGAAAAAATTACTAATTTATTTAATGGATCAATAGTTATTGGGCATAATATCAAAAGATTTGACTGGCCAATATTAGAAAATGAGTTTTTGAGATGTGGGAAAAGAGTGCCTAATCCACATACCATAATCGATACTCTGGAAATAGTTAGAAAATTAAAAATTCCAAAACCGCATAATCTTGGTGCTTTGTGTAAAAGATATGGGATTTCGCTTACAAATGCACACGATGCAATAAGTGATGCATCAGCAACATTACTTTTATTATGGAAAATTATGGAAGAAAATCCAATGCCTTTTAGAAAATCATTAGAAGAATTGCAAATATGGAATTCCTCCCCTTCGGAAAAATTGGAAGAAGATTTGGGACCGAGCATTAATGACCTTCCTATTCTTGATTCTAATGGAAGATTAAGGAGATCTGGAAATGATATTGTTCTTTCTTTTGGTCGCCATAAAGGAAGAACATTACAAGAAGTAAATTTAATTGATAAAAGATATTTAATTTGGATTAAAAGTAATAATCAATTATCTGAGGAGATTATTAAAGAAATTAATTCAATACTAAATTAAATTCCGTTTTATTTTTTACCTGTATCTGGTATCGGCTTCCAAGGTAAAACGTCACACCAATTACCTACTCTCCAAAGATTCTTGTCTGCTTTTACGGACCCCAGGAAAATTGCACCTTTCCAATCTTCGGTGACTATCTTTCTTAGTGATTCCAAAGCAGGGCCTTCGAAAACAGCACCAAATTTTCTACCCGTAGGCACTATTCCCCCCTCACTATTCTTTGGTGCACATAATTCAATTAATCCAGCCCCCTTTTCAATATCTACTCTTTCAAGTAATACCACTGCATCCACAAACACTCTTTGACTACCTGCTTTACCTGAATGTCTCCAATTCCACCAATGTGCGCACCACGCCTTATAATCACAAAAACCACATGCTTCATCACTTGGCTTTGCCTCGAATGGGATGTCATTAGGCTGAGATAATTCCCATGCTTCATATGCATCATCTAATACGGACGGTCCTTTCGATTCTACAACACTTGGCCCTCTTGTATACCATCCCTCTGCTGTAATTTCGGGATGGACTTTATTATTTTCAGCTAATAAATCTCGATAGAACCTTAATTGTCTGCTTACGTTTGGTTTCAAAGCACCTGTTGGAACTTTTCCTGTTTTAAGGTCGGCAACAACCCATCCTACAATGTCTCCTTTATCATCAAATTTTGCTAAAAGTAAATCCATCCTACCCATTAAACGCCCATCGGTAGATCTTAATTCTCCTTCACATGACAAAATGATTCTTTGAACTTGTCTCCATAATTCAATTGTTATTGCTTCAACATCAAGGCCTGAAGCCCCTACTTTTGTCAATAATAATTCAATCCCCCCATATTGTTGAGTTTTTGCATTATCCCATTCAGTATCTTTCCACTCAGGATGTCTAGGTGTTTTGAAAAATATTTCTTTTTCTTCTTCCCATCTCTCACGCAATACTTTGTTTGCTAAAGTAGGCATCCATCCAGATTCTTTGGGATCTCTACCTGTCAAATTTTCTCCAATTATGTCTTCTATCGACCCATGTACAATGGTTCCAACTGCTGCAGCCATACTTGTTTTTCTTGGTAATCTTTGTTTTGAAAGCCAAAATTGTCTCGGACAAGACTCAAAACGATTCCAAGCTGAAGGCGACAATATATGTCCCCTTTTCTGATATTTTGATGCAGTATCTGTTTGGACCACGCTTGAAATCACCCTTCCAATATGGCCCTAAGGAAAGGTTCTCCTTCCAAAGCATTTTGGAGGGATTGCTCATAAGAGAATCATGGGAGAGGAGACACAAATAAAAATTTCTGGAAATGCAGACGTGGAAAATGCATTCTTAATCTGCTGTTTTCCAAGTGTAGGAATGGTTAGTAGCATTGTTGGTCAATATTTATTAGAACATCTTAACTTAAATTTTAGTGGTGCGATTAGTGATAATAGAATTCCTGCAATTTCATTAGTCAAAGATGGAAGACCAATGCCTCCAGTTAGAATTTATTCTGGAGCACCGATTTGTAAATTAGAAAATTGTGAGAAGGTTGTTTTAATTTCTTCAGAATTTAAAGTAGGGGGGGAATTAGCATTTTCAATGAGAGATTCTATACTTGAATGGGCAAAAGAAAACAAAATTAGCCAAGGTATCTTTATCGATGCTTTTGCAAAAAAAGGATCTCCTCCTCCAGACCCTAGTTCTGGTGAACCAATTGTTGAATATGATGATAACCCAGAAGAAATTGATTTTGTGGGAGTGGCTGCCACAACAGATGGATTAGAATTATTAAAATCCATGGATATTCCACTTCTTGAACAGGGACTTATTGGGGGAATGAGCGGAGTTCTTCTTGGGGAAGCAAGAAGGATGGAATTGAACATGTTTAGTATCTTAGTAGAAGCAGATCCTCGCTTCCCAGATGCTAGAGCTGCTTCTGCATTAATTGAAAAATTAGACTCATTATTGTCTGTTGTTGAACTTGATACTACTCCTTTAATTGAAGAGGCAGAACGTATTGAGGAGCAAATAAAAAGTATGCTTGAACATCAATTACAAGTACAAGAATCAGGAAAAGATGGCGCTCCTAATAGTATGCTTTATGGTTAAATTATTCACGGTGTTGAGATAATGGAAGAGAATAAACGAAGACGTATTGTTCGAAACTCTTCCAGAAGTCAAAGAGATGATGGTGTTTCAAAAACCATAAAATCTGAAATTACAAAAGATAATCGGAACACTTACGGCTCTGTTCCAAAAAAATCAACATTGGTTGTTGAAAGATTAAAACGTGATTTACGAAGAACAAGAAATTCGGCATCATATAGAATTGGAAATACAATTATTAATTCAATTATTAAACCTTGGAGGCTAGTATTGCTTCCTTTCAAAATAATTCAAATTTCGTGGACATTAGCAAATGAAAGATTAGGGATAAAAAATCCTCCAAAATATAATTCTTTGGTCAAAAATAATGAGGTAAACAAGAATACAATTGTCGTATTCCCGACTAATGGTGTTGGTTTTGGACATTTTACAAGAATATTAGCAATTGCAAAAAGAATCAAAAAAAGAGATCCTAATATGGAAATAATCTTTTTTACTACTATGCCTACACTTCATATTTTAAAGGAACAAGGTAAATTTGTAGCGTACCATATTCCAGGAAGAAAGAAATTCAAAAATATGGATGCGAAGACATGGAATACGCTTACTGAAGAATTTATGGAAAATATTTTTTCAATCCATAAACCCAATTATTTCATCTATGATGGTGCCTTTCCCTACAGGGGCATGCTGAATTCTATTTCTAATCACAAAGAAATTACAAAATTTTGGCTTCGAAGAGGTACATTGAAAAAAGGTATTTCAAAAGCCCCAACAGAAGGAATTAATCTGTTTGATTATATTATTAAGCCAAAGGATAGTGTTGAATTAGATTTAAGTTCTGAAGAAGAATATAATCCAGATCTAATCACGTGTAATCCTATTTTACTTTTAGAAAGGTAGGAGATGATGAACAGGGAGGATGCATGTGTTAGGCTAGGAGTTCCACAAGATGCTGTTATTGTTTATGTACAACTTGGAGCAGGAAATATTAATGATATTGATTCTGAAATTGGAATGACTTTAGAAGCTTTAAAACGCTATGAAGATATCTATGTTGTATTAGGTGAATCCATGATTGGAGATAGATTGAAAGTTACTGGTGAACGAATTAGAATAATTCGTGATTATCCTAATTCAAGATTTTTTGATGCTTTTGATTTTGCAATTATGGCTGCTGGCTATAATTCATTTCATGAGGCAGTTCAGTTCTCTCTGCCTACAATATTCTATCCAAATATGAACACTGGACAAGATGACCAATTAGCAAGAGCAAAAGCAGCAGAAGACGTAGGAGCAATGTTAGTATTAAGAAAAAGAACTGACAAGAATATTGCGGATGCAATAGAGATATTATATGATGTTGATCTAAGAAATAGTATGAAAGAAAAATGCACAATACTTCATACTGAAAATGGCGCTGATCAGGTTGCAAAATACCTCGTTGAAATGATTAATGAATCTTAAGCATATTAGAAAAATTTGTATTTAACTTTTGATAGTATTCATCGTTAAGCATTGGTTCTAAATTCCAATTTAAAACAAAACCTTGTTCTTTTTTAGTCATTGGTTGTAAATATTTTTCTAATTTTATTTTCACTCCTTCTCTATATTTTTCAGGAATTATTTCAAACATCACAGGAAAATATTTCTCCATCCAATCAACTTCAAGAACATCTCCTCGAACTCTTTTCGTCAATAAACTCATCATATTCTCGTTTTCTTCTATTTCTAATTCAAATAAATCTACATATTTAGATGTTGAATAAGTTAAAACATTTTCATGCTTAATAGGAAAATGTGACAAATGATATTTTGCTTCCTTGATTTTAAACAAATTATTTAATTCTTCATCGGGAATTTTTTTATTGTTTATTACTGAATCAAGCACCAATTTCCTAAAACATTTCCAACAGTTTCGACACGGATTCATCCACTTTCCCCTCATGCAAGAATGGGCAATATGGCCAAATGCTGAATCTCGATTAATAATTGACGTTCCTACTTCACTCACTCCCGAAACTACTTGTAATAACGGTAATCCAACAGCAGCAAAAAGTGTACCCCACATCCTATAATGAGAACCTCTTGGATAATTACGATAATTGGGATGGCCAATTCCAAATGCAGACTCCATAATTGTTCCAAATGCTATTGCATCGAATTCCATGTGATTGGCAAGAATAATTGAAGGGGCTGCATTTGCAACATCTACAGGGAAACCCACAGGGTTCCTAACATATTCTAAATCCGCTTCAATTTTGTAAACATCATAACCAAATTCACTTAACTTCTCACATGCAACATGTGGTGCATTTTTATCATATTTTGATTTCCGAATTAATGGGAGAGGTCTGTCTAAAAAAACTGGGACTGTATTTTCGGGCATTAATGCTAGTGCTGCTGTTGAATCTGCCCCCCCACTAAATGCTAATGCTGGCCTAGAATCAGCAGAAGGGATCCATGGCTCTAATGTCTCATCTACGTTTTCAACAATATATCTTGTAATGACACCTGTTGCCTCAAAAAATTTCTTACTTACTGGTTTGGGAAATATTATTCTTTTTCCAATAAATGGATGACAAACTAATATTGAAACTAATGCTAAATGGTCAGGATGAATATCTTTTGAAGAAACCCCATTGGGAAGTTTAAATGAAAAGTGTTGTTTGGATAATGATACTTTTGGACTTGGATTCAAGTTATCTTCTTTTTCAACTTCAATGAAAAAAGTTATTTCTTTTTTGGAATGTTTAACTTTAATTTTCAAAAAAATACCTCCCTAATATTAATTATTAAAAACTCTATTTATTTCTTCCAATGTTCCTTCCATAATTGAGAAACTTGATTTTCAACATCCTCGCCCCACTTAAGTTTGGATCTATTGATTATCTCGTTTGCTTCTTCTTCCCAATACCAACTGATTGCCACTGATATGGCCATTAAATTACCTTCAAGTGTATCTCCGAATAATGCGATAATTTCATTCAAACAATCTTTTGCTTTCTTTTCTTTGTTCATGCGATATAATAAATTAATTCTCTTTTCCCAATTTAATAGTATCTTTGGATTATGTTTGCAACTCAAAATATAATATTTTAATGCCTTTTCTTCTAGGTTTAAATGATCATAAATTAATGCCAATGCTCTAATGGCTCTAATATTTTTAGATTGTATTTTTAGTCCCTTTTCCAAATACAGTGCTGCATTTTTAAACTCTCCTAATTTATGTAAATTTTCTCCTAATTCTACTAATGCTTCTATATTATTTTCTTCTATTTTTAATAACTTCTTCCAACAAAATATTGCTTGTTGAAACTCCTCTAATTTCACCAAAGATCTAGATTTGAATAATATTCCAATTTTATTTTCCGTCTCTATTAATAATAATTTTTCACAATAAATTAATACCTCATTATAATTCTTCAAATCGTAATAAGTCCTAATGAGAACAATAATTGTTTTAATATCTTGAGGATGTTTTTCGAAAATATGGATATAATTTTTTAAGGATTCTTCTTCATTTCCTAATATCTTATTTGATTCGGCAATTAAACGCATTGAATCAATATCTTTATCGTCAACAATCAAATACTTTTTAGCATTAGTAATACATTTTTCATAATCTTTCTCATTATATAACGCTCTAATTACTCTAGGGAATAATCGTTTAGCGTGGGCATTATCTCTATCTAACTCCAAAATATCCTGTAAAGTGGCAATACACTTTTCATAATCTTTCAAATTATAATTAATTCTAGAAATTGCAACTAATGAATCCATGTCTTCTGGATTTTTTCCAAGTATTTCCGAATAAATATTTAGAGATTTGGATTCTTCTTCTAATTTACGATAGGATCTAGCTTTCAATCGCATGGCATCAATATTGCTTTCATCTATTGCCAATATTTGTTCTGAATATTCAATACAACTATGATTATCTCCCTTCGTAAAAAATAATCTTCCTAAGATAAATAATGTATCTAAATTTTTTGGATCTTGTTCTATAAGTTCCAAACTAATTTTTAATGACATTGCTAAATTGCCTAAATTTTTATATGATTTTGCCATTAAACTCATTGCATTAATATTACTATTATCTATTTTATAAATTTTATTTGCTGCTTTTATACAATTTTCATACTCTTTATTATTGTAATAATATCGCATTATTGAAAATAATAACTCTTGGTCTTCTGGATTATCTTGTAATAATTTTAAATTGTTTTTGAATTCATTTTTTTGTATTGCTTTTCTAATATGCTTTTTACTAATTTTTAACAAATCCTCAACTAATTCTATTTTCTCAACTAAGTTTGTATCTGATTCCTTAAATAAGATATTTCTTTTTTCTAATTCCATCTTTAATTGGTCTTCTAAATCTTCTTGGTCAACAAGCAATGCTAATTCTAAATTATCTTTGTTAATAATTAATTCAGTACCTAAATCAACATGATATGAAAATTCTTTTTCATTATTTATATCTCTTTCTTCTAAGGATATTTCTATTATATTTTCTTTACTCTTGTTTACAAATATTGCAAAAACCCAAGGTAAAAATGTAACTCCCAAATAAATTAAAAGACAAAATCCTAAATTCTCAAGTATCTCAAAAAAAGTCATCAGATCAGCTACCTTCTGTCATTGTAATATAATGTGAGATTGCTTCTTCAGCATTAGAATCCTTTACTATTTCACCCTTATCTAAAACAATACCTCTTGAACAAATTTCTTTTGCTAAGCCAAGTGAATGTGTAGAAATTATTACTGTCCCAGATCTTGCAATAAATTCTTTCAATCTTTTTGCAGCCTTCTTTCTAAATTCTCTATCCCCTACCCCAAGTGTTTCGTCCATTAACAAAATATCTGGTTTTAATGCAGTAATAAATCCAAATCCTATTTTACCTCGCATTCCTGAAGAATATCCTGAAAAATTTCTATCAAATGCTTCGCCAATATCTGCAAAATCTTCAATTGATTTTATGAATGGTTGTAATTCATTTTTTGAAATACCATAAGCTAAGGCTAATTCGCTTACATTTTGACGTCCTGTTAATTGTGGAATAAAACCTGGATCTGCTCCAGCAAGTAAAATGACCCTTCCTCTAGTAATAATTTTCCCATTGGCTGGCCTAAGTAATCCAGCAATACATCTTAGCATGGTAGACTTTCCCGCACCATTTCTACCCAATAATGCCACTATTTCTCCATCATTAATGCTTATTTCTAAATTTTTTAATGCGTGAAAGTTTTCAAATTCTCCTAACGGTTTTTTGCGGCTTCGTTTGAAAATATGATAATTTACAGAAAAATCTGAAATTTCTATTGCTGCAGAATTTTCAACCTCATTATCAATCTCAGATACTGCAATAGATGAGGGTGATTTGTCTAAGACCATGTTGTCATCCTCCACCTTAATTTATCAATAAGTGAATAACCTCTTATTATTAATATAAGTAATACTACTAAGAAAAAGCCAAAAATTCTATGATCTAAATTAAGTATTTCAGATTGTTCATTCATTAAATATCGTGCTGTTTCTACAAAATAAGTAAATGGATGAAGTTCATTTAATTTGTAATGTATTCCTTGGGTTGAACTTAGTGGATATAATGCAGGTGCTGCGAAAAATAAAATCATTAAAATATAATTTACAAGATTAATTAAATCTGGTATTTTCTTAGATAATGGTGCTAAATTCATTCCAACTCCTTCACTTAAAAAACCAATAACTTGAGATATAATTAAAAATGATACTGTTCCTAATAATGAAACATCATATCCAATGAAAAGAATTAAAGCAACTCCAAGAGATTGAAGTAAATTATCTATTATTCTATATCTAATCATTGAACCTGTTAATACACGGGTTCTTACTCTTTCAGCTTTTAGACCCCCTGTGAAGTCTTGAATTGAATTCATTCCAGTTTTTAGAGAATTTTGAGTTAAACGAAATAAGGTAATTCCGATAAACACTGTTTGTACACTTGTTGATGCTCTTAATACTGTAAAAACGAACAGATATACTAATGAAATAACTATTGGATCTAATACAATCCAAACCAAACCTAATCTTTTCCTGCCTGAAAGATGACGAAATCTCTTTTTTAAAATAAACTTCATCCTATTTCTATCTAATTTTTTTTCCGCTGGACCTAATTCTCCTACTTCAATACAAGATTTTGAAGTTATGACTCTTTCCATATTAACAACCTATTTCTTTTAATGTAATTTACTAATTCATCGCTACTGATAAACCCTTGGAAAAAATCATCATTAATGACTTATTATAGTAAATAAAAAAATAATTTGAGTTTTTCTTACATTTTTTATAATTTCGGGAACTCTAGAAAATTTAAAAAACAGGAGATTTTTTTAATTTTATACGACGTATTGATAATCATAATTGTAAAGGCGGGTACATGGATGGGGATTTAGAATTGGAAACTTCTATCGAAACTGGCAATATTTCTGTAGGAATTATTGGTCTTGGATATGTAGGGTTACCTACTGCAATTGGATTCTTAGATGCTGGCTTTAATGTATGGGGAGTAGATGTATCTCAACGTGTTGTTGATACAATTCTTCGCGGTGAAAACCCCACAGGAGACCCAGAAATTAATGATATAATTCCTACCCCTAATACCAAAAAATGGAACATAACTACAGATACTTCAACAGCTGTAGAAAATTGTGATATCTTAATTGTTACAGTCCCAACTCCAGTTACCTCTGATTTGAAACCTGATTTGAAATATGTAATTAGTGCGGGAGATAATATTTTCAAAACAATTAAACCTAATTCAGGTAAAATTGTTGTTCTTGAAAGCACTGTTTATCCTGGAGTTACTGCACAATCATGGCTTCCTTTAATTGAAAAATATGGATTAACTGAAGGTGTTGATGTAAATATCGCATATTGCCCTGAAAGATTCAACCCAGGTGATGAAGCAAATGGCGTTAGAAAGGTTGCAAGAGTAATTGGAAGTTTAAATCCTAAAATTGGTAATTCTTTAGTGAAAATATATTCTAAATTAACCAGTGGGAGAGTTGATTATGTTGGAAAAATCGAAGTTGCTGAGGCTGCTAAAGTAATTGAAAATGTACAAAGAGACATTAATATCGCACTTGTAAATGAATTAGCTAGAATTTTTCCTGCATTAAATATTGATATTGAAGATGTACTTAACGCTGCAGCAACAAAATGGAATTTCCATAGATATACTCCAGGTGTTGGTGTTGGAGGCCATTGTATACCTGTAGATCCTTATTATATGATTCAAAGGGCAGAACAAGTTGGTGTTCCAGCAGAATTAATTAGTGCTGCAAGAGCAGTGAATAGGACAATGCCAACCCATGTATTTTCTGTATTAAAAGATATATTATACAAAAATAATGTTTCTGTAAATGATACAAATATTTTGTTTTTGGGGTGGTCGTATAAAGCTGAGGTTGGAGACCATAGAGAAACACCTGCTGAACATCTTGCATTGGCACTTACTGATTCTGGATTCAAAGTTTCTGTATGGGACCCTCATTTAGAAAATGATGTGTATCCCAAGAATATTGATGTAATTACAGATATTAACTCTGCAAAGAATTTTGATCTAGTTGTATTAGTCACGGGGCATACAATTTGTATTAATCTTGATTGGGAGGCTTTACTAAAAAATATGCGAATGCCTCTTGTATATGATGGAAGAAGAGTATTAGATATGAAGAAATTAGAAGATTTAGGTTGGGATGTATATGCTATCGGGAAACCATAATCATTCATAATCAAATAAGGTCTTATTCATTTTTTTATTTTCTGATTTATTGGGTGTAATTAAATCAAATAATTCATTTTCATCAATAATTGTTACTCCTAATTCCTTTGCTTTATTAAATTTTGAACCTGCTGATTCTCCTGCGACTAAATAATCTAATTTAGATGAAACTGATGAAACTACTTTACCACCAACACTTTTTATCGCAAGTGAAATTTCTTTTCTTGGTTTGGAAAGGGAGCCTGTAATACAGAATGTATTTAATTCAAAAATACCCTTTTGTGCTTCTTTTTGATCTGTAATTTTAATTATATCTGATAATTCATAAATTAATTCTAAACGTTTATTAATTCCTTCACGGAAAATTTCTGCTACTTTTTCTCCAATGCCATCAATAATAGTTAATTCACTATTCTGGCCATTTTCAACCCAATTTAATAATTCCTCTAAACTAACAAAATGTTGTGAAATTACAGTAGCAACTTCGGGGCCAATTCGTTCCATTCCCAAGGCATGTAAAAATTTGGAAAGGTTTAATTCTCTTGTTTTTGATAATTCATTAATTACATTATTTGCACTTTTTTCACCCATTCTTTCTAATGATGAAATTTGTGCATGTTTTAATTTGTATAAGTCCGCAATTGATTCTACAAATTTAAGATCCAACAAAGATTGAATTAATTTCTCTCCTATCCCATCCATTTCTAAAGACCTGCACCAATAAATTAGGGCCCTGGCCGTTCTTGCACTACATTCTAATGCTAGGCATCTCAAAAATGCCCCATCTATTGTTAATTCTCTAGAACAAGAAGGACAATTAGTTGGTATTTCAATCTCTTTGAATATTAAATCTCCATAGAATAATGTACCATCTGCATGTGTTCTATTTTTAATATCCTCAATTTTGGCTTGGCCTAAATTTTCGATGATTTTAGGAATCACATCACCTCTACGTGTAATTAATACTTTATCTCCAATTTTAATTCCCAATCTTTGTACTTCTCCAATATTGTGTAATGTAACATTCTCTACAGTTACTCCGCCTACCATCTGAGGCGCTATTCTTCCTACTGGAGTAACTACACCTGTTCGTCCTGTCTGCCAATCTACATCTAACAATACTGAATGTGCCTCTTGAGAAGGGAATTTCCATGCTAATGCCCATCTAGGGTGGTGTGCAGTAAATCCTAATCTTTCACGGTGATCTAATTCATCTAATTTGAATACAATTCCATCTATTTCATACTCATATAATGACCTCTTCAAACTCCATTCTTTGGTATATTCAATCATTTCATTTTCAGGTTTGACCGATTCAAAAAGTTCCCATGGTGCAGGTTTAATTCCTGCATTCATTAACCAATGTAATAATTCACTATCATTACTTGCGATTGGAGAATCTCCTGGGAATTTAACATCATAAGCCCAAAAAACCAAATCTGATGCTTCTGCTTTCCCGTCTCCATGCTTTTGTCTTAATGCACCTGAACATAAATTTCTAGGATTAGGTGATACTTGCTTATATTTTTCTTCGAAAAGTGCTAGAGGCATAACTACTTCTCCCCTTACATGACAATCAATAGGAATATTGAGTCTTAAAGGGATATTTGCAACTAATTTAGCATTCAAAGTTACATCTTCTCCTCGCTCTCCACTACCTCTAGTTGCTGCTCTATGGAGATTTCCTGAAACATACTCAAGAGATAATGCTGAACCATCTAATTTTGGCTGAGCAAGATAGCGTTTTCCCCCTGATGTTGACTGACTTACAAAATGAACTATGTCTTCATCTGTGGTTCCTTTATCCAAAGAAAGCATTGGGAACATATGTTCTACTTTCACAGTTCCAGGTAATGGTTCGGGGCCTACTTGATGAAGTACTTCATTATCGGGATCTAATTTTTTTAATTCCTCCCAAAGAATGTCAAACTCAGAATCACTAATTTCTGGTGCTGAATGGTTATAATATAACTCTCTATGGTGTCTAATTAATTCTGTTAATTCCTGAATTCGTTCAATATTTGACATCAAGAACACCAGGTATAAATTAATAATTATGAGAACTCTAATCCTAATAATTCAAAATCTGCTAGTGGGCATCTAGTCATAATTGCTTTTGTAAGTATCCTTATATGAATTTCAGCAACAACATGCACTGTTGCTTGAAACATATGTCCTGCATGTACATTGTTATCATCATCTGACCAACAGCAATGGATGTGTGTGAAAGCATCTCCTTGTTGTGTTCTTGCAATATTTCCTGATAAACTAACCATCTCTGAAGGTGATGAAAGATCTCTTCTTTGATATACTCCTTCCTCATTCATATATCCATATTGATTTTCTCTTGTTCTGCCAATCCCACTAGTGATTGCAGCTGCATCAAAACCAATTTCATTGGCTAATTTTTGCAAAGATTCGTGTATCTCTTCGCCGGGGTCTATTCTGACAAATATATCCTCGTCACTACGTGTCCACTCCATAAAAATGCCAAACATAAGGGGGTATTTAGCCCTCTCTATTTTATTGATTATTTACTCCTCTTCTTGATTAATTTCTTCGGGCCAATCATTGTTTTGTGCCTTGATAATTAATTTTCTTGCGGTGGATAATTCCTCTTTAGAGCCTCCTAATGGTAAAGGTGCAAAAATCCACCATCCCTCTCTATGCAATACTATCCTTCTAGATACTGATTCTTCAGCATCTAATTCTTTAATTGAAGGCCAATCTAACCTCTGTCCGTCTGCATAAATACTTGTTTTTGTAATCGCATAACGTTTTGGTAAAAGCATTGTTATTACAAGCAATAATAATAGTATATCAAAAATTATTACAATCCAAGTTGGTGTGAAGGTTGAAGATGCTAAAAGCCATGGTAAAACCGCCATTGTAATTAATGTCAAGATATTTGGCCCATTACGAAATAATTCTTGTTCCAATGTACTACTCCAAGCAAATCCTCCCAGAGGTAATTTCCCTAATTTAGGGACTGTACTTTTATTCTTATAGAGGTGTAATAAATCATAAACTACAATTAAGCCAACGGCAGTGGTAATCAAACTTCCAATAAGAACTGGAGATGTTTCAACCAAAATTATACCTCACTTAATTTAAATCTCCTAAATAATGCTCCACCGATTAATAACATCAATAATGCCCATACAAAGAAGCTGCCTCCTGATGATTTTTCATCTCCAGCTACATTTAATTCGTTTACATCTAATATTCCATTGCCGTCTATATCTTCATCAATGATTAATGAGGTTTCGCAATTATCTTCTATTTCATCAGGCATTCCATCAGAATCTGTATCTTTAGACGCACATGGATCAAAAATAAATGCATCTAATGTATCTGAAACACCGTCATTATCATCGTCTTTATCTACATTATCGGGGCCACAGTGTCTTTGATTTTGATCGTCCCACCATAATTCAGATACGCAAGTTTCTATGTTATCTCCATCGTTATCAGATGGAGTAATTGTAAATAATTCTGTTACAACCGTTATTGCATCATAATTATCTTTTACAATAATAGAAATTGAATAGTCTCCTTCTTCTAAATTAGATAGGGGATAGGCAAAGTCTGAAACTGTAGTTGTTTCTTCATTCGTATCTAAATTTAACAAATACCATGTTACAGAAGAGATGCCATGATTATCTGTAGCGGTATAATTTAGTTCTGTGATTGTCCCTGAGGAAGTTAAAGTTGAACCTTGGGATATCTGATTAAGTCCTTCTGGTAGAATAAGGGTTACTATTGGTGAAGGGTTACTTTCCAAGACTATTTGTGGTATCTCAAAAGATGAGCCTAATGAAATTGAAAGTGAAGTTGGTAAAGCCCCAACAAAAGATACGGATAATGTTGCATTAACCAAATTTATTTCTCCTTCTGAAGTTATAGATTTCCAAATTAGTGATATGTTTTGGGCACCAATAAATGATATTGGAGGCATGTCTGGTGATTGAATTAATTCAAAATTAGCATCTATCAGTTCTCCATCCAATGTAGCTGAAAAATAATGTGTTTGTGCAATTGTTAATTCAGCCAAACCAGTTACAAAGATCGTATTAAAATCTGTATCCTCTAATGTAGAGACTATTTCATATGTTGATTCTAATGAGAGATCTCCTACTTCTCCACCTACCATATTCATACATACGTCATTAAGTGAAATCGAATCTATCATACTGGAAACTAAGGTAACACAAGATTGTCCAGAATTTCCACTAGCATTGAATAATGTGGCTAC
>Ga0115011_10000722_pt1 | contig 25535 bp, 18 predicted proteins | sample TroAtlMetagenome_2_FD_88705 | JGI IMG/M metagenome (GOLD analysis project Ga0115011, IMG submission 88705) | Marine eukaryotic phytoplankton communities from Atlantic Ocean - Tropical Atlantic ANT8 Metagenome | ecosystem: Environmental > Aquatic > Marine > Oceanic | place: Tropical Atlantic...
AAAGCTAAGATGGCACCTGAACTTAAGTTGCTTTTTATGTTGGGCGGAAGCGCCGGAATGATTCATATGACAAACACTATGTTTAAGTCCGCTATGCCAGGAATGGATGATATTATGAGACAAAATCCCGAATTGATGCAACAGTTTACCCAGGCAGCAGTTAATACTATGGGACAGCAAAGTCCGGGATTCGGCAATTTCATGCAAAATATGATGCCTCCACGCGGCTCTCCTCCTGGTCCACCAATGCATATGAACCAACCTCCTAACCGACCTGATTTAAATATGGCTAGAGGAAGAGCTAATTTTAACGATGCTGTAAACATGGAAGATCAATATACCAATGTATCTAGACAAAAATCTAATAGAAGAGAAATGAAAGGTCCATCTGATATCAACGATCTTTTAGCTGGAGTCAAAACTAAAAAAGTAAATATTAAGAACTCTGATAATTCAAGTACAATTAGTGTATCTGAACTTGAAGAGATGAAGGGGTCCTTGCCAAAGAAATCCAAAAGAAAACCCAGATCTTCAAGAAACACAGTCAGTTTAAACCTATAAATATTTAAATCCCATTTAATATTATATACTAAATGGCATTAGATAATGTAAAAAAATCATTAACTACAGGAAATGATTTGTGTATATGGGATCCTAGCCCAATGTGTTTAGGTTCGGGAGCAACAACTCTAATGGATGGGTTGGTAAATCCAGAAAATAAAAGAGCATGGGATCGATTTGATTTCGCAAATGAACTTCATTCAGAAGATAAATTTTACAGTAATGATGCATATGAAACTTGTAAGAGTTGGACAAATGCTTCTCAAAGAGCCAGAGATGGCAATGATCCAGAGCGAAATTTTGATCCTAGGTATAAAGACACTACCAGATTTATAATTATTGCAGCAGGACCAACTGGTTCGGGGAAAACTAAAATTGAGAATGCTATTAGAATTGACGTTGCTAGAACATTGAATCCTAAAGCCGCCGATCTACCTTTTCAAAATTTAGGACACGATGAAAATATAAAAACTGATCCCCAATTCATTGAACAATATAAAAGTATAATTCCAGAGGAAATTTCCAGCAATAATATAACAAAACAACAAATTAATGATGGTTTTACCTTATATGAAAGATTTAAAACTAATAACAGTAAAATATCTAGAATAGATAAAGAAGATAAAGCAATGCAAATAGCTGATTTTTATATTCATCATTCTAGTGAAAGTTTAACTGAAATCCCACAAAAATTAGCTTTAGAAAAAAGAATTGGTGAAGACATTGCATATGATACCTACTTATATTTTCAAGTTTGCATTGCTTTTTATCTAGGATTAAATATTAATTATGAAACGACATTAAAAACACCTGATTCTATTAAATTTTTAACAAACGCTGCTGGAAGATTTACAGAAGGATGTAATCGATTTGATTATGTTTTCATATTGGGGTTTCCTATTGTTGAATTAAATCAGTTGGAACAAAGAATTAAAGATAGATTTAATACGAGAGGAAATAAAGTAGAATTTTTAGACATGCTTATTGATAATAAGTTATTGGATGATATGGAAAAATCATATAAATTTATCGCGGGTATAATCGAAAATTGTACCGGGACCGAAGACGCCCGAACAATTTGCGGTGAAAACGGTAAAATTGGCATTGATTATTTAGCTTTATTTGACAATACAAAAACTTGCGTATATGAAGAAAAAAAGGCGGAAGCTGTGGCAATGTCTTGTGATCCAGAAATAATGCCACAATTAGATGTTTTGCCTATTAGTGAAAGATCCTATATTTTATTAAGAGGAGGTCGGTATAAAAACCCCGCAACAAGATTACAATTACAAACACCACAAAAACAAACACTTATTGCTCTTTTAATGACCAACTTAAATCGGGCAATTAAGTTTTCAGAAAAAAATGCTCCATGGATAAATAGAAAAAATAGGCTAGCACTATCACTAGATTGTGCGCAGGTTTGTACAAAATCCGCTTATTGTTTATCACCTAGATCACAAGAGGAATCTTGTATTAAAAGTATGGAATTTGATGATAGACCGGAAGATTTAAATAAGCTAAGAAGACAAGCTCAAATAGACAGAAAAGAAAAATTATATCGGGATGCACGGGAGTGGAAAGGAGGTAAACGTAAAACAAAACGTGCGAAAAAGAAAAAAGGAAGGCAAACGCGGCGCAAACGTAAAAAATAAACCTTTTTCAAGTTAACTTTTATTAATAGCTTCTTTAACCTGAACCTCCTCTGAGACTTGTCTAATAATCCGATTTTTATTTTTGGTTTGTTCTTCAATGTTATTCCCGCCCATTAATCTACGTACCATTATCATATACTCCTCCATTTTCTTTTCATTGTCAAGATAATCAGGATTAGCTGTTGTCCACTCTTTCATACAAGCTATTTGTTTTCTAGTAATGTTATCTATCGACTGATCGATTTTAACATTATTTTCATCTTTTGCCCATGAATCTTCATCTTTAACATAAAACTGTAAGCGTTTTGTATCAGAGCAATGTATAGGACGTTCTTTGGGATCTATATCAGTTAAGTTTTTAACAAGTATATTACTGATACCCTTTACATAACCGTGTTCTGTAGTATATTTAATATCCTCCAATGATAATTTAACATTGTCTACAAAATCAGTAAGATTCATAGCATTTTTACACTCTTGATTTAAAAATAAATTAATAGATATATTGTTTGTATTATTACAATTTGTATTTGTAACATTGGCTTGTTCGGCTAATTTAACTACGCTTTCCATGAGTTTATTTTGTTGTTCTGTTTGTTTTTGAATAAATTCAAATAACATTTTTTCATTAACACTCTTTGAATCTTCTATATTTATAGTATTTTGTACAATCACCTTACATTTTTTCTTGTGTCTCCATAAAGTAGTACGACTTTTAAAAGTTTTTGAACATATATCACATTCATAATGGGAAGGCTTTTTTACATTTACTCGTTTTTGCTCGTTTTTTGTTTCATTTTGTTTCATTTTATGCCTTGTAGTGGAAAAATGTCTTTTTAAATTATATTTGTTCTTACAAGTATAGTCGCAGATTTCGCAACGAAATTTCGGCTGCTCGTTTTTACTCGTTTTTTGTTTCATTTGTTTCATATATATGAAACAGAAAAACGAGCAACTCCTAAATCCTTTTCCTATAAGCAAAAAAATGCATGTAGTAACTGTTTTTTAGTATTTGTAAAAGCTCCCTTACAATGATGGGGGTTAATGTAAAAAGTGTAAAAAATTTAAAATATTTTGGAGGCCATGAATCAGTTTTGGACATTTTAAAAATGTCCATTTTTGTTTTTTTCAAGAATATTTTTTTCGATTTTTTTTACACATGGGTGCCTTTTTTTCAGCGATTGTTATTAATAATGATTTTTATATAAATATAAAATTGAATATCTAGATATGAATGAGGTTATATCACATCAAACAATGACTAGTACTGAAGAAACACCAGTTTCATGCGATATTGTAAATACAAATGGTCTGGAATATCTTGCTACGCTTGATAAAAATTCGATAGATCTTATCTTAACTGATCCTCCGTATATTATATCAAGAGATAGCGGCATGAATAAACATTACGAAACAGTAAAGAAAAATGAAGAAGACGAAGTATTATATGTTAAAACAGTTGCTGACTGGGAAAAATATAAGGCAGATAATGGATTGACAACAAATGAAGGAAGAGATAACTATCTTAAATATGGCACTGTATATGGTAAAAAATACTGTGTCAAAACAAAATTTGATAAATGGGATGAAGATTTTACGCTTGAAGAACTGGATAAAACAGTAAAAGAGTATTATAAAGTTTTACGAAAAGGGGGTACCTGTATTATATGGTTTGATATTTGGAAAACAGAAAGTCTTAAGAAAATCATGGAAAAGCATAAGTTTAAACAAATTAGACTAATAGAGTGGGAGAAAACTAATCCTCAACCACGAAACAGTAAGGTTAATTATCTTACAAATGCAAAGGAATTTGCCATATTAGGCGTAAAAGTAGGCAAACCAACATTTAATTCGAGTTATGATAAAGGTACATACTGTTTTCCTTTTCCAGGTGGTAAGAATAGATGGCACGCTACACAAAAGAGCCTGCCTTTATTTGAAGAGTTAATTCGCAAGCATTCCAATGAAGGAGATGTAGTACTAGATACATTTCTAGGATCGGGTACTACTGCAATAGCTGCGAAAAATACAAAACGTCATTTTAAAGGATGCGAAGCCTCTAAAGATTACTTTGATAAAATGATGAAAACTATTGGATCTTAATAGATGATGCTTCTAATGAACATCCTTCACAAAAATTTAATTTTTCATTATTTAACGAAAAATCACACGGGCGCATAATACTCCAATCAGAATCACTTTTAAGAATACCACATTTAGTGTATATATACCCTACCAATGCACTACACCAAAATCTACTTGTTTTTTGCGGATTCAAATCTTTTTGTAAAAATCCTTCTACCCAATCTAATGGGACAATATCATAAGGTTTTTTATATACAACATCATGAACCTTAGATAAATTTTCTTCTGTAAAATGCGAATTATCGCATTGTATTTTTCTACAAAGCACTGTTCCTGAATTTTTATATTTATCTAATATCTCTCCAATTGGAGTTATTTGTACTCCTAGTTTCTTTTCTCCATCTTGTGGGTCAGGCGTTCCTTCCCAGCTTGATTCCCATACATAAGTACCTTTTAAATGCGGATGTATAAATGTAGGGTCTTTAAGAACCATAGCAATATGAGAATAATCACTATGAGTTCCCCATTTTATCATGGAAGTAAACGCGCCAAAAAATCCCCCTCCAGTATTATTGAATAGTAATATATCGCCTGTCTTTAATTTTTCCATTATATATTAGTAAGAAAAATTATCAGTATTATATCTGGGCATTATTAATTTATGTGGAGTATCAGGTCTTTTTTCTTTGACAGTCGTATCCATGTATTTCATAATATAATATCTTAACATATCAACATTCCCTCTTTCTATATATTCATATGTCGTCTGATCGACATCCGCGAAATTTCTCCTTCTATAAAATGTTACCAAATCAGATTCTATATCACTTATAACAAATGCCATTTATATATAATATGTATTTTATATAAATGGTTTTAGGATTTATTTTATATGAAACGGTCGATTTAGCAGTAAATACTTTGAAACTTACTTACAATGGTGGAAGAGCTATATATTATTGGTGGTATGCCATGGAATACCCAGAAGTAGAACGCGAAATGAGAGCAATTGAAGATGTTGAGGAATTAAATAAAAGACTGGAGAGATTGGAAGAACTATTAAAAGATAAAAAAGATTAACGACGAGTTCTTCTTTTACGATTACCGCGCCTTTTCTTTTTATTCCTTGTTTTTTTTACTCGTTTTTTACCGCGACGTTTTCTTTTAGTCTTATGCTTACGCCTTCTTTTGGTTCGTTTTCTTCTACCACCTCCGTAGTGTTGCGGGGCGGCACGACACTTTAAAATAGCACATGTTTTTAAACTAATCAACGGGTTGCGCGCCACTTTGCTTTGTAATGTATTATAAAACCTTCTCGCATTTTCGTATGGCTGACCAGGATTATTCTGTGGGTTATTAAAATATATTTCATCTTCATCGTATCCTCCTTTTTGCCTTATAAAACCCCCTCCCATATTTACGTATCCTTGACCTGGGCCCACGTTCGATGCGCGTACTATCTCAAACAAAAGATTTACATCTAAACCACCAACATCATCCCACGGCAAAACAATAAAATTACCAGAAATTTGATTGCCCCAACTCTGCCCTTGCCCTTGTATTACACACCGTCCAGTTACAACACAATTTGACCAACCTAACACACTATTTAAAAACCAATTTGAAACAGCTGAATATTTTTCACCGGCTACCTTATACATACCATCGGACTTTGCTCTCCCAGAACGGTTTACCTTATCGAGTAACTCGATGAGACGACTTTGAATATCAGTATTATAAATACCCCACGCAACAATTTTTTGACTATTCATGGGATCAGTACTTCTAGTAATATCCTCTAAAATTAATCCATCAGGACTCATTAGCCACATATCGCCATATTCGTATGGTATACCCACACTAGACAAATTAATACAAGGGCTATTGTAACCACCGCCAAATGTATATATATTACCGTTTCTAATGATAACATTTACTAAATGAGGAACACTCGGTAAAGATATTTGAACCCATACACCGAATTTTTGCATTGCAGCCCGCAAAACATCGATCCCTGCGCCAATAATTAGCATATTTACGTAATCGGTATCAACGAACACGGTCTTATCCTGACCATCTAGCCCTGTATGTACTGCCTTAAGAGGATCCGCCAGGTCTGGTTGTAACGCGAATTGACCCTTCGTACTACCTTTAAATATAGATCTGGCTCCGTTAGGGTTGGCGTCTTCCGCCCGTGGTTGTTGTGATGCGATAGCAGTTAGCAACAACGGTGCTCCTCCTCTTCCCCGAAAAGTATCTGGCATGACCACGCCGGTCCCTACTCCTGTAATTTTTTTACTTAAAAATAAATCCAATAACGTTATACTAGTTCTACTATTTCCACCATTAAGCAGTTTATTATATGCTACATTCACTGTGTGTATTGCTTGTCTCAATCTCCCTCCTCCATCCTCATCGGAGAGTCTACTCGCGAATTCCACTACAAATTTATCATTAAAAAAATCTACTAATTGGGGCAAACTTAGAGATTTACTTGTAATAAAGTCATCTACTGTCATCTGCCGCATATCTCTCTCCCAATCCCCTGAAAGGGATGATATTACAAAATCTGTACCAGGAAGAGTATGATAATCAACTATAGTCTCGCCCTGGGTCTCGCCGCATTTCCCGTACTCTAGCACGTTACCCTGCTGATCTCTCTTTTTCGCGTACTTCATCAATGCGGGTGCACCACCACCAGTACCAGCAGCAGAATAGAAACACAAATTAAAGTTATGCCCACTTCCAATTTCCTTCCAAAAATCATACAAACTCTTGCTACTTATCCGATCTGGAATCATGTTTACCAATTCCGTTTGTATCCGTTGTAAAGTCCTTTCTCCGATAGATCCAACTTGTATCCCTGTTGACTCTATCAATGATTGCTCTAACAATTGTATTCCTCTTCTAGCTTCTGCGATTGCACTGTCCCGCTGTGAACCGACGTGGTTCACTTGTTGCAACCATTGCTTAAAAAGAGGCCATCTTCTTTTCCAGTTAGCAATTGTATTTCCTCCAGTAGGAAAAAAGTCACCTCGTTTACTTTCTACATAACCTTCAAAAGGATAATACATCATTGGTTTTGCTGCTACTAATTTTCTCCCTATAACCGGAATACATGACACAGCTCTTGTACAGCTTTGTAAAAATCCCCCATCACAATCTCCAAAACAGTGTACAAGCCCTTTAATTGTACCCTTGTCCGGTAATATAATTCTTTGTGTAGCTTGTTCTCCAGGCTGGAAGTCGTTACCCCAACCGTTCTTATCGGAATCCCATATCTTTTGTCTGTCATCTGGTTCTAAAAATGTCATTTTAAATTCTGCAAATAGCTTCGATGCTATTTGAAGATCTCCTTCATTAATGTCTCCGTCCGGAGGACATCGTAAGGAACAATCATTCTGGCAGACATCTGGTGTCGTGATCTGTGGTTTCGCTTCGGGTCTCAGGTACGGATGTACTCCTGCCATTCTCTCTTTTCTTCTCTCTTCTCTTCTGCGATTTCTTCTGGATTTCGGCATATCTATATAATATCAAAAGAATATTATATTGAATAAATAAAATTAAAACGCGTATTTACTAAATACTATCTACGTTTTTTACGAGTTTTTCTACCTCCACGGCTTATTTCTTGATTATTCTGGGTAGTTCTTCTTTTTCTCGTTTCTTCTTTTTTCTTTTCTTCCTCCGCGAATTCTTTCTGCTTCCTTTTTTGTTCTTCTATTTCTCTTCTTATTTGAGCTCTTTGATCAACCGCCGGCTTATCTGAAATAATTGGTTGTGCTTTAAAAGGTTTTGATATAGTGCGAGATTGTAAAGGTTGTATTTGTCTATATGATTGTGGAGGGGATTGAGTATATTGTTGTGATGTATAAGGAGAAGGTGATTGAAATGATTGTCGCGGAATATAGGGTGGTGGCGATTGAATAGGTTGTCTTCCCATAGATTGCTCCCTCCTACCAATTTGTGATAATTGTTTATTTTGCCGTTCTACAGAGTTTTGCAAATTAGTTAATTTTTTTTTAACTTGTAGTAACTCTCTGACATCAGTAGAAGTTGGTATTTTATGCCCGATATATTCAAATTTAGCAGGCTCTGACAAGCCCGGTTTATCAAGATTAAAAATAAAGTAACTCACAGGTTGTTTATTTCTTTTCGCTTCATATACTTTAGCATGTTCTTTATCAACAATATCAGTTAATAATCTAAATAGGGGAATTTCATACGCTTGAACCAGTGAATTAGGGTCCATAGTGTCTTTATTAAATAATCGCGAGATTAATCCATTTAAAAGATTTAAAGGATGTTTTACATCTGATATAGAAGGTACTTTATTTGAACTAATAGTTTTTGAGAGCTCTTTAGTGGTAGGATTAATATGATAATCATAAATATCTATTGGTTTATCATCCACACGGGCATTCGCAATAGTATTAAATGAAGCAAGAAGTTCATTAATGGTCATAATAATATTATCAGTTAATTTCATTCCAGAGTTTGTCATGAATTTTGCTCTTAAATCAGCATTTTTAGTATCATCATATGATGTCATTTCTCCCTCTCCGGATCCAAATGATCTAAGTATATCTTTAATGGCTTCTAAATGAGAATCACAGCTTGCAGTTAAATAAGCGTTTGCTCTACTAGCTCTTTTTGAAATACTATTTTTATACGCTTGACGTTGTTCTGGAGTCATAGCAGCCAATTTTTCCCTTTCTTTGGTTTCAGCTTCTTGTATTTTTTTCATCTCAACTTTAGCTTCCTCTTGAGACATCATTTTTCCCGTAAGTTTAACATCTAATATAACGCCTAATTTACCACCTGCCGGTATAATAATAAATTTATAAGGTATTCCTGTAAAATATTTTTCAATAGATTTATATGGTTCTAATTGGTTATCGAATTTTAATGGTAACCAGGTATATCCGCTTATTAAAAATTTCTTACCTTTACTTTTTGAACCAGTTGCACTAGGAATAGAAATCATTTTATTTTTACTGAATAACTGTTGTAAAAGATATGTAAGTTCTTCATTTATTTTACTCCAGGTTGGCATATCCGGCCATCTTGACCCATCCAAAGGTTTAAATTTAGCATAAGGCCCACCGGGTTGAGGTATATATTCAATCATGGGATATCCCTTTTCTTGTTGCGAAGACTGTCTTCTCATTGGTTGATATTGTCCTTGAAGCGTTACATTTGATCCATAGGGATCATTAAGTGTTCCAACTTTACCCCATCTTTTAGCTTCTTTAACGGTTTTCTTTGGTTGAACCTTAATTTCGCCCATATCACTATTGTAAATAAATTTATGCCTATACCCAGTTACATTTGTTTGTAATCTAATTAATACAGGGATGCGCGGTAATACTTTTTTATTAGTTGCAATGCGTTGTTGACTTATACTTCGTTGTTGACTTATACTTCGTTGCTGATAACCAGGCTGTACTGATTGAGGTTGATTTTGTTTTGCTTCCATAACAAAAGACTGAAACATCATACTAGATGAGTCTTCCATAGATGATAAAAGTTCATCTACTAAACAATAAGGCTGTTTTCTTTCCCTGTCACCTTCTCTGTATATTTTATTAGAACAGGTAGTGCCAGATGGAGCTTTTATATAACATTCGTCATTTCTATATATTCCCTTATTTATTTGTTCACAACTCTCGCGATCGTTTATTGATAACATATTATTCCATGATTGTTGGGTTTTCAATTCGGTTTTTAAACTTTCTATTTCTCTAAGAATAAACCCCTGTTTGCGTTTTAGTTCTTTTTTTAAAGCTCTATTAGATGTATTACTTGTAATTCTATTTTCTATATTTCGAGCTCGAATTCTTAAACGAGTTATCTTTTCATTTATGGTCTTTAATTTTTTTTGTGAACGTCTCAGTTTTATACTTTTACGTGTACCTCCTCTTTTTCTTGTCTTATGCATTAAATCTTATATACTGGATATAAAATATAATTAATAAATAAGTTTTGAGCGAAATGCCTCCAATTGCCTTAAATGTGTACGTTTACGATCTCGTTTCTTAACTTTTTCTAATACTCGCATAGCATTTTCAACTTCTTCAGGTGTAACGTGACCGTCTTTATCATCGTCTAATATTTCTTCATATTTTCGCAATGATCCCGGTATAACACAATATGGACTTTGTTCATTAAATAAATGATCAGTTAAAACTACAAAGGCCGCCGTCATAGCTATAGATATGAGAACATCTCTAGTCCCCATCCAAATAATAGAAAAAATTAACAATTGTCTCGCTATGGTATTTCTAAGGTAAGCTTCTTGTGATTTGCTTAGCTTAATAGTAATATATTTAGATCCTATATTTAACATGATCATAACAAAACCGGCAAAAAATTTGCTGGTATTTATATTGTGCGCAACTGTTCTTAATATATCCAACATTAATATATCAAGAGAAGAAAATTAAAGCCACTTGCGTCGAAATCGATTAATTTGATCAAAAAAATCATCATTATAAGGTTTAATAGTTCTACGCATCATCCTATACATTTTATTTTTTTGTTTACGCATCCACCTAGGACCAAAACCTTCTCTTTGAAGGTTGCTATTTTTAAATGCAACAAAGGATATCATGAATGCCATACCACAAAAAATTAATATAAGAGCATTGATATTTGCCATTATATTATATTGTTATTTAAAATTGATTATACCTATTCTGCCCCGCACCGGTTTGTCCATTGCTAAACTTCATAGATTCAATTGTATTTTGAAAAGCCTCTCTGGCTCTAAAACCTTCTACCATTCTTAAATCAGAAAATGATTCTTTAACGGCTTTTTTGGCGGCCTTGTTCTCAACATCATCATCATCAGGCGTCACATCAACAACGCAATTCTTATTTTCACACCTTGTTTTTGCATATCCACAGTCTCCGTCATCAGAACAGCTTTTTTTCATAATTTTTTTGATTTTTTCTTGATCTGCACTACTAGGTGTAATAGTGACCTTTTTTGATTTACTATCTTTGTCTTTACCCTTTCCTCCCTTCATACCTTCCATTGTTTCATGCATCAATATAATCATAATTAACGCTGCTAATAAACCGGATGCTAATCCATTATTTTTTGCAATAACTCCTACTGCTATAATCATAATAGCTTTTCCTAAAAGACTATTAGCAAACTCTGTAAAAGCATGGGGTTTTTCATACATTAACACCAATAAAATGGCTCCTAGTGCAAGTTCCATATAACCTTTCATTATATAAATAAAGGAATATATTTTTATGAAATTTTAATTAAAATAATATCTCTTTTCTTTATAAGTATGTCATCTTCTTTAGGCTTTTCAACATTTAGTAATATGGAAAATAAAGAGGCTCCCAAAAAAAAGAGAGAGCGAATGAAAAATAAAACAATAAAGAAACGTAGTAGTAAGAAAGTTGAACAATTCCTAAACTCAATGAACAAAAAAGAAAGATTTGGAGTAAGAATAGGGAGCGATCATCGATCGGGAGCTGGAACTAGACGGACCATCGATGATGATTTATTGTCGGATTCTGAAGACGAATTAGATAAAGATAATGGTATTGGGGAGCCATATGTTAATCCAAACTATAAACCTATAGCTAAGGACGCCGGAAAAGCCAGTACTAAAGGTAATCTAACAGCACCAGGTTATAATCCAGAAGCTCTTGAAGGATTTGGTCTTTTAAAAGAAGGTCTGGAGCAACAACAGCAGTATCACAATGATCAACAACAATATTATAATCAATATGTTCCAACCTATACTGGAACTGCTAATAATATTCCATATTATTCACAATTAGCAAATAGTCAAGAATTATCTGGTCCAAAAGATGAATTAATGCGAAAATTAAATTATGTTGTTCACATGCTTGAAGAACAATCAGATGAGAAAACTGCCAATGTTACTGAAGAGTTAGTTTTATATATGTTTTTAGGAGTATTTGTAATTTTTGTTGTTGATAGTTTCGCTCGCGCAGGCAAGTATACCCGTTAATTAATAATTAAAACATTCGGAGAATAAAATGGACGATAAGCAAAATTATAAAAATAATAGGCCATCGGACATTTCCATTTAGGAATATCTTTGTCCATAATTGCTTTTATAAGTTTTGTATTATACGATATGTTTTCAATAATAATAATTGAAAACTTATATTTTTTTTGAATTAATACAATTGTATTTTGAAAAGACTCCAAAAAAATTTCTTCATATCCCTTAGAACAGTATGAGCCTAAACATTCTATACTTTCTTCACCCCCATATGAGGTATATGGATTCCGATAAAAATACACACCACAAACCTGCGATTTGTCCATTAAAACGCATGGAATTATTAAGGAATGTTGTATCAAATTTTTTAAATGAGAAAAATCCGGCATCACAAACAAAGAAAAATGACTCTTAACCTCTTTCATGTAGTGAACTAATAATTCAAAATTTTGTGTTGTCACTAGATAACAAGAAATATTATTTGGTAATTGAAAATTAGCTCTATTCCAAATTTTTGTAGAAAATGCATATGCATAATATACAGTTAGAGGTGTTAAAAAATTAACGTTCCCTTCACGTTTAAACATCATAATAGGCGACGTATTCTTTTCCCGTGCTTTATAGTAGTGGGTATAAATTTGTTTTGGAGCAAACCCTTGTTTGCGTTTTTTAGAATGCACGCATAAAAAATCAACATATGAAACTGTTAACTCATTATTATAAATATGCCCCTTTAAACGTCTAGAGGTCATGCAAGCTATTAGTTTTTTATTAAACTCAATGTCACTGGCTTTTGGAATAGGATAGTATTCAAAATATAAGGATAAGTAACAAGAACTAGAATGGCTTTTAAAATACTCCAAAACGCCAGTTTTTGGTGGATTATATTTGGCTTTTTTTTCATTCAAATAATGTGTTTTAATAAGAAAATAAAATAGTTCCTTTTTTTCAGTTGACGTATTTGCAAATGTATCAAACTCTATACGCCAATTATAGTATTTTGTTTTAGGCGGCATTTTATGTTGTATTATTCCTGGTGGCCATAACCAATATTTTAAATTGTAAACTTGAAATACAGGCTGAATTGACCAAAACTTATACTTTACTTTAACATATAAATAGAGTGTTAAAAACAAAATACATATGGATCCTAATATATATTTAATCATTATATTGATATGTGATTAAATATACCTATATTTAACTAATATTAATAGTAAGCGAGTTTTCTAATTTTTCCGGTACTATTTCTTTTATTTGTTCATAATTAATGGTTTCGTCTTTTAAAAGCAACTCAGCAATTAATTTCATATATTTTTTATGTTTTTTTAATGTTTTTAAAACAAAATCTTCAATATTACACATAATATTTTTACATTCTTCAAATGATTCATTGCTTAGATTTCTACCTATCGATCCCATTGCGTCTGGATTTAAAGGACCTATATTTTTATTCATGCCCCACGAACAAGTATACTGATAGATAAGAGAGGATGCCTTCTCAATATCATCCGCAGCCCCGGTAGATACATTATTATAAATAATTTTCTCAGCAGTTCTTCCGCCTAATAATATTGCAATACGAGATAATATAGTATTTTCTTTAAAAAGCTTTTTATTTTCATTTTTTTGCTGACTAAACCCTAACGCGGCTTCTCCTCTAGGTACAATACTAACTTTAATAGGATGTGTACAATCTTTTAATAAAAACCCCATTAATGCGTGTCCTGCCTCATGATGAGAAACCCGCTCTCTCTCTTCTTTTGTCATTGTTCTTTCACGTTTTTCTCTACCTATCATTATTTCATCAATCGCTTCTTGTAAATCTTCTTCACGTAAGGTAGATAACAATTGATTACCTTGAATAGCATTAATTTTTGCTTGATTACATATAGTTGCTATATCCGCACCAGTCAAACCCGCGCCCCTCTCTGATAAAATCTCAAAAGATAAATGGATTGGAAGTTTAATGTCTTCTAGATATAATTTAAACATTTCCTTGCGTTCTTTAAAATTTGGAGGGTCAAAATACACTTTTTTATCAAATCTACCTGATCTAGTTAATGCATTATCTAGTTTTTTAACTAAGTTGGTGGCTGCAAAAACCATTATATTTGTTGTTTTATCAAAACCGTCCATTTCAACTAACAATTGATTTAATGTACTATCGCGTTCAGAATTATTATCAAACCCTCGTTTTCGACCAATAGCATCTATTTCATCAATAAAAATAATACATTTTTTATGCTTTTTGGCTTTTGCGAATAGTTTTCTAACACGCGCAGCTCCTACTCCTACATACATTTCTACAAATTCTGATCCCGACATGCTTTCAATTGGAATATTTAAATTATCTGCCATTGTTTTGACTAACAATGTCTTACCTGTACCTGGCGGACCTGCTAGTAAGATTCCTTTTGGCAAATTAACCTCCCATTCAGTATATTTTGATTTATTATTAATGAAATCCATATAGTATTTGATTTCTTCTTTCACACTTTCAAGTCCAATTACATTTTTAAGCGGATCTTCATCGTTTTTATTTTTTTTCTTTTTCTTTTTAGTTAATTTACCTTCGGTAACATCATTTAAAATTTTGATAGCGGCATAAAATATCCATAAGTAAAATAAGATGGTCCCAAATCCAGGTGGTTCTTTTGGAGGTGGTTCTGGTGTAGATGTATAATTGCCCATTTACATGTTATTATACTAGAACATTTAAATGAATTATCTTAAGCGTTTCCTAGTCATCTTTGCAAATTGTACAGCATCGCATACAGCCGCATATCTTACTTTCTTCTTACGAATTTTACAGGTTTTATTTCTCTTAGCGAAAAATGTATTATTAAACATAATAAAATTTTTATTTGTTTTATTCTTTAAGATTTGTTTTTTAATAACAGACAATTCTTGATTACTATAAGATTTTTTATACCCTTTCTCTCCATGAATTCTTAAATAAGTGGTATCAGATGTTTTCGGAGGTATATGCGTTCCTGTTGGAAGATCTCCTAACCAATATCGTTTTGTAGGTCTTTTTATAGAGGTTCCGCCTAAACACAATTTATATTTTTTCATAACTTTATAAACTTCTGGTACAAACCATGAATTATCTCTGAATTCAAAAACTATTGATATTTTTGACTTAGGCAAATAGCTTGCCATATCTTTGACTCTTTGTAAATTTATTTCATTGTTTTTAAAAGAGGGAGGCAACTGAATTAATAAAGCTTTTAACTTATTTCCTAGTGGTTTGATTCTATTCCAAAATACTTTCCATGCTTGTTTACAGTTTTTTAGTCTTTTCATATGAGTGATGTATTTTGATACTTTTATAGAAAAATAAAGATTGGGAGAGGTATTTTTCCATTTTTGTACAGTCTTTACGCTGGGTAATTTATAAAAAGTGGAATTCATCTCAATACAATTCAGTCCAGGCATTTCCAACCATTGTTTTTGTGATACCATAAAGCCCGACGTACCTATAAACCATTGTTTACTCATATAAACTATGGTTCGAAAATTATATATATATATTATATATCAAATGGTGAAATATTATGGAAGAGCTAGACAACGTATTGGTTCGGTGAATACCAACCAAATCGGACTTAATATGTCAGGGTGTCCATCTAAAGTGGGCAGACAAGGATACTTAAGCAGATACATAGGACGAAGGGCGCAGTGTAACCAAAAATTTTGCGGACCCGTGTATTATCACGGAGTTATTTGGAATTATAATTCCAATCTAGGTCGTTGTGTAGCAAAAGCACCTCGGGGACAATCCTTTAATTCAGGGGTTGGTACAAAGGTTGGGAATCCACGATTTGCATGCAATAAGACGTGTTCTACAGATAACAGTGGTTTCCCATGGTGGTATAATAATCTAGAAGTATTGGCGGCAGTGAATCTGCTTAAAAGCTATTTTGGTAGTTTAGGACTGAACTTTGTGCTTGTTGGAGAAAGTGAAACGCTAGCTTCGGATGTTGTACCAGCACTCCCAGCTGGAGAAAAAATAGACCATTATGAGAAAGGAAGACCATTATACGATACATTACCGTCGATATATCTCCAAAGAGCGACTGACCTTATCAACTCTATTAATTTGGAACTAGCGGTTATTTTAGACAGCGGTACGGTTCCTATGAGACACATAGTAGGCGCTGTGACACCCCAGGTCGCAGCGACCCTAGAAGCCGATGCTATCCCTTACGGGATAAACGTGTTTTTCAGCCCAGATGTAAGTTTAACAGCTTATGCCAGCAGTTTGTGGATGCCACCCCTTGCATGGAGGCTTAATTTTTTACCATCTACTAAAAAATGGCCAAAGCCCTACGGAAATCCAGAAGCTGGTAAGTGCGGAGGGTTGGTGTTACCTTACAGTAAAAGTGCAGCCTTCTGCCAAAACGCCGATTCGTACTGTGCGTGTTGTCGAGGTGTTATCGCTGATTGGGCACCAGTGTTCAAGGCAGAGGTGGGAAATAAGAACAACCCCATGCCGGCCACGATTAATTCATTAGCGGAATTATCACTCGCTTCTCCCATTCAGGGCAGCTGGAGCGCTCTCTCGTACAAATTCAAAGGTATGGTACCGGTTATTCAATACAAAATACAAGCTGACGAGGAAGCCTGGGCAAAAGCGCAAAAGTACAACACCGCGGGGCCCAGCAACACTAACCTTTGGGCACCTGATAAAATGGCGATGCTGCAAGAGGAATTTCCGGGCGCAGGGTGTGGGGCAGATCCTACTGGTTGTTCCAAATGGGTGGCATTGTGGCGTAGGGAAAGAGATTACCAAAACGACGTCCTTCCAAAATATTATACTAGCGAATATGTTTATTACGTGCAAAAACCTGGAGAGTAATATTGTAATTTACTATAATCATATTTATAAATAATAAATATGGTTCGAAAATTATAAATTTATTCGGGTTTATAAAGTACATATAAGTATTGATACTCATACTCTACAGGTGCAAGATCAATTTTGCTTTGAACTACAAATCCGGCATTTTTGGCTTCCTGTAAAATAGTTTTGATTTCTGGCATGTATAATCTATGAATTTGTTTACGAGATTTTTTATTAGGATCTGTAAATGTTTCTTCATAAACGGCTGTATCATTAGCCTTATTTAATCCAAATTGTGCCTTATATTGATAGTCATTGAAATTAATTACAGATGTAGTAGCTGTTTGATTTGCATAATCTTTTATTTTAAGACCATTAATCGGGTCAACCGAATTAAGAACTGGATCAAATCGGTTACGGTCAACCAAATGAATTACTAAATAACCACCTGGTCTGAGCCATTCATAACAATTTCTAAAGAAAAGGTATTTATCTTTAATGTAGTATAAAGTAAAAGTTAAACAAGTAATATGTGTGAATGTATGTGCTGGATAAATCATCACATTCGTAGCATTTCCCAAAGTAAAATCTAAATTGGGATACTTTTGTTTTGCTATTGTGACCATAGCAGGTGAGCTATCTAACCCAACAGCTTTTAAATTTTTCTCAGCAAATTTTGCAACATGATCGCCAGTTCCAGCACCAACATCTAAAATTAAACTTTTTAAAGTGGGCTGAGTTGAATTTATAATCTGTCCAACTTCATATTCGTTTTTAACCTTGTCAAAAATAAGATCATCGTAAATTTTGGAATAAAATCCATCATATAATTTTGGACCATCAATCATTTTGAATTTTTCTGTTTGATTGATGAAACCTTCTTTAGTCTCAAAAACGGTTTTTGATCCTATAAAAAATACTAGGACTATGATGATAACCAACAATATTTTATACCACATGGAAGATTTATATATTGTTTTAATTAAACTCTTAGCCATTCTTATATGTATTATTGGAATATTTTTTATATAAAATGTATTTAATGAATGAACATGAAATCAACGATAAAAGGGGGAAAAAAGACTTCAAAGGAATAACATTTTCAAAGTTTAAAAAATCGGATGTTAAAAAAGAACTACTAAATAGTCTGACGAATGGTAGAATAGAACCAGCTTGTTATTGGAGTGCTGAATTTATATGCGCAGGACATTTTTTGGAACTATGGGATGCAATTATTTTATTTGCTACAAAGCATGTGCATTTAGGAAACCCTAAATTACCCTTATACTTACAGTTACGCTTTAATAATTTTAAAGATATAATTGTAGGGGGATATATGGAGAATGAAATTAAAATGAGAAACAATATTAAAATTAGAACATTATTTGGAGAGATTATAAGTATATTGGCATTGTCGAATAAAAAACACACATTATCTCAAGTTAAGATTCATAAAGATGATTTCCAATTACAAAATATTACTGACAAGCTAAAAGCAGATAATGTAAATTATGCAAATCGAATTTATATGAAAGATGATCCAAAGGAATTGTTTATAGCATTAAATGAATTTGCTTTTAGTTTAACCCAAAGGCAGAATAAAACAGTAGAAGCATGTTATTGGTTAGAATGGGTTATGGAATTTGAGAGTGTTTGTAAAAGAGAAAAGAAAAATAAGTTGACAGCTGCTTCAAGACATATAGCACCGGTTGATAATAAACTAAAAACAGATACCATTTGGATGATATGGGAAATACTTTTATTGGAAGCTGCTAATAGAGGCGCACTCATTAAAAAAATAATTAATGCAATGTTAGATGTATTTTGTATAAAATATAAATCGGGATCAAAAAGAAAAAGGCGATTTTTGTTATATAATGTAATTTCACTACTAACAGAGAGAGTAGATCATACAATACCTATTTTCAATGAAGAAGGAAAGATTGAAATAATTAAAAATAAGATTAATGTTATTTACAAACAGATAAAAAGAAATGAGGTAAGACCCGATACTGATTATTTATTTAATAATTCTCTTACTGGCGGAGAAAAGAATTTAGAAAATACCATTAAAAAATTAGATAAAATGAATAATATTATGTATATTCCTAGGGATAAATAATTATTTAATTTGAATTTTATTCTATATAATATTCAACTATAATATAGATGGCAAGTACCAAAAAAGTCGCAAGAAAATCAAATTACCAGAGTGTGTCTAATGACACACCTGTAGTAATAAATACACTGCAATTTGCCGATAAGAATAACCCTAGTAACAAAATATATTTGACCACGCCTGATGCCGGAACTATGCAAAATAACGGATATACTATTAAGCTACCAACTACTCAAGGAAATGAAAATCAAATTCTTAAAAAGGATAAAAATGGTCATTTAGCATGGACAGATAAAATAATAGGTGGAGGGAACTGGAGGACCTGGTTATTCACAAGAACTTTAAATAGCTCAGATGCAAAACGAATTTCGTTATCTACTAATTGGGCAGGGCAAGGAGGTGAAGAATGGGGCAAATCTACACCTTCCAACCCAGTATCCGTTAGAATAAAACTTTCTCATACAGATAATGATAATAATTCAGTCAAAGATTGGTTAGAAAATCAACCTTATGGAGACTCAACGCATAAGGGAATAATAAATTTAGTTGCAACACATAACCCTTCAAAAAGATTAACAGGTAAGGTTACAAAATTTGAAACAAGTTCAGAATTTCATTTTATAACAATAGATATTGTCGATTTTAATCCGATTGAACATGATCAGGGTATAGCTGATTTGGTTGAAGTTATTCTAAGTTATACACCGCCGGGTAATAAAGGCGAGACAGGCGCTCAGGGAACGCAGGGTTCAACAGGCGCTCAAGGTAGTCAAGGGATACAAGGAATACAAGGAATACAAGGAATACAAGGTACGCAAGGCCCGGCTGTTGACGGAGGAGGTGTATTGCCATATGAACCTTATAATTTACACACTACGTTATCAGTTAGAAATTTAAACAATAAAATTATTTATGAACAATTTTTTGCCCCCACAACAGGGAATTATACTAATATGGTTTTATTTACAACTACAGCTGCCGCAAATTATGTTTGGTCAGGTGTTGTAGGAGTAGCTATTTATAATAATAATGAAGGAAATCCAGGTACACCTGGAAGTATTATTTATCAAAAAATGGTAGAAATAACATCACAAATAGTCAATAATAAATATATTGATCTAGAATTTGAATCGCCTGTTCCTTTGGAAGCGAATAAAAAATACTGGGCAGCAATTACTTCGAAAAGCGATAATGATATTACTGTATTCTATCCCGTACATGAAGATTATAGAGCAAATCATCGTATAGTTGTAAAAGGAGATTTACCTGGTTCTAAATCTTTCCCTTCAATTGCCACTTATAGTTCAGATCTTTCTGATGAGGCTTTTTGGTTTAGAATATATAATCCAAATAGCGCAGTAGGTAAGGGGATTCAAGGTGCGACTGGTACTCCGGGCAGTGCATCAGCGGCTTTTAGAGCGTGTCTTGATATTCAAACTAAAGCTGAAGATATAAACGATGGAAATTCTATATATTCAGGAGAAATATCAATTACTCCTCCAAACGGTACAACATCACCAACATCTTATGAAACTATTATTTATGATAAAATAAATTATAGCAATCCATCATCAAGTTTTCAATTATTAAATGGGGAAATCATATTAAAGCAAGATATACGAGCGCAAATTATATATGTAACAACTATTAGAAGCCGAAATAATGATGACTACTCTTGTTTTATAAAATTAGAAAAATATAGCGATTCTAACTGGGTAGAAATTCCCAATTCAAATATTAGCGCTGTTAGTAAAAGAGCACAATCTTTAAAGCAGAGTTGTACAGGTAATATTATAGTAGATCTAGAAACAAATGACAGGATTAGAGCAAGGGTTTCCATTGTTAGAGTAACAGGAACTACCGGATCAGATGCTTTATATTTGACAAAAGACACCAGTATTTCAATAGTTGATTTGCTAGGAGGTGCTATTGGAGCACAGGGTATTCAAGGCGTACAAGGAGCGCGTGGTACACAAGGTTCAACAGGCTCGCGTGGAGCACAAGGAATTACGGGTACTCAAGGTGCAACAGGTACACAAGGGATACAAGGTGTACAAGGAACGCAAGGTATACAAGGGTCACAGGGCATACAAGGAACAACTGGTGCTCAAGGTTCGACTGGTTCACAAGGAACACAGGGTACACAAGGAATACAGGGAACACAAGGTGCAACTGGTACTCAAGGATCAACGGGTAGTCAAGGAGCAACTGGTACTCAAGGTGCAACTGGTACTCAAGGTATACAAGGAACACAGGGTACACAAGGAATACAGGGAACGCTGGGAATACAAGGTAATGAAGGATTAACGTGTAAAAAGTGGGAGATAGAAGTAACCTCATCAATAACAACAACTACATATAATTATGATGATTGTTCATGTACACCAGTAAATCAAAATATTACTGTATTAGCGTCTAAAGATGCTGGTACTCCATCCGCCTTTTCTGGAAATCAAGGATATCCCGTTGTTCAATTATATAACTTAGGTAGCAGAACTGGTGTATGTACGCTTAATTATAAAGCATTTTCAATACCAGATAGATTTATAATTTATTATAATAAGCGGGCATTTGATAGTGGATATAGAGGTAATCAAGATCAATATGGATTGGGGAAAGTAAATAGAAGTGATTTTACTAGTGCTTTAAATGGAAAGGTAGACCCAATTACTGGAAAAACATACCCATTTGAAGATTCGGTAAATCATGAAAGTGATAATTATCCAAAGATAGTTGGTCCAGGAGAAGGGTCCTTAAATTTTGATAAAAATTTTTCTAATATAGGATGCGCAGAGGTTAAAGTTTATGCTCCTATGTCTTCTACAGCATGGGAAATCACCTTAGGTACACCCGGCGACCAACCTCTTATTGGAACAAGCAATTGTAGTGTTAAGATTTGTAGTACATCAGTACCGCAAAAAGTTGGTACAGGAAATGCAGTTATTAAATGTTTGGGTGTTTGTTCAGGCGAAGATGGTACGCCTGGTTTACAAGGTACACAAGGTACACAAGGTACACAAGGTACACAGGGTACACAAGGTACACAAGGTATACAAGGAATACAAGGCACACAAGGTATACAAGGAATACAGGGTATACAGGGTATACAGGGTATACAAGGAATACAAGGGGTACAAGGCACACAAGGTACGCAAGGAATACAAGGACAAAAGGGTGAAGTTGGAAGGGATGGTAACTTTGGCGGAGCTACATTTGATTATACTTTTAAAACAGGATATACGGCATTATTAGTTGGTAATAACGGTCATTTAAAACTTCAACAATCAGTGCAAAAAAACAGTAAACAAATACAGATTCATAGAAATAATGATGAGACTAATACCATTGATGATTTTATGGAAACACTAAAATCTGTAACTTCTGTTATTAAGGGTTTTGTAAGAATAACAAGTAAATTTGATTCAACAAAATTTTTACTTTTTGAAATAACTAATATTCAAAATGTTAGTAGTATTTATTGGCAGTTAACTACAGATATTCTCGCTAATTCAGAAGACTCTCCATTTATAAATAATAATGATGTTTTAGTAAGTTTTATTACTAATGGCGACCGTGGAGATAAAGGTATTCAAGGTGCGAATGGTACTCAAGGTATACAAGGTACACAGGGTACAAAAGGAGAACTAGGTGGAACGGGTGCTGCGGGCGGAGGCATTAATGTGTACTATCGATCTTATCCATTAAATTCAGAAAATATGAAAGAAGTAATTATTGAAGACGGAGAAACACGAGGTGAACAAGGTAGAACTTACTATAACGGTTTTTTTATGAATGTTACTGGTGAAGTTAATACTATAAGAGTCAGATGTCATAACGCCTCTTCAGGAGCTGGAGGAGTAGCATCTTTGGGCGTTGCATTATATAGTTATAGTGAAAGTGGTCCTAATCATCAAGATTTTCAAAGATTATATATACTTACAGAAAAGGTAATCCCTGCTGTAGCTTCAGGTTTTGTTGATAATGCACTTTTTACTTTTACTTTAGATACTCCTTTTCGGTTAGAAAAAGGAAGGCTTTATTTCATTGGATTCAGAGTATTTCAATATGGAGGATTAGCATTAAATGCTAATACATGGAGAACTTTATGGGGAAAAACGGTTGCAATGAATACACAAACTAGTATGGCCAATTCTAAATCTCACTATCTATACAAAGACGTTACTAAAAATACAGCAAATGGTTTTGATCCGACAGTTATTATTTATCCAGAGGATCATTTTTCTCAAACATCAGAAGTATCGTCAACCGATCAAGCATTTTGGTTCGAAATATCAGGTCCTCAAACCGTTGAGGGGGCTTCGAGTGGTCTACAAGGAACCGCGGGCACTCAGGGTTCAACTGGAGCACAAGGTGGAATAGGTTCACAAGGTAGTACAGGAGCAAGAGGTGCACAAGGGATACAAGGCAGAATAGGAAATATTGGTTTACAGGGGATACAAGGAATAAAAGGTGAAAAGGGCGAAATTGGTGCGCAGGGTTCAACAGGTACACAAGGTTCCACCGGTACTCAGGGTACAACAGGTACACAGGGTACCACAGGTTCTCAGGGGAAAACAGGAAATATAGGTGTTCAAGGGGAAACAGGTACTCAAGGAGCAACAGGTCAGACAGGTTCGCAAGGTACCAACGGCGTTATTGGATCACAAGGTATTCAAGGAAGAATAGGAAATATAGGATTACAGGGAATACAAGGTACTAAAGGTGAAAAAGGCGAGGTTGGTACTCAAGGTACAACTGGTACTCAAGGTTCTACAGGTACTCAAGGTTCTACAGGCACTCAGGGGTCAATCGGTACACAGGGAACTAATGGAGTTACAGGTTCGCAGGGTATACAAGGAAGAATAGGAAATATAGGATTACAGGGAATACAAGGTACTAAAAGTGAAAAGGGCGAGGTTGGCGCACAAGGAACAAAGGGAGTAGCCGGAACCGCCAGTTCTGGTCTCACTGTAGGAACCGTTGCTGAATATCCCATTGACGACGCAAACGCAGACCCCTCCACTCCTGCCACGGTGCCTTTCGCTAATTCTACCGACTACTTATCTGGAGATCTTTATACGTTGGAAACGTTCAATAGTGAGAAAGTTGTGAATATAAACGGAAATGCAAACACGCAAATTACCCTCACGATGACGGCTGACTCGCGCGCTAACTGGGATTTTCATATCGTAGCATGGATTGATTGGTACAATGATTCCGGATGGAAAGAGATAACTGGATCGCGTATGTCAATATTTATGATACGGAATGAGAACGCGGTTTCGAGTAATATGTTTTCGACTCAAACCGTTCTTTGTTACCTTCCAATGAGCACCAATAACAAACTGCGCGTGCGAGCATACAAAAAACATACTTCTAGTGATGTATGGGTCGTTAATGGGAGCCCAGGATCCACCACGTTGAAGGTCCATGATCTTGTCGGCGGCGATACGGGACCACAAGGACCTATCGGATCAGTCGGATTACAGGGAATACAAGGAACTAAAGGTGAAAAGGGCGTGGTTGGCGCACAAGGTTCAACAGGTACCCAGGGCTCTACAGGTACTCAGGGTTCAACAGGTTCACAGGGTACCACAGGTTCTCAAGGGAAAACAGGAAATATAGGCGTTCAAGGAGAAACAGGTACTCAAGGAGCAACCGGTCAGACAGGTTCACAGGGAACAAATGGTGTAATAGGTTCGCAAGGTATACAAGGAAGAATCGGAAATATAGGATTACAAGGTTTGCAAGGAACAACTGGTGCGCAAGGTATAGAGGGTACAAAGGGTATAAGAGGTACGCAGGGTACTGGAGGTAATAAAGGCGACACTGGTACAGTACTAGGAGGACTCGGTATGTTAGATTTATGGTCCCCGGTACCTACAAATGACAAAGAAAGTACTAACTGTATGAGATTTTCTCAATTACCAGACGCGGGCATAAGGGGGGTGATAAGAGAAGAAGGGAATCAAATGGTTTTCCTTATTCCTAGTGAAACTCCGCAAGCTAATAAAGAAGATCACGGATTTGTATTTCCAAAAACTGGAATTTATATAATTGAAGGACAATTTAAAATCCAACAGGATTGGCAAACAACCGATGGGCATAGTTATTTACAATCAATGATGACAACTAATAACGGAAGCACATGGAGTAGTCTTAATATTGCAACAGCCTGGCAAATGGCTGGTCGAACTTATGAAAAGGGATTTAGTTATGAAACAGTCTTTTTAAAAGTTACACTAGAAATTAAAAATGTAGATACA
>Ga0115011_10000726_pt1 | contig 25435 bp, 32 predicted proteins | sample TroAtlMetagenome_2_FD_88705 | JGI IMG/M metagenome (GOLD analysis project Ga0115011, IMG submission 88705) | Marine eukaryotic phytoplankton communities from Atlantic Ocean - Tropical Atlantic ANT8 Metagenome | ecosystem: Environmental > Aquatic > Marine > Oceanic | place: Tropical Atlantic...
CCAGAAATTGACACAGATTCGGAGCGTAACCCAGATGATTCAGTTCACGAGGTTAGTAGCGGGTCCGATGAAGTTGCGGCAGAGCCAGAGATACTTGTTGATAAGAGAGTTGACGAAGACGACATAGAGATCGTAGGAGAAGTCAAGGAATTAGGAAGACCTAGTAAATTAGGAGAAGATACTATCAAAAGGCTAAATACTGCTTTAAAAATAGGATTATCACAGAAAAAATCAGCTTTATTCTCAGGGATCTCAGAAACTACCTTTTATAGATGGCAAAGACGCTTTAATAAGATCGATGACGCTTGTGGGGGAGATCCAGATAACATTAAAAACGCTGAAGATTTGGAATTATGGGAGTTTTGGCAGTCCTTAAAAAAAGCAAAAGTTGAAGGTGAACTAAACCACTTAGGAGTTATAACAAAAGCTGCGGAAAATGGGGTTTGGCAGGCTTCTGCTTGGTTTATGGAACGATCTAATCCAGAAGAATGGGGTAAAAGAGAGAAAAACCAGTTGCAAGACGGTAAAGACGAAGAAGTTATAAAAGTAGAAATTAGATATAGTTCTTAACACATAAATTTACATTAGAGTATAATTAAATTATTCATTACTGAAATAGCCTTTCAGTTTGCTGAAATTAAAAGAGATTAAGCCGCATTGCCAAGACAGTGCGGCTTTTTCTTTTGATCTTGATCCAGAAAAGCAAAAGCTCCATTGCTGGAGCTTCCACTTAGTATTGACAAACAAAAGGAGTCGTCCTTTGATCTAGAAAGACCGAAGTAGGACTCTTTGTTAATAAAAAGATTAGCAGTTATTGATTTATATGCAAACATATTGTAAAATGTTTCATGATGAAAAAATATGAATATTTATTTGATGGGAAAGAAACTATTACTGTTAAAGGTAAAGGTCTCAAAGAAGCTGTTAGAGAATATAAACAGCAGAACCCAAAACAATTAAGAGCAACTGTTGAGTGGATCTCTAAAGATGGTTCCGTACAGAAAAAGAGAATTAAATTAAGAGAAGTCAATATCGGTATTGATAGACATGGCAACATAATTAGATAGTGTTATTTTATCATGACGATTGCTTAGAACTAATAAAGACTTTTCCAGATGACCATGTAGATCATGTTCTAACAAGTCCGCCATATAACATTGGTAGATCTAAAAATACAAAATCTTTACAAAAAGCAAAATACGATGGTTTTGAAGATAAAAATAAAAATTACTTTGACTGGTCTGTACAAGTTATCGATGAACTAAGAAGAGTTACAAAAGGAAATGTTTTTTACAACATACAAGCTAACTACTACAACAAAAAAGATGTTTATAAATTAATAGGACATTACCACAAAGATCTAATCCAAACTTTTGTATGGATAAAGGGTCATACTTCACCTGCTTCTGAACCTTATGCAATTAGTAACTTCTATGAATACATTTGGGCGTTTTCTAAAAATTCAAGGATTAAAGGAAATGAAAAATATAACAAGAACATAATACAAACTGATCTAGGTGGGCGTCACAAAGGTTTTCATGCAGTTATGCACGATGATGTTGCAGATTTTTTTATTCAGAACTTTACAAAAGAAGGTGAAGTGATACTAGATCCATTTCTAGGATCAGGCACAACAGGTGTTAGCTGCTTAAAAAACAACAGAGATTTTATTGGTATTGAATTAGTAGAAGAATATTATCTTAAAGCACAAGAAAGAATAGAAGATAGTTTTTGGAACAGGAAAGGATCAAATTGAAACTGTATAACAACGATTGTTTAGAAGTGATGAAAGAATTACCAGATAATTCTGTTGATCTTATAATAACTAGCCCACCCTATGAGGACATATCTGGAGCTGGTTACAAGGCCAGCAAAAAAGATATTTTGTTTTTGAAACTATATTCAGAATTTATAGATCAAGTGTTCGATCAATATCAGCGTATTCTCAAAGATGGTGGACAATTGTTTTTTAATATAAAAAGCAAGACTGCTAACAAAACATTGAGAACACCCCACTGGTTAGAATTTACAGACGCTTTCCAAAAGTTAGATTTCAAAAGTTATATTATATGGAAATATTCAGGAAGCTTTGACAGTACTAAATCAAGATTTCACTTAGATTACGAAATTATATATCACCTATCAAAAGGAGATCAAATCTATCTCAATTCAGATTGTGGAATTGATGATCCGTTAACATCAGTTTGGTATGTTCCACACAATATTCCTAAAGCAGAGAGGGTACACCCTACTCAAATGCCTATAGCTTTAGCTGAAAGAATTTTGAAAATTGCAAGCAGAGAGGACGATCTAGTCTTAGACAATTTTATGGGAAGTGGAACAACTGGTGTTGCTTGTAAACAAATGGGTAGAAATTTTATTGGAATAGAGTTAGACGAAAATAATTTTCAAATAGCACAACAAAGAATAGGGGAAAGTATTTTTGGATGAAGTTAGGTAGTATGTTTTCAGGTATAGGCGGTATTGAACTGGGTTTGATGAGATCTGGTTTAGTGTCTAAAGTTGCTTGGCAAATTGATACAGATGAATACTGTACAGATGTCTTAAAAAAGCAATTTCCAGACTCGTTAGTTCTGAATAAAAAAGTAGAAGATATAAACACTAAATATTTGCCAGAGGTAGATATCATTAGTGCAGGGTTTCCATGTCAGCCAGTTAGCGTTGCTGGAAACCAGAAAGGAGTATTAGATGAAAGATGGTTATGGGATGAAGTCGAAAGATTTATTAATGAGTTACGACCACCAATCTTCGTCTTGGAAAATGTCCCAAACATCCTCAGAGCAAGCAACGGAGAAGCCATTAACCGTGTCCTCAAAGGTGTGGCCGAAATGCGGTATTATAGATTCGAGTGGCAACTTATATCAGCAAAATTCGTTGGAGCAAGGCACAAAAGACAAAGATGGGTGGGAGTTGGAATCGTGGGAGACCCCAAACACTATGGATCACTTAGAGCCGAGATCAGGAGAGGCTTTGGAGAATGTGCTGTATCGTGGAGATCCAGAGAGGAAGAGCAGAAGAAAAGGTACTGGAAACTTGAGAGAGAATCCGAAACTTTGGTTGACACCTACAACAATGGACAAGAAGGACGACTCGTTGAAACACGCAACGAAACTTATGCAGGGGAAAACGAGGAGATCAACAGGTCACAGAGTTCAAAGGACACTATCGGATCAAGTGTGGATGGATATGATAGAGAAGGATCCAACGCTAATGGAATTTTACCAAGATCACGAAATGATAGTGAGACCTCTTCTACCAGAACAACAGGAATGGGTGGAATATCTGAGAAGTCAGACAACAGCGACAGAGATGCACAAATTGACAGGAATAAAGAAAACAACAGTGGATCATTGGTTCAGGAGGGACGACAAGGGTTTCAGTTATCCGAGTCTAGAGGATTGGAAGTTGATGAAGCCTCACCTCAAGGAAGTGAAGTTCGACAAAGAGATGACAACAGTGGAAGTGACGGAATGGACAGGGGACAAGGAAATGTGGCCGACACCATCGACACAGGACAACGAACATCTAAATCTGGAGCTGAACGAAAAGGGACGCAGGATAGCCAAGAATGGCGGAGAGGATCGATCTCTGAACCTAGCGGACAAAGTACAAATAAGGGAAACCTTTTCGACACCGAGAGCAAGTCAAGCAACGAAACCAGTAAACAAGAAAGCCCCATCTGTAGCGAGTGGATCTCACGGATCTACTTTAGAAATGGATGTTGGGGAACGGAATCCAGAGTTGATTGGTCAAAGGCTGAATCCTCAATGGGTGAACAGACTTATGGGCTTCCCAGATGGGTGGCTGGATTAGGCATGACTAATAGCTGGGGTGTTGACGATTTTTGGGAAAATGGGCTATCTAGAGTGAGAATTAGACAAGATCAAGATATTGATCGATTAAAAGCACTAGGAAATGCTGTTGTACCACAGTTCATGGAGCTGGTAGGAAGGCTCGTAATTAAGTCAATTATTGAAGATAATTTAGTTTTTAATAGTGAAATTCTTGAAAAAAAAGTGGAAAAAAGTGAAAAAAAATGAAAAAAATTACGAAAATCCAAGTAAAAAAATGTTCAAAATAGCGATACTTGTCGGCAAGAATTTTACCAAAAGCCTAATTTCATTGACTTTTAGTTTTTTTATGTCACATGTGACATTTGTGACTGTCACGCCCTAGAGTAGAGTAGAGTAGAGAAGAGTAGATAAGACTAGAGTAGAGTAGACTAGAGTAGAGAATTAAAGGATACAAATGGATAAATATTTAATAACAAGAGATGTTGAAGAACATTATATTATAAAAGCAAGTAACGAAAAAAGTGCTATAAAAATATTCAATATTCTTACTAAAACTAAAGATCGATCAATTAAATTTTTAATTAAAATGTATAATATTGATTTACATACTGAAATTACAAATTATAAAGCTATAATGAAAGATGACGATGAGTGAACTTAAAGAATATTTAATACAGTTTGTAGTAGATGCTACTGATGAAGATGACGCATTTGATAAGTTCCAAGACATGATGATGGGTACTACAGATTATATACCGCCAAATGTAACACCAGTTCGTAATGAAAGTTATGAAGCTTACACAGGCATTAAACCAGAAGGGACAGAATAATGGCCGACTTTAATTTCCCACCAGGGACAAAAAGAGAAGATGCTATTGATGAGTTGATCTCAGATGCAGATCTCAAAGAAGTTGTTTTAAAACAATTCAACTACATGAGAATAAAAGGTATCAACTTAGTTCAAGACGCAGATGATCTAGTTAATTTATATTTAAAGATTTGCAAATCTTTTGAAGAGAAGTAGAATACTTAAGTAGTCATTCTACGGTTATGAAAATTTTTCTTTGAAGAGTTTTCTGCCATAGTTAGAATACTTTTCAAAAGAAAAGGAATCGGTTGGGACAGATCGGTTCCTTTTTTATTTACCCTAAATTTAGAACAGATGGTCTATTATTGAAATGTCGGCTACTAAACCGACTTCCTCCCATCATCGGCTGAATCTAACGGTTCAGCCTTTTCTTTTTTAAGTAGGGATTTTTCAAGAGCAAGATCTTTTCTAATTTTCTTTGCTAGTTGTCTTCTACTCTTTCTATTCATGTTTGGTGCATAGTCTTTTGAAATTGTAAATATTTTTTCCATTTAATAATTCTATAGGTCTAATTGATACTTTTAAGTTTTGTTTTATGTTATTGTGTATAAACAATGATTAGACATATTCAACACAATGAGTTCACGGAGGCAGTCTTAAGAGACATAACAACAATAGTTAAGTTTGAGGCAGATTGGTGTGGTCCATGCAAAGCGATTACGCCATCAATAGAAGAACTTTCAAACGAATGGTCTGAAAAGGAAGTTGAGTTCGTTGCATTAGATGTAGATAATGCACCTGACATAGCAACACTCTATAATATTGTTTCGGTTCCTACTTTTATTGCTTTCAGAAATGGTCAACCAGTTTCTGAAGTAAGAGCTATGGTAAATGAACCCAATATTAGAAGAACTTTCGAAAAATATATATCATAATTTAAAAGGCTCTAGGTTCGCCTAGAGCTTTTTTTATTTTTGTCACATGTAACGGATATACTACTAAACTAAAGTTATGAAAGATATTGACGCAGAAGCAAGAAAAGTGGTTCTGAATTTAGATCACTTAATGGCACAAGTTGATTATGAATACAACAGACACCAATCTTGTCTTGTTTGTAAAGAGAAATATAAACATCATGAAGATGGATTACCTTGTATTTCTGACGATAAAAGGAAAAGGATAGTAAAATTTAATCATGGGAGACATACAAAGAGGTGAGCTAGAAATAGCTTCAACACAATATATCAGTTTAGATTTAAGCGATGATCTAGAATACGAAGAGTGGTTACAAATAGGCGAAGCCCTCACTAATCAAGCAAAGCATATTATGTGGTGGCTTGGTGATTGGTGGAACTATGGAGATCGCAAGTATGGTGAATTGGCTTCTCAGGCCTTAGACTTCGGAATACCTTATTCAACATTTAGCAACGCTGCTTATGTGTCTAATAAAATACCTTTAGAGAGAAGAGTCCCTGAACTTTCTTGGACACATCATTTCGAAGTTGCTTATTTAGAAGATGATGAAAAAATAGATAAATTTTTAAAAGAAGCTAATGAAAATCAATATTCAGTTAGAGAACTTAGAGCTAATGTTAAAAAATCTAAAATAGAAGCTTTAAATTCTGAAAATAAAGATTTCAATATAGTTGAAAAAGCAGGTGTAAATTTAAAGACTTCTAATGTTTGGACATTTGGGAAACCAGACAGCTCCTACGGTTTAGATCAACCATTTAAAACACCGCCTCAAATGATAGCTAACTTACTTTACTGGTTCACAGTTGGCGGTGAAAAAACAATTGTAGATCTTACAGACAAATACCAAGTAACTTACGATCTTGGAACAAAGCTTGATTATGATGTTTCAAGTTATGATCTGAATCCTGCAAGAGGTACTAAAAAAGTAATGCCAGCAGATTTTTCTGTAAGTGAACTTCCAAAAGAGATCAAAGATGCAGATATTGTTATTTTGAACATGTTAGATTTTATTGATGATCCAGACGATCTTGATCCATCTGCTTTTCAAAGGCAAATGATTATAGATTTAGGTGTTGTTATGAAAAAAGGGGCTAAATTGTTCCTAATTACTAAAGATCTAGATGATATGAAGTTGGAAAACCTATTTAGTCTTATTTATGGTGAAAATGATTTTGCTGTTAATGAATTTATATCTACTACCAATAAACACGCATATCACAAAGATGATGAAGCTTTTGCTATAAGAGACAAAATATTGTTAGATAAGCTCGCATATATATTAGTTCTCGAAAACCAAGCAGAATAGACATTTTATTTGCTACAATTGATCGATGGCAACTAAAATATTACAAACACAATTTCCTGATCTCCATGAGGCTCAATTAAAAGTAGCTCAATCAGAAGCTAGGTGGAAGATATTATGTGCTGGAAGACGATTTGGAAAAACTCGTTTAGGTGTACAAATGTGTTTAGAAACTGCTTTAGCTGGTAAAAGGGCTTGGTGGGTAGCACCAACATATACAATTGCTAGAGTTGGGTGGCGTGATATTCAAGAAGCAGCCAGATCTTTTCCCCCAGAATATGAACCTAATATTTCACTTGTGAATATGGAAGTTAGTTTCCCCTGGTGTGGTGGGTCAATTGCTGTTAGATCAGCAGATAGTCCACATAGATTAAGAGGTGAGGGTCTCGACTTTTTAGTAATGGATGAGGCTGCTTTCACTAAGCCTGATGTTTGGCATCAAGTATTAAGACCTACTCTTACAGAGAGAAAAGGTGGAGCTTTATTTATATCAACACCTATGGGTATGAATAACTGGTTTTATGAATTGTGGGAATTTGCAGATGATAAGCCAGATTGGGAAAAATTCCAATTTGCTACCTACGATAATCCAGCTATTGATAAAGATGAAGTAGAACAAGCAAAAGGCGAAGTTGGATCAATAGTTTTTGCACAAGAATATTTAGCTGAATTTGTAGAAGCAGGACAAGGTTTACTAAAACCTGATTGGTTGCACTATTTTAAAGAAAAAGGTGGTGTATTTTTTGCAAGTGGTGAAAATGTTGGTTTGCGTGATTGTTCTAGGTTTTGTACTGTAGACCTTGCTACCTCAATTCAAGAAGGAGCTGACTATACTGTTATAGCAAGTTTTGCAATAACACCGAAGGGAAAAGTTTTGGTGCTAGATGTAGTTCGTGAACGCATGGAAGCTCCTGACATTATCCCTCGAATAAGACAAAAAATGGCTCAATATGATTTACAATGGGTAGGTATGGAAAGAGCTGGTTTTCAGCTTTCTCTTATACAATTTGCTAAAAGAGACGGTTTAGCAGTGAAAGAACTAAGAGCGGACAAAGATAAAGTTTCTAGAGCTATGCCACTCGCTGCTCGTATGGAAGCAGGAGATGTATTCTTCAGGCAAGGCGCACCTTGGCTAGTGGAAGTTGAAAGAGAACTTATGAGTTTTCCAGTTGGATCTCATGATGACATAGTAGACGCACTAGGTTATGGAGTGTTAAGCGCACAAGCTAAGAGAGAATGGACGGCTTACTAAATGGCAGAAAGAAAATCTAGATTTCGTAGGGCTGTAGACTTTTTAAATGCACCTACACAAAGGCAGCAACAAAAAGCAAGCAGGTATAACCAAAGCACATCTTTAGATCGTGCTGTTTTTGGTTACAACACAGAATCAGGGTATTTCCCAACACAATTACTTGACGATGTTGGTGATGGATCTAATAACTCAGCAGTTGTTGCTTGTTTAAATGTTTTAGCTACTTCATTTGCAGAGCCTAAAGTAAAAGTTTGTTATGAATCAAATGATGGGGATCAAGAAGTTGTAAAACAACATCCAGTCACACAGCTATTAGAGAGACCAAATCCATTTACTTCTGGAAACTTACTAGCTCATTATATAGTTACAGCCTTGTCAGCTCATGGTGATGCTTTCTTATATAAAAACCGTAACTCAGATGGAAATGTGGTAGAGCTTGTACCTCTAATGCCTGACATGGTAGAACCAGTAGGAAATGAAAATCAACTGATCACAGAATTTAAGTACAGACCTTATGGTGGATTGGGAGCTAACAGTATAGTATTGAATGTTAAAGATGTAGTGCATATCCGACAAGGAATAGATCCTAATAACCATAGGCGTGGTTTTGCTCCTCTAAAATCAGTACTAAGAGAAATCTTAGGTGATGAGGCAGCAGGACAGTATGCAGCAGCACTCTTACATAACATGGCTGTACCAGGTGTTATCCTCTCGCCAAAAGATGATCAAATGGGCGGTCCTTCTAAAGAAGAAGCCGAAGCCATATCTGCAATGTATAAGCAGAAGTTTGGCGGAAAAAATCGTGGAGCGCCAATGATCCTTTCTGGTGCTATGAATGTTGAAGTTGTATCTTTTTCACCAGATCAAATGAATTTAAGTGAATTAAGAAAAATACCTGAAGAGAGAGTATCTGCTGTACTTGGTGTTCCAGCGATCTTAGCTGGTTTAGGTGCTGGTCTTGACGCAGCTACTTATAACAACACAAGAGAATTAAGAGAGTTTTTTACAGAGCAAAAATTAGTTCCTTTATGGAAAACAGTTGCTAATGAATTAACACATCAATTGTTAAGAGTTGATTTTGATGCCGATGAAAATTATGTTGTGTATAACTTGGAAGATGTCAGGGCTTTATCAACAGATAAGGATGATATATATAAAAGAATGAACACAGCTGTTTCAGGTGGTTGGGTCACAATAGGCGAAGCAAGAAAACAAGCAGGTTTAAAAACAGATGAAACACATGATATTTATTTAAGACCAATGAATATGGTCGAACGCCCAGTCGATGGTAGCGCACCAGAAACTGAAGAAGAGCCTAACCAAGAAATAGAAGATCTTAAACAGGCTATGAAAGACTTAGGTGAAAAAGTCATGACTACTATATCAGCGGATATAGAGGCAATTAGAACTGAGGTTATTAAACCAACACCTACAGAACTAAATGAAGAAAAGTATGTAGCAGAAATGCCAAATGGTTCTTGGTGTATCCTTGATCACGAAACAAATGATGTTATTAAATGTTATAAAACAGAGGAAGCAGCCAGAAGAGCTTTGGCAAGAATGAAAAAAGGGATTGAGGAAGATGTTATAGAGAAAACAGGATTTCCTAATTTAAACGATAATCAAGAAATACTACTCAAAAATTCAAACTTTAAACAATTCCCTGATTACAACTATGTGAAAAACTTAAAAGACAGCTGGCCTGAAATATGGAATAGAAATAAAGATATTTCACCTTTTGTCAAAGATAAATCTTTTGAGTTCTGGGGATTATATAGATCAGGCGAAAGATCTGATGCTGTTTTGAAATGGGTTCAGTTAAGAGAAAAAATCCTTAAAGGACTTGCTAAAGACAATAGATTGAACACAGCATTAACCTTTATTAAGCTTGGAGCTGTAACCCCATCTGGTGTTGAACACATGAAAAAAATTATTAACGATTATAAAGAAACTATCAAAGTACGAAGAGAATTTGCCGAGCAGATCATGATCGATACTGAAAAAGCAGCAGTTAGTGAAGCAGTAGGCTTGAAAGACGCTATTAAAGAAGCGTTAAAAAATCAAAACACTGTTGATGAGTTAAAAGTATCATTAGAAGAAGCACATTCTCAAATGAATGAGCATGATCCTGCAGCGGAAACACCGCAGATAGAAGTTTCACTCAAATCTAACGAAGAAGAGTAAATTAAACTCTGTAATATTGTTTATCTGGAATAAAATCTATACCCCTTGATCGCAACTTATTAATTAAGTTAATCTTTTGTGGTTCATCTAAGTGAATCATCCACTCATTGATTATTGCGTCACGGTTTGGTTCAGATCCAACTACGCTTAAAGCATCCATAAACACTTTAAACTCTTCAGAGGTCTTTTCTTCTATCCCATTAGTTCTTTTTTCAACCATTTTAATAATAAATCTCTTTCTTCAGCTCCACCCCTAAATTGTTTAGCGGCAAAAGTTTCCGATATTATTAGTTTATTCTTTTCTATTTTTACTGGATAAGTTTTATTAAAAATTTCTATTTCACCTGTTTTATTGGGGTATACCTCAAGAGGAAAACTCCCAGATGAAATATGCAAAGTCGAAATCATCAATACTTCTTTTTCCATACAAAAAGTATACCACAGATATGCAGAAATGTTTTATTTCATTGGCAATGATAAATACGCTAAGTTTTTAAAAAGTCAGTTACTATTAGCGAGGTATTTAGAATAGATCTAAGTACCGCAAGCGCACCAAATTGAATATTAATATACGAGGAGTAGGTTGCGCTATATGTCTGAAGAAAAAAAAGAAATCGAATTTGAACTCAAAGGCGATGGGAAAAATAAAGGTCAAGTTGAAGCAGTATTTTCAGTCTTCAATGATATCGACAGTGATGGTGATGTAGTATTACCTCACGCAATAAAATCAGGATTTAAATCAGGAGATGTTCCAATGGTTTGGTCTCACAAGTGGGATATGCCAATTGGTAAAGGTTCAATTAAACAAGACAAATCAAAAGCTACATTTGTAGGCGAGTTCTTTATGGATACAGAATCTGGTAAAGAGGCTTATAACCTAGTTAAGAATATGGGAGATCTACAGCAATGGTCTTTTGGTTTTCAAGTAAACGATTCAGAATATGGAAAACACAAAAAAGATGGAAGCGAGGACGAACAAGATGTTAGGTATCTCAAAGATCTATCAGTTTATGAAGTCAGCCCAGTACTTGTCGGTGCTAACCAAGATACTTTCACAATGGCGATTAAAAGTGACAAAAAAACTGAGGCAAAAATTGTCGAATCCATTACTTTATCTCACGGTGCAGATGATGGAGTGGATGAGGAAAAAGGTGTACTTGGTCACGATTCTTTCGAAAAGGAAGAACCGCAAGGCGAAGTAGAAGTTGATCCAGCAGGAGAGCTTCTCGGAGACATCGCAGAAGATATGAAAAAAGTTTTGAAAAATATGCCAGAAGGTAGCCAACTTAATTTGGCCTCTTTAGATCAACTTAGAAAAGTTGCTAAAGGCATGAAAGAAGTAATAGATTTAATGATTGATCCAGATAAAAAATCTGATGATCAACAAAAAGTTTCAGAAGAGGGTGCCAGCGTGCAAGGCAAACGCTTTTCTGATGAGGTAAAAGATGTGCTTGCAGCATTAAATAACCTCGTTGCCAGAGTTCAATCTATAGGAGAACTCAGGAAAAAAAATGGAAGGAAGTTGGGAGCGTCAGCAACAGATGCTCTCAGAGCAGTTCAAGAAAGCGTCCAAGATGCTTTTAGTGAACTAGATAAATTCGTAGATGAATTTGGATCGGAGGGTACATTGGAAACGGAAACACAAGTAGTGGATGAAGTTGAAGTACAAGAAGTAGAAGCAGAAGTAGAAGCAGAAGTAACTTCAGAAGTTGAAGTAGAAGCAGAAGTCGCAGACAACCCTGTTGAGGAAACTCAAGGTAGTACCGTTGAAGCAACTGATGAAGAAACAGAAGTTGAAGAAGTAGAAGAAGCGGAAGCTGAAGCAGAAGTTCCTGTAGAGGAAACTTCAGAAGCAACAGAAGTTGAAGTGGATGATGAGTTGGATAGTCTTTGGCTTGAAAGTCAACAGACTTTAACTGAAACTATATTAACCGACATAGAAATAGAAGAATAACGAGAATATTTAGGAGAAAACGAATGGAAGTAAATAAAGTTCGTGAGCAAATAGTTGCAAAGTCCGAAGAACTCAAAGGTCTCTTTGATGAGATTTCTGGGCAAGAAGGACCATCTACTCCAGAGCAAAAGAACGCTGTCATTGATAGAAATGAAGAGCTTTCTTCTTTAAGAGATGATCTTAAAGTAGCTGAAGCAAAGTCTAAATTAGACGCTTCTGCTGGAGCAGTTGCAAGTATCCCTACCCCATCAGAGGAAGCACCAGCTTCATCTTTTGGTGCGGAAGTACTTAAATCAGCAGCTTACAAAGCTTACACAGAAAATGGTGCTAAGAACATTCAAAGCACTATTCCTTTTGAAATGAAGACAAACTTAACTACAACTGGATATCCACCAGAGTCATTAAGACAAGGTGGTATTTTAGAGACAGCTCTAAGAGATCCAAATGCAGTTATCAATTTGTTCGATCAGATTCAAACTGATCAAAACGCATTCGTGTATCTTGAGGAAACTACTTTCACTAACAACGCAGCAGAAGCCGCAGAGGCAGCAGCAGTTGGTGAAGCAGCTCTCGCATTCACCGAAAGAACAGCCACAATCTCTAAACTTGGTGTAAACATACCAGTTACAGATGAATTAATGGCTGATGTTTCAGGTCTTGAAGGATATTTGAACTCAAGACTACAAACAATGATAAGATTAAGACTAGACAGTCAATTGATCTCAGGTAATGGTACATCACCTAACCTAGAAGGTCTTTTAGACGCTGGTAAGTCAAGTGTTGGATCTAGCGATTACAACTCTTACAGTGGAAACTTAGGAAGAATTGGAGCGCTTTATAGTGCTATCACTGATATCCGAGTAAATGCTTTCACAGAGCCAGATGCTATTGTTTGCCACCCAAATGACTGGGCGCAAATTGTTACACTAGTCGATGAAGACTTTGCTGGTACATCATCAGCAGGTTATACAACTAAGCAACCTGTATTCACCGCAGCTGGTGGGTATGGTGGCGGAGTTGCAAATCAACTTTGGGGATTAAAGGTTGTTCCTACAACAGCTTGTCCTGCAAATACAATCATTGTTGGTAAATTCGGCGGCGGCGAAGCAGCACACATTGTCATGAGACAAGGAATGGACATCGCAGTTAGTGATAGTCATGGTGATAATTTTACAAAAAATATCATGGTGGTTAGAGCAACTATGAGAGTCGGTTTCCCTGTTTACAGGCAAGCAGCTTTCCACAAGGTCACAAACACATAAATTGTGAAATTTGTAGTGGGGGTGTAAAAACCCCCATTACTTTTTTTTTGGTCTGAATAAACCAAAAACAAGAAAAAAATAAGTTAGGATTAATACATTATGGCAGAAGAAAAATATATAACAATGGAAAAAGATGTTTGGGTATTAGGCGATGGTTCTATTTTTGAAGGACCAAAAGCTGAACTTCCAAAATCTAATGCTTCTAAGGTTGCAGGAATGGGTAAATCATATCCTGAGAGCTACCTAAAAGAACTTGGTTGGGGAAAAGCAGCTAAGAAAAAAGCAGATTCCAAGAAAAAAGTAGAAACTAAAGCAGTAAAACCATCTGAAAATAAGTAAGGGGTCAACATGGCTCTCTGCTCTTATTCTGATGTTGAAGCTATTGTAGGCATTGACTTTAGTTCTACCGTTCAAACATCAATAACTAATAATTTCATTCCTTATTCAGATAAGATAATAAAAACCTATATTGGTTATGACATAGAAGCTGGAAATAAAACTGAAACAATATTCGGTAATAATATGCGTGAATTGTCATTAAAACATTTACCAGTAAACTCAATCACATCAGTTACTGAAGATGGCAATACTTTAACAGAAGGTAACGAAGAAGATTTCGTTGTACACCCAAATGGAAGACTAGAAAGAGTCTTAAGTAGGTGGTCAGGATCTAAACCTAGAAATGTAGTCGTAGTTTACAACGCTGGATATTCAACAATTCCTGAAGATATAAGATTTACAAGTGCGAGAATATCTGCCAGAATGGTACTATCTGCTTTAAATTTAGGTAGCCAAGCCAAAGCTGGTGCGGTTGACACACATTTAGCAGACTCAACAAATGGGGCTGACATGGCAATAGTGCTAGAAGAAAGAATTGGAGACTTGAATGTCAAGTTTGCTGATCCTCTGGCTTATTTTGATGGTGATCTACTTAAATCATCTGATAAAATGTTGCTAACACCTTACAAGAAACAGGTTCTGGTTTAATGGATTTGGTTACATACACTTACCTTATCGGTTTCTTAAATTACCACGGTCTAATATCAACTCATCTCAACGAATACGCACGAGAGCGTGTATTTCAGGAAGATCTAATTGCTAGAAAATTTAGTGAAATAATAGCAGGTGAGGAATGGAATATAAGGAAGAATCTCTAGGGAATCTACTTAGACTACAAGAACTTTGGTGGCAAGATGACGCCAAATGTAAAGACGAAGACCCAGATTTATTTTTTCCAAATCGTGGAGCTTCTACTCGAAAAGCTAAACAAATTTGTGGTGAATGTCCAGCTCAAGAACATTGTTTAGAGTATGCAATCATTAATGCTGAAAAATTCGGTATTTGGGGTGGTTTATCTGAAAGGGAAAGAAGAAAATTAAGAAAAGAACGAGGACTTACAAGAAAGAGGAGCAGTGCCTAGTAGAAAGATACCATCAGTAGAACAAGCGTTCGAACTTTTTAATAAAGATCCTTGGCGACCATTATCTGAATGGGCTGAAGAATGGGACTGTTCACACGAAAGAGTTAGGCAATTAAGGGAACAAGCTGGTTTTGATCCAATTTCTAGTATTGATCATGGAACTGCTCAAATTGTAATAGATCGTGTTCGTAATGGTGAATTTTCATTAACTGTAAGAGAATTATATGATGATCTCCCAATAGGTTTAGAAAAGTTTTTAACTTGGATGAAAGAAGATCCTGCTATTTATTTAGGTGTTTTAGAAGCTCAACAATGGGTAGAAAAACAATCATGGAATCCAGATAAAAAACAATGTAAAAGATGTGGAGAAGTACAAGATCCAAATAATTTTGGAAAAACACAAAAATATAAAGATGGACTACAAAAAATATGTAACCACTGCCTTGAAAATCCATCTGAAAAACTAGCTAGTATTAAAGAAAAACAAGAAAAGATTAAAGCCCTTAAGGATAAGCTAGATAACTGAACCTCAGAAAAATTCTACTAAAGTGTAAGTATGTCTTATGATTACCAAAGTTATTTAAAAGAAGATGTCAGCGTACAAACTATGTCAACTTCAAGTGTTGATGATCGTGGTTTGTATAATTCAGACTGGACTGCTGGTTCAACCATAAAAGGTAGGTTAGTTTCTAGAGAGTCAGCAGAAACAGAGGGTGACACAAATTTAGAAGTAGGCCAGTTTTATTTATATTTACCTGGGTCTACAGCTATAAAAACATCAGACAGAATAGCAAAAGGTTCTGAATATTTTAATATTATTGGTATTGAAGAAATGAAAGACAGATATGGAACTACACCAATTAAAAGGTTAATTCTAAGGAAGAGTTATTAATGCGATCAAAACCAAAAAATAGATTTAGATCTTTCATGTATTCGTCATCAGCAAACACATTTGCAACTGGTGACTTAATTGCATTAAATATTATGAAAAGTACAGCTAATAGTGTAAGGCAGCCTGCTTTGGGTTTCGCTAAGTTTATGGGTGACCTTAATTCAATTAGACCAGGTGGACAAGGAGTAAGTATGCGTGTACAAAGACGAGTATCTGGTAGAGTTGCTGGTCGTTTAGGACATATTTTAATTCCTCAGAAAATGGGTTTTGCTTCTCGTTTAATGAATAAATATTATGGTAGATATTTAACTAAATCTTTGAATAATTATTTTAATCAAAAAGTTAAATATAGCATAAAGCTTGATGGTTCCAAAATGACAGCAACAACAAAAGAACAATTAAGTAAAAATTTAAGAAAATCAACAGAGGCGCAATATAAATCTGCTACTGCTGATTTAAAAGGTATGGGTATAAATTTAGAATATTTCAATCCAGCAGTAGTATTAAGAAAAATACAATTACAAATGATAGGCGGTTCTGCTGGTGGCACTGCTGCACCAATACAGTCAGGTCGTTTAGTGGGTTCTATAATAATGAGAGGATTTAGAGGATCTAGAGAGGCAATATTAGAAGGTGATTTAACGATAGGCGGATCTGAATCTTCAACTATAGGCGGACCAGCTAATGAAGCACCTTATTGGTGGAAAACAGTTTATGGCGGTTGGTATGAACTTTCAGGTCCTGAAAGATTTATTCCAGCAAGAAACGCAGGTTGGTTTGGAAAAGCAGTAGCTTATGGTGTAACAAAGTCACTTCCTAAGAATACAATAATATATGTTGACAATGGTGAGTATCAACAATATGAGAGTACAGGTGGCAATCTAAAATATTTGAATTATCAACCACCTCGCCCTAAAGGACCAGATAAATGGAATAGCGAGCTAGGTATTAATAATAAATATCCAGTGGAGGACGAAGTATGACAGGTTTAGTTAGTGCTTCAAATATGCCACCTGATCCAGAAATAACAGCTAGAGCTTGGTGTCTTGAAAAAACAGCTATAACAGATTTAGTTAGTACAAGAATAGCCACAAGACTACCTCAAAATCCGACATTACCATTTTTAGTTATTACAAATGGCGGTGGTGGTCCATTAGATTCCACTTCACAAGCAGCAATAAATGGTGTATCTATTATATTTAACTGCTATGCAGGGAGATGGGGTGGTGATGGATCTAAAGGTGAACCAGACTATACTGCTGCAAGTAATTTAGCCCAAGCTGTTTATAAAGAATGTTTTATTGAAGCTAATAATCAGATAACAACAGGTGCTGGTGTTAAAGCTTTTATTTATGGTTTCGATATACAATCTTCCCCAGTTAGAGTTGAAGAAAAAGATTTAATGGTTGCTAATTTTGAATTAGTAGCTTTCATGACATATAGAGCTAGCGCTTAATCGTTGAATAACACTAATTTGCAAAATAATCCTCTAATATTATCTCAGAGGTAAATTATGAAAATAAAAGTTAAGGTTAATCCTAATTATCCAGCTGACGCAGTTGGCGATGAGATATTGGGGCTAACATTTACCAAAAATGAATGGACGGAAGTTAATGGGACTGACTGGAAAAGACTCAAAGAATCAACTGGTCGTATGTGGAACGGTGAGCTATCTATACCGATGCTTATCGAAGAAGGATCAGATTGGGAGATCACACCAGTCATTCAGACTGATATAACGGAAGACAATTCTGTTGTAGATAGCGATGAAGAAGCTGACGACTCTTCTGAAGAATGGTATGGATCTGAAGAAGAATAAACTAGTCAAAATGATTAGTTGTACAACTAATAATTGTAAGTTAGGAGAAATGTATGCCAACAACATATAATACAGCAGGTACAGTATCAGATGTGCTTATAGGCACAGGTGTTCTGTATGTTGCTGCTAAAGGCACAAGCTTCCCTGGTAATTCAGGCACAGCTTGGGAAGCCAACCCTAGTGGTTGGTCAGATGTAGGTTTCTCAGAAGACGGCTGGACCCTAGAATATGATAAAACTTTCGAAGATATCATGGTTGCAGAAGAAATTGATCCAATTAAATCAGTGAAATCTGCACAAGAGATCAGACTAACTGGTACTCTTGCACAAGCGAGTTTAGCTAATATTAAAGAAGCTTTTGGTGGTGGAACGATCACAGAAGATCAGACCACTAACTTTGCTGCTGGTTTTGACACATTAGTGCCACCAGCAACAGATAGCTTCGTTGAGAAATCACTATTGTTGGTGACTGAAGGACCAAGCGGTGCTATCAGACACTTACAAATCCCAAGAGCTATTAATGTTGGAGCTTTCTCAATGGCACAACAAAAAGCACCTCAAAAAGTGCTTCTTGCCACTGAGTTTAAGATCCTTGTACCAGATAGTGTTGCTACAGCTGTAGGAACAACAGACGGTAAGAAAAACATTTTTAGAATTGTCGATAACACTAACGCTGTTACCGAAGGAAGTGTAAACTAAATTAACTCATAACGATTGGAGGAATAATAATGAGTAAGCGATTTAAAGATTTTGACGCTGCACAGGACGCAAAAAATCCTGAGCCGATCAAGATAAAAGTGAATGAAACCGAATATGAGTTTCCACCATTTTTATCAGCGTCAGTTGTTTTAGAACAGCTAACATGGATCGGTGAGGATGGTGCTGTTGCAGCTTCAAATCTTCCAAGATGGTTTGTAACTGTTTTCGGAAAAGAAAACTATACAAAAATTTCACAAGCTGTCGATTTCCAAAAACTACAAGAAATATCACAATGGTTAATGGAACAATACGGATTAACTGACACAAATCAAGAATTAGCAGGTGGGGTTGAGGACGAGGGTGATACCCCAAAATAACTTTTAAGGTCACCGACATAGTTGATAGGTGGTCTTATGTAGAGTCCGACTTCAACAAAATATATTCAATCCTTGAGCCACTAGAACTTGAATGGCGCAAATTTTACAGATTACTTAGTACAATGCCTATAGAGAGTTCTTTATTCTTTGCTCCATATTCCAACGAATATAACGAGCAAATGGAAAATGGATCTGATGATTCTACCGATCATAATTGGTACAAAGAAGAACTTGATAAAAAAATGGGCAGGTCTCCTAAACCGAGAGCTGTTACAACAGTAGACGAAATGATCCAAGACCAAAATAAACATGGTATAGGCAAGGAGAATATTTAAAAATGGCTTTTCAACCACTTCAAGGTGTAGTCAAATTAATGATAGGAGCTTCTCCTGACCTATCACAATTAAAAATTGAGGCTGAACAAGGTGTAGCAGACGCAGGTATGGCTGTTAAAAAAATGCAGGCATTACAAGCTAGTGTAACAGGTGGTGCATTAATAGGTCTTGGTACTATCGCAGTAGGTTTATTTAAAGCAACTCAATCAGCAATAGCTTTTGAAGAAACATTTGCTGGTATTATAAAAACCGTAGAAGCCTCATCAGATCAATTCGATGATCTTAAAGCAAAAATAATAGAATTAAGTACGGTTATTCCAGTTAGTACTGATGAATTAAATAGAATAGGTGAGCTTGGTGGTCAATTAGGAATTGCTGTAGAAAATTTACCTAGTTTTATACAAACTGTTTCTACACTTGCGACAACTACTAACCTTACTATTGATAACGCCTCTTTAGGTCTTGCTAGATTAGATGCTATTGCACAAACAGGTGGAGAAACATTTGAAAATATGTCTTCAGTTATTGTTGAATTAGGTAACAACTTTGCTGCAACTGAAGCAGAAATTATGACTACAGTACTTCGTATAGCTCAGGCTGCTGCACAGGTAGGTGCTACAACCCAAGACGCACTCGCTTTTGCTACTGCGTTACAAGCAATAGGTGTCCCAGCACAAGCTGGTGGTACTGCTGTTGCTCGTGTATTCCAAGCTATAAATGAAGCAGTAATAACTGGCGGAGAAGAATTAGAAAAGTTTAGTGTGATTGCAGAAGCTTCAGGAAGAGTAACTGCCGAAACATTTGCAGAAGCTTTTGGCGATGATCCAGCTATGGCCACAGTGGCTTTTATAGAAGGATTGAATGAACTTAATAAACAAGGTGTTAATATCATTCAATTCTTAGATGATTTAGATCTAAAGCAGAGAAGAACAATGTTAGCAATTTTAGGTCTAGCTGAAGCTGAAGGTGTGTTGGCAGACGCATTAGGTTTAGCAAGAGTAGCATTTGAAGAGAATAATGCTGCTATGGAAGAAGCTGTAAAAAAATATAGAACTACTGCTTCTCAAATTGATATGACAAAAAATGCTTTTAGAGAATTAGGTATCCAACTTGGTGATCAAACAATGCCTGCATTTAAAGGTTTCTTAGATCTAGTCCAAGAAACAATTTTAGGACTTACTGTGAGTGAGACAGCAATGAAGAAGCTTAAAGTTGCAGCAGCATTCTTAATAGGTGCAATTATAGGAGTAACAAATGTCACTATAGGTTTCACCGCAGCACTTAATGTACTGACAGCACATCCTATAATCGCAAGTATTACTTTAGCTATTGGTTTGTTTACAACATACGCAGTAAAATTAAGTAATGCTGCAGGAGAGGTCGAACAATTAAGGCGTGCTATGAATACTTTTACACAAGATGGAGTAGTAACAGAAAATACTATACGAGCTTTATTAGGAACTACACAGGAATTTGATGAAGTATTAAGTAGTTTTAGTGATGATCAAAGATTTAATATGGAATCTAATATCATTGCAGCCACAATGGGAACTCATGCTGAAAGACAACAAGCTTTAGAAGATATAGGATTAATGATTGAACAGCAAGAAGAAGCATACCACGCAGCTCGTAAGTCATCTGGTCAAAATTATGATTATGCAGAAGTTTTCGAACTCCAAGAAATGAGAAAACTTTATGACATCATTGACCAGATAAATAAAGTTAAAGCAGAGAAAGCGAAAAAAGATAAAAAAGAGAAAAGGGATGCAGCAATGCTCGCTCTTGGTATCACTAAATTAGCTGAAGCAAGAACCAGAGAAAGAGAAGAACAAGAGAGAGAAATAGATAATTGGATTGCGTCTAGAGACGCTGTTCAGAAGTACACAGATGAAGCAGTCAAGTTAAGGGAAGAAGCACTTGGTCTTTCAACTGTATTTGATGCAGTTACCGAAGCAGTCAAAAAGTCAACAGATACTTTTGTTTCAAGTTTTGAAGCCTTGCCAGATGCTGTGATTATGTCAGCTGATGAAATGGTAGAGAACTTTAGAGCAAGATTTTTAATTGCTCAGATATTCGAGCAACAAATAGCTGAATTGAAGAGGCTTGGTATGGATGACCTAGCATTTTTCTTTTCACAATTAGGTCCTGAATCAGCGCCAAACCTAGCAAATCTACTAACTAGTCCAGAAGCTCTTGCTGAATTAGAAGCAGGTTTAGAGGCTCAGGGCATAACAGCTGTAGAAGAATTGAAAACAAATGCTGATAAGATAGCAGATGTTTTAGGTCCTGAATTTGCAGAAAAAGGTAAAGAGTCAGGTATCGCATACATGGATGGTCTGATTTCTGGTTTTAGTGAAGGCGCACCAAAAGCTTCAGGCGATTTGGAGAAAAAACTAGAGGGTATAGCTGAAATAGCAGAAATAATATTTGATACTGGATCACCATCTAAGAGAATGAAGAAACTTGGTAACTTCATAATGCTTGGTTTTGTTAAAGGTATACAACAAGGCTACCCAACACTTCAAAGAGAATTTGAAGACAAAATGATTGACTTAGTCACTCTTATTGAAACAAGCGTGAACCAAGCAGTCAGTGCAGTATCAGGAGCTTTCGGTGATCAGTTCGGTTTATTCTCAGGTGCTAATAGCTTAACTAAAGCTAATAGAGATCTAAATAAATTACTTGAAAAACAAAATCAGTTACTTAAAGGAAATACAGCTCAACAATTAAAAGCTATAGCTGAAGCTGAAGATAAAGTAGAATTTCTAAAACTTGCTTATGCAGAAGGAACAGCTCCTTTATATGAATTACAAATTGCTGAAGAAGAGTTAGCTAAAGCAAGATCTGCTAATGCTGACGAACTTTTATCAATTGAAGAACAAATAGAAACAGCACAAATAAGAATTGGTCAATCTCAATTTGCGTTAGGGAAAGATGCTTTTGGATTACTACAAGCTGGTCCTGAAGCTGTAGATCAATTTAAAGCACTTGCAAAAGTATTAGGAATTGATGAAGCCTTAGTTGCTAAAGTTACAAGTAAAACTGATGAACTAGCACAAACATTAGGCACAGAGTTCGGTGATGCTATAGATACAATAGCTAAAGACTATTTTGATTTTAACTTAAAAGTAGAACAAGAAAAGATAACTTTAAATCTTGATACTGATTCTGCAACTATGACAATGAAAGAATGGTTGGAATGGTATACAGGTCAAATAAACAATGCAAATAATTCAAATTCAGTCGCCCCTCAAATAGTTACACCAGGGGGCAATGTTGCGTATGCAGGTGGTGGAAGAATACCAATGTATGCTAAAGGTGGAACTCTTGGTGCTGGTTATGGAATTGTCGGTGAATATGGACCTGAACTTATCAGAGCAATCCCAGGTGGTGGTGTAGATATAACACCAATGGGTAACTTTGGCTCTAGTAATATAACTGTACAGAATTTAAATGTAAATGTTACTGGTGTACCATCTGATCCTATGCAAGCCAGAAAAGCAGCAAAAGCAATTAGAAAAGAACTTTCAAAGCTGGACAAAGAAGGATTAATAGGAACAGGTATTAGAGGTAGATAATGGCACAACCATCACATGCTAATTTTCATCATCACATGGCTACCCATGATAACGACTATGTTGAGTGGGAAGATCTAGATATTGCAGGAGCTTCGACAGTAAATAATAAATATCAAGATCGTATGAAATACTGTAAAGGCTATAAGTGTGGTTATTACTTTTACGATATAGATGGTAAATATGCTTTGTGTGAATTTTGTAGGGGAAAGGAAATGTGTTAAATGGCTAATACTGTAACAATAGGAAGATTAACTTTTACTTCACCAGCTTCTTTAACTGAAGATAGATCTGGATCTCAACACACATTGAGTATTGTTGGAAAACTTGCTCCAGATACATTAAATGAAGCAAAATATATAAGAGATGAATTATTAGCTTGTGCTAATGGTTATTATGTTGTTCCGTTTATTTGGCAAGGTGATAGCTCAATGGATGGATATGTAAGAGTATTAGGCTCTTCCGTAAACACATCTAGAGTTATGATTGGTGGCTATGAGTATTCAATACAATTAGAATATTTAGGAAATATGGGAGAAGTTGAGTTTGAAAGCCAAATGTCTGGTGGTTTAATCTCAAATGATCACAGTATAACTTCAACAACTAGTCAGTTTTATGCTGGACCAGTTGATTCCTATTCACATGAACATGGATCTACACCAGGGACTTTTGCAAGAGTAGGAGAAGATGGAACTTCTTATATAAGGTATGGATCTTCAATGAGAACTCATAATGCAAAATTTTTATGTGATCCTGCTGATTATTATAAAAATGCTTGTGAAGTTTACACAGATGGTACAGACGACACAAATAGACTAAGATGTGGTCTTCAATCTCCAAATCAATCTCCCTCTTCAACAAAAATACAAAATGGATTAGTACAAATGACTTTTGGTAATAGCACTACTCAATCTAGGTTTGTCATAAAATCTTATGATGGTACAGGTTATTTATCTTCAACAACATTTGCAGTCTCAAGAGGTGCTAGTGCAGTTGAATGGCAGGGGTGGAGATCAATACAAATATTAAAAAATGATCCTGAAATATGTACTGTTCGTTTAGGAAGTTATTATGAAGCTACAACAAAAGACAAGAGGCTGACTTTTGATGTATCTTTAAGAAGAGGATCGAGGCATTTTTCAATAGTGGCAACCCAATGGTCTTCTGCAAAACTTAACATAAGACCAACTACTACTACCGCATATACAGATAATACAAGTTATGGTATAGCGAGTAGTAATGATTTAGATGGTAATAAGGTTGTTTTAGGATCTCCACAGAATTTTGATGTTGATACAACAAACGGTGGTATAAATTCAACAGCTTCTACTGCAACTTTAAAAGCTTTTATAGGATATGAATACAATGGGACTTCGGCCACTTCGGAAGATCAAGCTACAAAGATCAGAGATCAGTATCTTGATAATATATTTGAGGTTGTCCGATTAGTTAAGTCATGAGTGTTACAGAAAAATTAATGGCACCTGGGCAGTTCAGCCTGTCATTAAATAAAACTACTACACCAAACACAATAATCAATCAATTAGACGCATGGGGGAACATAGTTATTGTTCCAGCTGATCTAAATCCAAATGAATTTTCAGACGCAACACTATTAGGTGCAGCTAGTTATGTAGGCATACTTTATTCACTAGAAATAGGTGATGAAGAAAATGTTATGTTAAATGGACAAGGTTTGGTTTCTTATTTGGGTGATAGCGATGCAAAAGGTATGCCTATTGCAGAAACAGGCGGTCCAACAGGTGTTAGATCTTATAGCAATACAACATTAGCAGATGTATTAGACACAACAGGAACACCTAAAGGTTTACTTAGAGACGAATCTGGGAATCAAGGTGCTATTAGAAAAGGAACAATTACAGAGACTGGTACAAACTATACAGGCTCTCACTATACAGAGTCAGCATTAAAAGCAATAAAGTATGTTTGTCAAGAAGTTGGTGCAGAATTTAAAATTAGCACTACTGGGTATTTAAGTGCTGGTCCATCAGGTAGCATATTTTCTGGTCACACTTCAGATCCAACAACAATTATTGTAAGAAATCAAACTGGTGAAGATCCGAATATCACTGGTTTATCTACAACTAGCTTAGTTGCTCAGTATGACGCTTCAGAATTTGTAAACAAAGTTGAACTCGTTGCAAGTAAATTTGGATTTGAAGCTAATTATGGTGCAGCTACTGCTTCATCTAATCCTTATAAAGATTTATTCGGATCTGCATTAAAAAGAACACAATACATTACTGATCCACAAACGCCAGCAACTAGTAAAACTACTAGAGCTACTGCTTATTTAAATGAACTAAATGAACTTAAGAAAACTTTAAATGTTTCTCTTACTGAGTATGACATAGCAGGCGACTTCACAGTTGGTGATAAAATATTCATTTACGATCCTGATATAGGTTTTGTAGACACTGCGGCTGATGCTACAGCAGAGTCTAGAACTTTATATGAAACCACATATCAAGGTCAAATATTAAATCCAACAAAGATCAGGATCTTGGGTATCACATGGCCTGTAAAAAATGGTTATGGTATATTTTATAGAAAATCAGATGGATCTTACATAGAACTAACAGATTATATGCTCTGGGAATCTGGAGATGTTGAATTAGAAATTGGTGATGTCGCACCGACCTTATCAGAGAGTTTAAGTTTTAGTGGTTATTCATTAGATCAAGTAGGTGGAGAAGATAAAACTGTTCCTAATACACCGTCAAGCCTTCAACAAGTAGCAGGTAC
>Ga0115011_10000727_pt1 | contig 25404 bp, 22 predicted proteins | sample TroAtlMetagenome_2_FD_88705 | JGI IMG/M metagenome (GOLD analysis project Ga0115011, IMG submission 88705) | Marine eukaryotic phytoplankton communities from Atlantic Ocean - Tropical Atlantic ANT8 Metagenome | ecosystem: Environmental > Aquatic > Marine > Oceanic | place: Tropical Atlantic...
ACACCGACATGGTGTACCGTTAGAAACAAAATAAAAAGGGAAGGAGAGAGAGCCTGTGCTCTTCCTCTCCTCCCTGTTGCTACTTTTTTGGGACTAGATAGTCCCACGTAGCAACGATTGGGGCTGGCTGCTCCCCGAAGAGCAGCCAGTATATTGCAGCGCATGTGAGCGCTGCACACAGCAGCATGGCGACCATAACCTTCTCCTCGCCGCCACGAGTTTCGTGCTTTCTCATATCATCTCCTCAGATGACCTCTGAGCCACGAACATCGCAGCTCTTCCGTTAAAAAAAGAAAACTTTTACCGGGGTAGGCAGAAACGATTATTCTGTCTATCTATAATAGTATAAATACCCTTCAACTAATTTTTTATATCTAATTCCCCCTATACCAATTGGGTTTTTCACCGCATTTCTTGTATTCACCGTAGTTTTTGGCTAAAATATTTAATTTTAGAAATTTTTTTTCTAATTATTTTTTCAGGAGACTTGAAAAATGAACGAAGATCTGCTTCAGACTTCCCGCGCGCTCAATTTACTCTCTCGTTTTTGCAAAAATCTCGAAGGCACCGCGCATTACAACTATTTCCTGACTGCAAATAGCCAGGTTCAAGACAAGAAAGCTCTTTTAGAGCATCTTGACCGTGCAGCTTTGCTTGAGCAAGAGGGACTGGTGAGGATGTGTGTGAAAGCTCGCGATTATCTTGGCATCATTATAGATGACTTGTCTTCCAAGCAAGAGGTAACCAAGCGAAGTAATGGCTAAAAAGAAGAAAGATTTGCCTGTTTTAGTCGGCATAGATGAAATTTCGCCGAGAGAGGCACACATTGAAGCCATAACTGAGCTGGAGCCGGGTTATCGCAAATATCTTGAGACACTTCCTGCTGAAACTCGGCGTAGAATTGTCACGTCAGTAACTAAAATTCGCACAGGGCTACATGCCGTAGCCCCGGTTATGTGCCTTGGTCCCGAAGAGTGCCCATTTATCTCTAAATGCCCAATTCCAACTCGCGATTCTTGCGGGACTTTACATCATGGCTCACTTAGCAACTACCCTATAGGGCGTGAGTGCGTGTTAGAGAAGTTCTATATGGAGCAAAAGGTGATTGAGTATATGAATCACCTAAAGGTTGACCCTGAAAATCCTGTCGAAATGGCTATAGTCAATGAATTGGCTGTAATTGATCTCTATAAGAATCGTTGTCTCATGATTATGTCGGTCGGTGACAAGTCAGGTCAGGGGCGAGACTTTATGCGGGTGGACATTATAGGCTTTAACGAGAATGGTGACTTAGCAGAAACCTCAAAAATCCATCCGGGGATGGATGTTTTGGACCGACTGGAAAAAAGGCGTGAAAAATGGTTAGATAAACTCATGGAAACGCGGAAATCCAAAGCGGACTGGATGGTTAAAATGGGTACAAGCGGGGGCGAGAGCAAGATACTCACTGAGATCCAAGACCTGAAAAAGGCTATATCTGACATGGAATCCACTCCTGTTGAAATAGACGTAGACGACGAGTTACTTTTGGACGATTAAATTGGCTAAGACCATCCTACAGCAGTTGCTAAGTTCGGATTTGTTCAAGAATGCTGCTATTCTTGACATCGAGACGCTCGATCTCGCGCGCGGCTCTGGTATTCACCAGGTAGCCGTCTTAGATCCACTCACAAAGCACTTAACTCAGATATATGTCAAGCCCAATCTAAAAGCAGTCCAAGCTGAAACCCCTCAGGATGTAACAAAATTTGCCACATCCCCAAGAGACTTGGTCTCAACACATCCTGCCATAAAGAGCACAAGCACCTGGAAGGATGTAATAATAGTAGAAACACTATTAAACAGGCATTCGCTGGAACGTGTGGCGGATAATCTTGGGATGACACCTGATGACCTTAATGCATTGCTCGAAAAGGGCAATCTTGGTGCGGCGGGGCTTGAAAATTTAGAGCAAGCAGTAGACAAAGAGCTGTCTAACAGGAACAGCTTCCTCTACAAGAGCATAATGAGCGGAAAATTCCCATACTTTGATGGGCAAACACCTCGAAGTGACTCAGAACTCCTGCTGGAAATGAAAGAAAAGGGCTATTTAGACGTAAGTCGGATTATTTCCGAGACCTTAAGCGTGGAAGAGATGCTTGACCAGAACTCAAGCTTTATGAAAGCGCTTCGCGGCAAAGTAATTTGGATCGCTAACGCGGAATTCGAATCAAAGCAATTTGGGGTGCAAGTAGCTGCAGCTGAACAAGCTGCACGAGAAACAATAGAGCAGCAGGGCTTGCGTGGAGAGAGAGCCTTCCGCAAACTGAAGCGCGCAAACCCTTTACGGGAAATAATCCGTGGAACAAGTACAACAACATCTGATTCCCTATATGTTACTGGAAAAGAATACCTAAAGGTAAGAGCACAAGCAAAAAGAACAGGTGATTGGACTCCCATACTAAAAGCTTTAATTGAGCACACAGAAGCAGGTGATGTCAGAGACATAATCGATGTTGTAAAAGCACAGCAATCTTTCTTGCAAAAGCTAGGTCTTATCTCAGGAGATCGCCCCAGCCAAACATCAATGGATGTTCAGGGCAGGCTGTATGCTTACTCAGTTGCAGAAACAGAAGAAGCTGGTAGAGAAGCACTGCTAAGCGCTGAAAGTCACGTAGCCCGTGAAGACGTGTCCCTGGAGGAAAGGGTAAGAACGCAATCACTTATCCAGTCAGCCGCCCTAGCAGAAGTATCTGCGGACACAGAAGAGGGAAGGCGATTATTGGAGCTTGCCAAGAAGCAGCAAGGTCCGCTCTACCATGCGCTCAGATATGCTCAAGCATACGACATAATAGCGCCAAAACTTGAGGAGCTATCTCTTGGGCAGAGAGTTGGTCGCCTCATGGAGGACTTCGCAAGAGAAGGTGAAACTTCGCAAAGCGCGGGCTCTTTTCTGAAAACAAAAAAGCAGTATTTGCCCGACGGATCAGTACAAAAGGTCGACTTACCGCTCAGCAAAAGGACTACAATCGATAACATCGATGAAGCACTAGAGTACCTAATAGGCTCACAGCATTATGAAAGAGCAGACGCAGAAGAAGCTGTATCTAAAATTAGAGCCGATTTGATCAGCAAAGGCGCTCTGGCGGATACTTCAGGTGGAACTGTGGTTGCAGATGCGGGGAGGCTAGAGCTAGAGGCTGTTCGATTGGGGCAAAAGAGTCGGGAAGATATCGGATCGCTTATCGAGGAAGTAGCAAAGGGGACACATGAGGCATCAGGGCGGTTAGGTGCCAATATAGTCACGCCGCGAACCCCTGGCTATGACTTTGTCCGTGGTATTGGTGAAATTAGTGGCTCTGCAATTGCTCGCAGATCTGGAATTTTTGCCGCGAGTTTAGCCGGATTGGGGCTTGTTTTCTCTGGAGACAAAGAGCGAAGCACTGGCTCTATACGAACGATCAACTATGAGAAGTGGCTAAGAGCCCAGGCAGAATATACCGGCGCGAATACAACCCAACCGGAGCGCTCCCCTGAACAGCCAAACACTTGGAGAATTGCAGGCCTCCCCAAGGGAGGGATTGCTCAAGTATTTAGATCTCAAACCACAGACTTTGGTTCCCCTTATGCAGGGCCTGAGTACAGTAACAGCGTATTTTCTCAGCTCGATCTAGTCTCACAAAGAGAGCAATACCTGAGGAGCGCCTACAGGGCTACGCACTATGACAAGGCGAGTTCAATCGGGAATTACTTTGACAACATCTTCTTCCCACTGGATGGCTCTGCCACTCTTGGCAGCAGAATATTCGGCATTGATAAGTCTGCATTTACCAGAACGACTCATTCCTTTTTACCCTCAAATGCTTATTCAATAGTCCCTGAGGGCAAATATCCCGGAATATATGGGAAAGGGCTCTTAGAGATAAACCTCAGAGAGGGTGGCTGGAAGATAGAAGCCCCTGACGCAGATACGATAGTGGTCAAAAACTCAAGCGGTAGGGGATCATTTCGCCTAGCTGGTATCGATGCGCCAGAAACGGGGAAGGGTGGCGATAGAGGGCAGCCTTATGCCAATAGGGCTACAGATCTGGCTCGGCAGATGATAGCCCAATCCAAAGACTTGCGCCTAATAGTTAACCCAAGCCAAGTTACATATGGCCGTATGGTTGGTACCATAATTGGCGATGGCCAAAATATCAACCTGGAGCTAGTGAAGAGAGGTGCGGCCTCGTATCTGCCTTATAGGCAAAAGGGCAGGGAGGAAATGTACAACATGGAGGCTTTTGAGGGAGCCTCTAAGCAGGCCCGCAGAAGCCAGAAGGGCATGTGGTCTACTCCATACTTTCAGGCCTATGGTGCCTTCGCAGAAGATACTGGCCAGACAGTTACCTTTAACGTCCTAAACAACCCTAAGAAAGTCGCCTCCAATAGCGGCTTTATGTCGCTAACAGCAATCATGCGTGCTGCTCAAGAGCGGGGGGAGTATTCCTCTGAGCTTGTACAGGAAACTGCAGAGCTGGCAAAAAAGATAAAGGCTACTAGAACTGTAGGTGGGGCCTCTATGCGATTTGGTGGCGCAGAATATAAATCTAGAGCCTGGAGGCAGATACACACATTTGATGCGCCGAATGCTCCCCACAAAACATATATGTCTCAGATGATTGGGGAGCTTTCACAAAAACTTAAAACGCGAGGAAGCGTTGATGCGAACAAAACCTCTGCGAAGAAATTAGGCACACTAGATAAAGTCCTTTCGATAGACTCGACCCAGGCAGGAAGCCTTGAAAGTAAGCGACAATTACGCTTAAATAAAGTGCTGGGCGTTAACAACAGGCCACTCTACTATAATACAGTTTCTGAGAAACTGGCCGAGCAGTCCAAAACGAAACAGGTCTTGAGGCAGATTCGCTCAGCAGAAAGAAAGCAGAGAATGGCAGAAAAGCAACGCCAGCAAAATCATGTTATGTTTAACAGCCCAATAAACCATCAGAGGATGTGAAATGCCAATACTCAATAACATGCTGGACTATCTCGCGATGGGTGCTCACTCAACTTTTGGTATAGATCCATTTACTGGCCCAAACAATACGCAAGGTCGTGCGAGGATGGACGGTGGGCGCCTTTCTTATACGAAGCAAGTCGCCAATAAGGTCGTGGAAATAGGCGGCGGAAGGGAGTGGAGCGACAGCAGAACCAACGCCTTCTCACCTACAGGTGGTGGTGGACTTGCGCTCGGTCTTGGTGTCCTTACTACCGGCTATGGTGTTGTGACTGGCTACAGTGAGGGCGGGTTGGGGGGAGCTGCACAAGCTGCCTTTCTCGATGTAAGCGTTGCTGCCGCAGCGGCGAAGTTTTCGCACAAGCTGACAAGGCTTGATAAAGCCGACAGAGGGCCGGATGGCTGGACACACAAGGTAGAGCAAAGAAAGATGTGGACACCTTTCGGCAAAACCTGGATGGGAGCCTACATGGGTCTAGCTGTTGGGGCTACAGTGGGGGCAAACTTAGCTAGCGATCTTGGGGAGACTATTGGTAATGCGGTTGGTGATGGTTATACAGGGTCGGGTTTGGCTACTGTCGGAAGCGCTGCTGGCACTGGGCTGGGTGCGTTTGCTGGCGCTTGGGCTACTAGAGCACTAGGCCGCCATCCGATTATAGGAACGCTTGGAATACTCGGTGTCATGGGTGCTCGTGAGGTATATAAAGGTACCCACGAATTTGTTAAAAGCGGTTACAGAAAGAAGCAGCAAACGAAGGGCATAGATATCGCTGGTGATACTGCTGCTTTTTATACTCGTGCTGCAGTTACAATGCGGCAAAGAGCCGTTCAGGCGATACACAAGTCGCACCTTAACGCAAGATCCGCCTTGGGCCAAGAGGCCAGCTTCATGCACATGCCGGAAAAGAACTACTTCTCAACATATAGACGAATATAGACAATGAAACAAACTGAAGAGCTTGTAGAAGAGCTTTACTCAATAAATGAGTACGGCTTTCGATATCAAAACCCTGATATTAGTCCAGATCCAAGTCTGGTTCAGATTTATAAGGAAAAGTATGGCATAAGGACAGATGTCCACAGAACATGCGTTAACTGCCAGATAAGACAGCTAAAGAAGTATGAAGAAACAACGGGGGATGCTTTCAGGATAAAGTGCAATTTTATCCCTCGGGGGCTGCCGCCAGGATCAAAAAGTAAGCTAACGCAAATCGCAACAGCGACAGACATCCCCGTAGACAGGGCCAAGAAGCTTCTGCTCTCCACTATAGACCCTGTTGCATGGGCTGAGCTGATGTTCGGTTTTGATGATTCTGACGAAAAGTGGAAAATACGCTCTTACCAAAAAGAGCAAATACGTTGTTCTGCCAGAAGGCTCGCGGTGAGAGAGGGGCGCCGTAGTGGCAAGACCTTTGCAATGGCGCTAAAGCTTTTGCATTTCGCTTTTAATCTCAAAGTCTCTAGGGGTAAGGATTCTGAAGGGAAGGAAGTCATCAAAGGGCCTGATATAATGATTGTTACACCTTATCAAGCTCAGTTGACCAATATCTTCGAAGAAATAGAAAGGCTTCTGAAGAGAAACTACGAGTTAAAGCTCCAAGTCACCACAGGGACGAATGACAATCTCTACATCAAGACCCCGACATTTAAGATGGCATTTAAGAATGGTTGCGTAATACAAGGTTTTGTTTCTGGGCTAGGAGCTAAACAGGACGGTTCGGGCGGTGGCACAATGCGTGGACAGAGTGCCCATATCGTCTATCTCGATGAGATGGACATGATCCCTGAAGACATACTGGACAAAGTCATAAACCCCATCCTGGCCACCTCCCCTGAAACAATTCTGATAGCTACCTCCACACCCATTGGAAAAAGAGGAAAATTTTATCAATGGTGTTTAGCGAGGAATGACTTCAAAGAAGATTACTATCCTTCAACCGTTTTGCCTCACTGGGATGAAATAAAAGGGGAGATAGAGGAAGAGAGCACCAAGGAGTCTTTCGAGGCAGAGTATATGGCAGAGTTCATAGAGGGCTCTTACGGAGTGTTTAGGCCAAGCTGGATACAGTCTGCCAGGAGTGATTATGAGTATATGGCTTCTCGCGAGGAGGTATTCACAAGCAAAAAGCTTGGGGTGAGGAATACTTCTGAAATGCTCATAGCGATAGGTATAGACTGGAATAAGAATGCAGGGACTGAATTCTACGTTCTTGGCTACTCGGCTACTCTCGGCAAGTGGATCGGTCTTGAAGCAGTTAATGTTGAGTCTAGCGAATTCTCATCACAGCGGTGGATGAAGGAAGTTATTCGATTAAACTACAAATGGAAGCCTGACTGGATATATGCTGATGAAGGTTATGGGCATACGACGATAGAAGATCTCAAGTTGCTCTCCTACAAAACTAGATCGAAGACAAATAAGACAAAAATTGATGAAGCTACAATAAGGCTGACTGAGATACTGGTTCCTTTTAATTTCTCGAAGAATGTAATTCTCAAAGACCCTATTACAGGCAAAGATATAAAGAAGACGGGCAAGCACTACCTTGTAGAAAACGCTGTAAAGACTCTAGAGGACAACCTCTTCATGTTCCCCCACTCAGATGAGCGACTAAAAAAGCAGTTGGGCAACTACATAATACTCAGAAAGCACGCTACTACTGGCAAACCTGTTTACGGCATGTCAAACAAAAAGATTGGAGACCATCGGCTTGATGCATTTATGCTTGCTCTAGCAGCTCTTTCACTTGAAGAATCGATTTATAGCGGCAAAGGCATGTCGTTTAGCAGCCCATCATATATAAATCAGCGCCTTGGTGCTGCTTCACAAGATACGAACCCCAGCTCCCCCCATACCGAGGCTACTGAAATTGCAGAAGGTTTAAAAAAGCACAGTATGCCTGGTGCGTATAATATATTGAAGATACTTAGAGGTGAATCTCCTGCAGGCAAGATCAAAGCTGAAATTGATAACAAAAAAAGAAAAAGATCTAGCTTCTCACCTCAAGGAGTTGAAAACAAAAAAGAACCTGGTATATTAAGGGGGCTTGAGCAAAATCTGGGTACACCCAGATCCAGCAATCTCATTGGCGGGCCTTCACACCTCCCAGCCATACGGGGAGGCAAGAGTAGACGTAGCAGGACTTGGAGGAAATGACTATGACGTTCATCACAAAGGCGCTAGATGCAGTAAAAGGAGCAGCAGGCTCACTGAAAGATAGGGCTGCTAGCGGGTCGGTTGGCAACATTAAGCTCTCTGATTTTCTTACGTCGCAGTCACCTCCAGCAGGAGTGAGCAAAAAGCTGGATCACGACAGCATGTTCGGCAACTGGATCGGCGGCGACAGCGCTGGTGCTCACCTGGGCTCGACATTGGTTGCCGGTTCTATTGGCGGAGCGTCTAACATGCTGCTTGGCGGTGACTTTTCGGGCGGATTCGTAGCCGGGGGAGCTGTAGGGCTTGCTGGGAGAAGCATGGTCAAAACAACCAAGGGCATGCAAGATAAATTTTATGCGCCAGAAGCACGCGAGACGTGGGGGGGGGATTACAGCACCCTAAACCCAGTTTTGAAAACGATCAAGGACAAAGAGTTTATAACCTCAAGGAGTGCTCTTTACGCTGGATCAGCTTTGGGTGGCGGTATTTTCGGGGGATCTGGACGCCCTTCTCACAGAAGGGGGTTCAACGCAAATAGAGGTAACAGGATCTAGAGGACAAAATGTCAGACAACACCAGACTCCAAATTCTAAACAGCGAGTTGCAACCTTTCAACAATGCCCCCTTGCGCACATTCCACAATGGGCATACAGGCGACTCATACGAAGAGCTGCTCTATATCAGAAATCAAAATCCGGCAAAGTATTATACCGGAGTTAGGATAGCTCCGACCTGGAAGGACCAGTACGACGCAGAGGGCGAATTTGGCACCACTGGCTGGGGCGTCAAGTTAATGTATGGAAAGAGACGCCCGACAGAGCAGGAGTGGGACTTGGTTGATCCCGGCAGCACCATATCTTTGCCAGATATAGGCACCTCTGAAGCCGCAGACACCTTCGTCAACCACCCTGTCTGGGTCAGGGTTTTCTGCCCTGGTAATGAACCTGCTCAGATAAAAGAAAACATAGAACTCAGGTTCTCCTACTCTGTAAGAGAGGTTGGTGCTTAATGTCAAACTCTCCACCTATTAGCTCTCTGTTTAGCTCTGTCTATATACCAGAGTACAGTAAATCTGATGAGAACCTCGTGCGAGGCCATGATGGCCCTCGCACTCTTCAAGAGATTGAAGAGGAGTTGGATCAAGAACAGTATGCTACTACTGCTAGTATCTTAACTGACGCCTTTAAGATACCTGGAACATATCATAAGCCAAGACCATTGTCAATAGAAGAAGGTAAAGCATACCTCAACGATAAGGAGAACCTCCTCAATGAGGTTCTCCGTGTAAGGGATAGAGTAGCTTCACTTGAGGAAAAGATTGATAGCAGATTAGGCAATGATAGCAGTTCTTCTTTTACGTTTCACTTCAAGAAGAGGCCCAACTTAAGAAAAGCCTTGAAGGTTATCACTGGTAAAGCGAAGAATTTTGTGACCTATGAAGACTACAAAAAAGCCCTAGCCCTAAAGGCTAAGTTGGAGCAGGAAGATGCCTCAGCTTTCTATGAAAAAGCTGAGGGCTGAATTTACTATGGGAATTATAAGAGACCACGCCTTGGGTAAGCATAGTGACCCCTCAATAGATCCAGAAAACCTTGAGGAGCAGTACCAGCGATTGTATATGAAGATAAGCAGAGACTTTGTGCATCGTAAGGATCTCGAAGCAATGTTAAGCCAGCTTACAGATTTGCTTACCTCAGCGGTGCCAGGACTTGCACCGCTGATCGAAAGCTCTTTTTCTATTGTTTCTAGTTCTGCCGCCAAGAGCACGGCAATTAGATATAAGAAAGCAGTTGAGTCTGGTGACTCTCTGTTGCCGTTTGCTGAATCTGATCTTGGCAAGATTGACGATGGAGACGAGTAATGGCTTCTGGTTCTGAATACTCTTTGCCCTATGCAAGCCTCATAATACAAGAATATGAGAAGGCTTCAATTGAGGCGGCTGTGGATACTCGGAGCAGGGATCTATGCGCTATTCCATGGCTAAAAAGCCTTGCAGCGTACAACATGCTCCTTGATTCTGCGGAAAAGGTTTTGAGCGAAGATATTCCCGGCATGCAGAAAAAAGCCAAAAAAGCCCAGGGGAAAAACCCAGGGTGGGCGTCCCGCGCACAAGCAGCTTCACCTCAAGCGGAAAAATCTGATTCTAGCAGTGCGCCCGAGGATAGCAGCCCTTGCAGCTTTTCACCAATCTGGGAGCAAGACAAGGCCTTCAAGGGCATACCTCCGATGCTTGCTGAAGGCGCGCGTTTTGAGCTTAAGGACATGGAGGACAAGGCCTACAGCGCAGTTGATGAAGCTGCTGCCTCCTGGCTCGGCCTTTCGGATACCCCCTGGGACGGTTCTGAATCCTATCTAGAGGACTGCTGGAGCTGTATGCTCGACCTTGATTTTGATTGGCAGATTGCCCCTATAAACTGGGCTTTCGAAATAAACAAACTTTTAAGGCAAATAGACGACTCGATTGAGTGGATGCTTGATAAATTCGATTCGAACCTTTTCTTCTTGAAGAAGTTCTGTTTGGATGGCTGGAACTTGCTCTGGAAACTTGTCTGCCCTATTGATATTGTTGCTATCATGAGCATGCTGAAGGGCCTGATAGTAAAATACAAGAGCGATTTAATTAGCATTAGTTTGGATTGGACTGCAATAGTTGGCCCATTACTGAAGTCCCTTGGGGACATTATGGCTTCTCTTGTAGAGCAAATAGACGCTTTGATTTCAAATCCCCTGTCATGCTTGATAGACATGATGAACGCATTCGATCGTGTTATTGACCAAGGGTACAACACCTGGGAGACTATTACGAACAGCGAGCCTTTGGTTTTCTGGAGAGATCAGTTCCTTGGCCTGAACACACCGCCAGTTTCGACTGATATTGAACCAATTAAAGGTAAGGCGCTTGATCCAGGAAAAGACTTTGCACGTCTTGGCCCCCCCTGGGGCGAATCAGTTAGTGAAATGCAGGAAGACTTAAAGAGCAGGCCAGAGGTGACTAGGGGTGTGAAGGCGTCCCTGACTTTCGATGAGCTGATTGAGACTGTTCCCATGGAGCAGCTTAACGCTACGAAAGCGTTATCTTCAAGCCTTCAGGAGGTGAAGGACGACATAAATGAGTTGTCCGAGAAGATTATTTTCTCTTACAAGAGCCTTGGCACCATTTTAAATGGTCAGCTTAACCTTTCCATTAAAAAGGGCGGGCTGACTATGCTCCTGCTAGATTTAATCTCATTCTGCTATTTTGCTTATGAGTATCTTCAGGATATTGACTGTGATGAAGAGTCAGGTGATGATAGAATCAAGGTTTCGCAAGCTTTGTCGGCCCTATCAGCTGCTTACCCAGCATACGATGTCCTCATTGCAGGCGATGATAGTAAAATTGACGAGGAAACCTTTTTGAATCCAAGCAACACCACTATCCAGCTAAGAAGAAAGGCGGATGGTGCTTTGCAAAATATCAGCTTTGCCTCTTGCAGCCTTGATCCAAAAGTCGCCAGCAAGGGCATGGATAAAACTTTCGAAACACTGCAAAAGAATGTGAAACTTAGAAAAGCTGCATGGGGCATATAATGAAGAAAGAACTTTTCAGAATAGCACTTGACTTGATCAATGAGGCAAAGCATAGCGACAGAAATGTACCTGTTGGCAGCCCTGCTAAGCTGAAAAGGGCAAAGGTGTCGAACAGAGGCTTCCACTATGCCGAAAGGCATACGGGTCAATGGACCAAACCCGAGTACAGCCTGGATGATATCCAGATAGCTCAGGATACAGATTCGTACGTATTTAAATCGATTCAGTTAAAATCAAATCGCTTTGCTCTCGCAGGCTGGGAATTTACCTCGCTAAATAGCGACAGGCTTTCATATGTAAAGGGCCGAATTCAAGAGATAGAAGGCGTTAGCGGCATGCCCTTTTCACTGCTCCTCTATCAAACTGCAAGAGACCTGATACGTTACTCCAATTGCGTTTGGGTCAAGGTGAGGAAGGCTGAAGCTTCAAGCGGCCTGAAGAGGACCTTGCCATCTGGCAAGGAAGCAGACCCTGTCGCGGGATATTTTATCCTTCCTTTTGAGACCCTTCAGTTTAAGCACAAGGTAAATGGAGAGCTTTCGAAGGTTATGCAAAAAATGCCTGCTTCTAGCAGAAGCAGGGAATTCGCCCCCGAAGATGTTGTTCATTTTTATACGAACAGAAACCCTGGCTTTGCTATGGGTACACCCGAGCTGGGGCCAGTACTTGAGGATGTGCTCTTGCTCAGAAGAGTTGAAGAGCTTGTTGAAGATCTTCTGCAGACATCGATTTTTCCGGTCTGGCAGTGGTCTGTGGGGTCAGATACTTTGCCCGAGCGCGTGGGCCCCGATGGTGTGAAAGAAAGCGACCTAGTTAAAAAAGCAATTGAATACATGCCTGCTGGTGGAATATTTGTTACAGATCATCGGCATGATATTAAGGCAGTAGGCGCCGAGGGGAGGGCTCTTCGGATTGAAGGCTACCTTGACTATTTTAAGAAAAGGGTTTTTGCAGGTCTTGGAGTTTCAGGCGTTGATATGGGTGAGGGAGACACCAGCAATAAAGCTACCGCAACTGCTATCTCGAAGAGAGCCATACAGGATGTTGAGGCGCTACACCTATATGTAAAGCTATTTATCGATTACTTTGTCATCAATGAACTTTTGCTCGAAGGCGGATTTGGAAGAGAGGTCTTTTCGGATCACAACCGGGTAGAAATTAAATTTGGCGCTGTTGATAACGAGGATCAAAGCAGGCTGGAGAATCAAGCGATTCAGCTGTATGTCAATAAGCTTATGACAGAGAAGGAAGCGCGGAAGCGCTTGCGGCTTAACCCTATGTCTGATGAGGATCGTGCTAATACCTATTGGTCGCTTTACGAGGAGCCAGCAATGCTAGTCAAGTCCCTTGGCAATGCTGCAGCAGATCAAGCGCTTGTGGAATCTACAACCTCTTCCATATCGAAAGAAGGTGTCGAGAAGGGTGGCGAAGCGCGCTCACCTTCGCTGGGTAGACCGCCCGCTCCCCTACCTACCGGCAGTCAGCGCCAATCGCTTTCAAGAGCGAGACCCTCAAACCAGCATGGGCAGAGGTCTGCCCCTAAGTTCGGCGATGGCTCGGAGCAGGAAGTGCAGACCTATGTGGATATTTTTAACCTTTGGACTGAAGAAATAAACTTATGCGCACTGGACAACTCCTTCGATGATGGGTTAGAGTCGGTAGGAACCTCCTACTTAAGGGATTGTAATACCTCTGTTTTAGGCAAAAAGTGCTTAGGTGAGAAGCTTGAAAATCGCAACAGGTACCTCGGTGAGGTGCGCGAGATGCTGGACTACTTTATCGAGAAAGCTAACGAATTTAAAAGTAGTGGCGCGTCAGTTTCACAAGTAGCATCTAGCATGAACTGGAGATTTGATTATTTGATCAAAAAATACATTAAAAACTCTTTTCAAGCCGGAATTCGTATAGGCAGACTTGAAAAGCCGAAAGATTAAAGGTTATAAAGTCTTGAATTTCTTATTTAGTTACAAGAATTTGCTTAATTAGGAACTAATTATGGGTCAAATTAAACTTATTGATTATTTAAAAATCAATCCAGACCCCGCATACGGGAAGCTGTCATCCAGAGATAAAGTCAAGATGATGGACAATATGCTCAGCGACCCCTCTGAGAAGAGGGGTCTTGAGATCTACTATGACTTGAGTCACTCTGGTCGCAGAATAAATAATAGAATTTATACAGTAAAAGGCCAGAGAGATGGCATCGCCACCTTGACCCATCCCTACCCAAAGCCAATCCTCACACACCATGATGGAACGAGCGACCCTATTGGTCGTTTTGTTTCTGGCCAGTGGGAGGACCTTTCAAATAGCGCTTGGTATCACTTCAGTGATGCGAATGAGTTCCTTGAGGTTAAGCGAGCATTTGAGTCTGACAGCCCCAAGCGCATATATAGTGTAATGAAAAAGTACAACTTGTTGACCAACAAGGACTGGCCAGGGCTTGGTAGGATGCGGGTGCGTGCACGTATCACTGACGAGAAAGCTATAGAGAAGTTTCTCGATGGAAGATATGTTACCTTCTCTGCTGGAAGTACTACAGATCGCCATGTTTGCAGCATCTGTGATTCAGATTGGGCAGAAGGCGATGTATGTGAGCACAGGCATGGCAAAATATACGATGGAGATATTTGCGTTTTCGTTACTGGCCAGTTTGAAGTTCTAGAAGGCTCTGTTGTGAACATGCCTGCAGATGATCTGTCTCAGGTCCTTTCAATGGAGCTTAAAGATTGTGAGGCAATCACAATCGACAACAAGTGCCTCGTAGATGAGAACACTATTTATTTGAGTGATTCAATTTTTAATTTAACGGAGAATTTTATGGAACATGAAACTACTCAGCCAGAGGAGATTCTGGAAGTACATGATTCCGTAGATACCACACCGGCTGACACCACAGGTGAGGAGCCAACTGCATCCCAGACAAGTGCTGCAGAAGAAACAGCTGGTTCCGAGACTGAACTTTCTGCAGAAGACGCTGAGGCCTCTCAAGAGGTCGTTGAAGTTGCTGACGTTCATTCTAAGGAAGGCGGCGAGGTATCTGCAGAAGAGGGTATGGTCATTGACCAGGAGCAGCCAATGATTAAAGTTCTGGAGCGCATTGCAAGTAAGCTCGATGAATTTGTTGACAAATTCATCTCTCAGGAGCAAGCTGATGTCGTGCCTCAAGAGGAAGTTTGTCAAACTCCCTCTACAGATACACTTGAGTCAGAAGCTCTGGACTCCCCCGAGAAGAGAGAGCCGCCTAAGCCTTCGACCGAAGGCTTAGAAGATCAAAGCGAAGCAACACTGCTAGAGCAGCAAGAGGCTGCTGGTGCAGAAGATCAGGATCTCGTTGGGCCAGCTGATTCTGGCCCGCAGACGGCACCAGCCGCAGACAGCAATCCCCAGCATGATCTTCAGAAGGAGCTTTCTTCCTTGAGGGAGAAATACGAGAGACTGAAAGAAGATCATGTGGATTTGCTGAAGTCCCGTGACTCTACTGCCGATTATATCGTGGTAGACAAAGATTTAAATAAAGTGCAAATTGAGAATCCTGCTTTGGCGGCAGAATTGCCTGCCGACCGCAAGCAATCAATTTCTGAACTAGGTGATTTCGAAAAATCTGTAGTGAGCAGATTCGAGGAGATTTTAACAACCAAAGGGTTAGATGCTGCTGAACAGTACGTGTCCACACAGAAGCGTTACTTACCGCGTGGCTTTCATCCCAGTAAATATATAGGAGATATTAACTATGGCAGTTAATAGATTTCAAGGGTCTTTCAAGACCAGAAGTGATATACTAGACAACATCACTCCGAATAACGTTGTCCAGTCTAACGTATCCGCTCCTGCAGGGGAATGGAAGCCTTGTGCTTGGCTCCCTGTCATTTGGCGTGGAGATGCTAGCAAGGATAGCTTTGTAATTTCATCCGGCAAGATCGTCAGTATGACCTCTGAAGGAAGAATTTGTCCGGCACGCTACCGTTGGCTTGCAGAGAATGCGGCGAAGGGCGATGTAGCCATTACTTATACCCAGCTAGATGTGGATCACGGTACGATTGATGTTCGTACTGGTGAGCGTCTCACAGCAGTTCCAGCGGCTGCGATTACTTGCTTTGACTTGGCGAAAGCTTTGGTTCAGCGAGGTCTAGCAGTAGCTCCTGCTGCTGTCAATCTTGCCGCCGATAACGGTGACATCGACGCCGCTGATGTTCAGGGCATATTGCAGGATTTTGTTTCCCCTCCTGTCGGCGTTTGCGCATATGACGTTTACGCTTGGGCCGGTGATGCTCCAGGCGAGCTTAACCATGTGAATTATCAGAAGCAGCATCTTGTTCAGTTCTTGACTGACGTTCAGCTTCAGGTTCCTGCTCATGTTGAGCATGCCGCCGATGGTTCTATCGACAAGGAGGAGGCGGCAGAAAACGACTTTGTAGACTGGGTTCCCGCCGCCAACGGCGACGGTGATGAGTTCCCCCGACCAGCTGCACCTGCGGTAAAACTAACCGCTGCCCAGCTTGCTGGCTTGGCAAGATATGCTGGCAGAGTTTCTGCTAACGACACCTTGTCCGGTCTTGCTCTTAAGAGTGCTCCAATTGCAAGCAATACTGCACGTACACCGATTTCTGATGGTGAGACAGCTCTTGTTCGGCAAAAGTCTTCAATTGCTAAGATTAGCAAGGCTGGCGACTTCTTCGTAGATGCCGATGTCGGGATCATCATTGCTCATGGCGTAGGCGCCTTTACTGCTGACGTGAGTTACTACAGGTATGGAAGTGCTGCTGCATCTAGCGAGAGATATGTGCATCTTGCGGGCTTTCCTCGTCCTGGCGCTCACGTAACTTATGACGCACAAAGCAACTTCGCCCTAGTTGATGTTACTGCTGCTACTGTAGCATCTTCAATTGTCGGCAGATGCCTTGGTGCTGTCAGACAGCCTCGCGGACTGCTTGGGCGCGTACGGACTGCTTTTGACGGAGCGTCTTTTGACAAGACCGCTCAGATGCCTGGTAGCGCGACTGCTGGCTTTACCGATTTAATCACTTTGAGCGATGAGGGAACTAGCGATCTAGTTGCTCTTATCAATATCAAAGTACAGTAACAAAGGAGATTGTCATGACAGAGCTAAAACTAATTGACGGAAAGACACTATCTCTACCTTCTGGCGACGAAGCTGCAGGACGATATCTTGCTGACCTTATTCGCAGTAGAGGGAAGATCCCCAACAGCGAAGATTCCATTAGCTGGAACACTTTTGCTGAGACAATTTCTCCCAAGAACACGGACCTTGTTCGCTCTTCAGAGATCACTCCCCTACTTCAAAAGTCAATGGAGATTTTGATTCGGGAGCCTGTTGAGCCTAGTCTTGTTGTTACAGGTCTCTACAACAGAGTCCAGGCCAAGGGCTTGAACACCCAGGTGCTTGCTGGTGCGATGGGCGCTGTTTATGCCCAGGACATCCAAGAGCACGGGACATACCCTGAGGTCAATTTCCAGATTGGCGGTGCAGTAAGCACTGCCTGGATTGGCAAGTGTGGTATTGCTGCCTCATTCACCGATGAGGCGCTCCGCTACTCAACTTGGGATATTATGGCGATGAACCTCCGCTTAATGGGCAACGCTCTCGCTCGACACAAAGAGCAGAAAGCCGTAGCTTTTCTTAAGACTTTGGGAACCACGCTATTTGACAACGCCACTCCGACCGAGTCGCTTTTTGGCGTTTGCACTGGTCGCGATCTCGCTGGTAATGGCAATGGAGCCCTTACCATGGACAACCTTATGCGGGGGATGGCTCACATGGCGGAGGAAGGTTTTGCACCTGACACCCTCCTCATGCACCCCTTGTTCTACTACACATTCCTGCAGGACCCGGTCCTCAGATCCATGATGCTCGCTCATGGTGGCGGCGCATGGTTCAACATGTACACTGGCCAGCAGAACGCCCAAGCCCCTTGGGGCAATGGCGCGATGGGTGGAATGGGGCCTTCAAGAGGCTTGCGTGTTGTGAATCCTGGCCCTGGTGGATTCCAGGGCAATGGCGCTGGCGGCGCCGTTGGCAACGGTGCAGCGGTAACAGGTGTTGAGGGTCGTTCGAATACCGCGACCACAGCACCCACACTCCCGTCTTACTTCCCATTCAACTTCAACATTCTTGTCTCCCCCCTCTGCCCGTACGATCCAGAGGATGAAACAGGCGATATCTTCTTGCTTTCAAGTGGTAACGTAGGTTTCCATTTGGTTGACGAAGAGCCGACTACAGTCGAGTGGAGAGACGAGAGCGTCGAGGTTGTCAAGGTTAAGGTCCGTGAGCGCTACGGCTTCGCCGTTGCTCATGAGGGTCAAGGCGTTGGCGTACTTCGCAATGTTGCTGTCACTCAGAACTTCTGGGACGGAACTGTAAGCGCAGGTGCTTTTGACCCGCAGCCAATTGATGCTGACGCTCCCGTAGTCTAAGAAATGATGTAGCGCATATTGTTCTAAGAAATATGTTCTGATACTCTCTAGGGGTGGGGCTTTGGCCCCACCCCTTTTTTATTAATGGAGCTATTATGGGTTTTTTTTCCAAAACAGAACAAACGAAGCAGGACTCGCTGGTTCAGACAATACAATCGGTTGCCACCGATGACCCACTCACTTCAGACCCAGGACCCAATTTGGTGGGGATAATAGATAGGTTTGATGTAGAGGACGAGGGGGAACTTGTGACGATAACTGGTCTTGTTCAAATAACCGAAATATCCGATTCAGACGAAGGTAAAGAAAATGGCGAAACCAGAGATATTCACAGTATTCCCGAATGACGGAAGCGAAGGCGTCCCTTTAGGCGCTAGTGTCGAGATAACCTTTAGCCAGGGTGTTGACCTGCGCCTAGCAAAAGCCAATGTGGTCGTGTATGGCCCAGACTTTGACAAGACTTCTGGCCCAGATGGCTCACGATGGATTGATAAGAATCCCAAAAACAAGAACTTCTTGAAGTCTCCAGGCTACTCTGGTGCGGTTGAATGTGATTATGAAGTTATTTATGTGGACCAACATGGCGATCTCGTAGAGCCGCAGCCGGTTGTAGAAAGCAGAGCACAAGAAGAGCAAGGCATGTATAGCCACAGACTCCTTGTGAAACCAAAGGAGCTGCTTGCTAAAGACACAGAGTACACTGTCTACATAGTTGGCGATTCAGAAGGCGGGCCGAGCAAAGGAATCTGCAAGAGGACGGTATTTGAGCCAGTGCCTACTGTTGCTAATCCATCTGCCAACATGATTGTCTACGGGACCTATAAGAGGGCTCTTGATGACAAAGTTCATGTCAGATTTACTAAAGCTGGTGATGTCGGGGAGGCAAAGTATAAGTGGTGGTACGAGTCGGATGGAGAAAATAATGCTGTCGTAGACAAGTTGACATCTCGCCGCTTTAGGCGGCTGAGTGACGGCATCCAGGTGAGATTCACTGGCTCAAACTACTCGGTGGGGGACAGCTTCGCTATTGACGTTGCAGCTCCAGAGTACCTGGAGAATTCATATTCATTCACTTTTCTAGCAGGATCAGGCTCAATAATCTCAGTTCCTGAAACTGCAAGCACCTCTGTCATAGGTGGGGATGGCCCAGCTGCATCACCTGATGCACTTCTCCAGCTTTTGAGTGTGGACCCAGATGATGGGTCAACTCATATGCCGCTTAGCACCAGGGTCATAACATTGGAATTTTCGGAGAAGGTAGACCCTGATTCTATAACGGAAGATTCTCTTGCTGTATTTGCATATCCGGTATCTGGTAGATTTGGTAACAAAGAGGTTGCCGAACTAGTTAGAAAAGTTACAGTTGACGGCTCTATCGTGAAAATAGAAATTTAGGAGGTTGCTATGAGCTATAGAAGAGACGGAGTGCCTGCGAACAGGCCAGTAGTCTTGCAGGCTGTTTTCTATGATGCAATAGGCGAACCAAAAGATGTGGACGATATAGCGTCAATAGAAATCGCTACGTACCGTCCGTCAGATATAGATTCTGCTGATGACTGGGAGCAAGAAATAGCCGGTGGCTACCTAAACTCTTTTGAGCGGCTTAGCACTGATGACGCTGCAGGTAATAATTTCGGCGAAGTGGTCAAGCTGGCAACCGGGTACTACGAAGTAGTTTATACACCAACTGTTGCAGATGCGGACGCAGACGGTCAGCTAGATGAGGTCGGGCAGTGGGTAGACCTTTGGGTTGCTAACGTCGACGGTTCTCAAGTCAGCGCTGCGCTTAAGTTCTTGGTGAAAGAGAAGGGGTCTGTAAGGCAGCAGGCGCTTACAAACAACACTCTGGTTGTCGTTTCGCTTTCTGAGGACATAGCGTCTATTGCAGGAAATTCTCTCGGCGAAGAGATTCAGGTAACCTTTTCCACTAAGTACCAGCCTTATTATGCTTCTGTAGACTTGGTTAGGCTTGAGTGTGGAGCATGGCTGGACTCAATTCCAGATGACACCATTAGCCTGATGATACACTGGTCGTCAATAGAGGCTGATGCGCTGAAGCCAAATAGTTGGAATGGGGACATAATCTCTACAGCTAGGACAAAGTTTGTGATTTATGATGTTGCTCTGCGAAGCTTGCAGCTTCCTGCGGATATCGGTGGCAAAAAGAAGTCCTTGGGCGACTTGCTAGTAGAGACCACTTCGGATTTTTCCGAAGTTCTAACAGAGATAAAAAAGAGAAGAGAGGAGTGGGAGAGAGTCGTAAATGCTGGAGGAACTATTGTTCCTGGCCAAAGCCTCCCCCTTGCAACTGCTGTAAGAGGTTCTGCTGGGAGAGAAGCGGCAAGCAGGATTTGGCATGATCCGTCCACTGTGTATTACGAGCAACCAAGCCAAAATGCAAAATTCAGCTTTAATGGCTCCAAGAAAAGGCATGGCTGGAAGAAGAGGTAGAGATGGCTGTAAAAAGAAATCTTTTTCCCAAGGGGACAGCTAAGAAGCCGCTTAAGGGCGGGGGGTCATCAACTGAAATAGATCTTCGTGCAGAATTCGATGATTTCATTTTTGGCGGCGGGAGTTCGATCGCTCATGGTTCAACTTTTCTTCTTAGAAAAATGCGAAGAGGAGATGATGGCAAGCTGATCAGCTGCCCATGTGTTGATAAAACTACTTATGAGCCAGATACAGAAGATGACTGCCCATTTTGCTTGGGCGAAGGTTATTTTTGGGACGAAGAGAAAATTATTGGCTTTTCAGGCCATTTGGGGGCAGAGGGTGGAAAGGCGAATAGGCTCAGACACATCGCCCCTGGCTCAGTTAGAGGGGAGTTTAAAATATTTTATTTTCGGTATGATACAGATATTTCATACAGGGATAAAGTTATTGACTTGAAGCTTGATACAGAGGGTACCCCGGTAGTACCATATCTACGAGAGTCCATATATAAGCCCCAAACCATTATCCGCTATAGGTCTGATAATGGTAGGGTTGAGTATTTGGCTATTTATTGTCGCGAAGATGATGCAATAAGGGTAGACGAGTAATGGCTGACACCTCCCAACTTACAGAAAAAATAGATCCCTCTCTCGTTGATCGAGAGGGGCCTGTTAGCGTTCTAGTTGTGGAGAATGAGAATGTCCTGCATAGCTATGAGATAGCTACTGAAATCAAAAATCCATACATTTTTGATACAGCCTCCTTCATGCCGAATACCAAGCCAATGACACTTACGTATTTTTTTGAAATAGCATCCGACCTAATCGAGCATGCTCAGAGCTATGACGGCATCTCTGAGGAGAAGAAGATAAAACTGGTAGACCAGTATCCGCCTGACACCTTTGATGATTTTGGCGATGAAGTGATAGCGTACAGGCTTCTCAAAAGAGAGCCCGCTAACATGAACAGAAAAGGCAGCGCAAGACCTCAAAGAAAGAGCATGCACTCTCATACGGCAATGACTGCCGAATACCCCAACAAAACCATTGTCATAGAATCTAGACCGATTGATCATGTCATAGAATTTAATTGTTGGGCCAAAAGCAATAAACTTGCAAATGACAGGGCACTTTGGTTAGAAAAGTTATTCGTAACAAATAGTTGGGCTTTTGAGGTCCAAGGGTGTGAGAGATTCTACTGGAAGGGTAGGGGGCCAGACACCTATATGACCACTGGCGGACAAAGGCTTTTTTATAGGCCTATTAATTTCTTTGTCAGATTCAGGGAATTTGAAGTTAGGGCCCACCCCAACATTAAGCAAGTACTTATTGAGATGACAACAAGGAAATAAGTCGTGATTTATTTAATTCTATAATAGAGGAGGTTTAAAATGCCTTACGAACATATACCAGGCGTAGGAGCCACATACCTTGATGGTGCATTTCGCACCTTGACAGCCTCTACTCAGCCCCGCGTGCTAGTCCTTGGGCCAGCGTCCAGTGGGGTTGCGTACAGTTTGTTTGCTGTTAATAACGTGCAAGATGCTGAGGATGAGTTTGGCTCTGATTCACCACTTATGAAGCCGCTTCACGAAGCCCTTGAGCAGGGTGCTGACAATATCGCAGTAATGCGGATTGGCGGCAAAAGGGGCCACGTAACAATTAAGACTACTCAGGACGGCATTAGCTATGAGTGCGTCATTACTCCTGAGCTAAGAGATGCTGAAGCTTTGAGCAGGTACAGCCTGATCGCTGATAACGGCAGGCTTTATATTTATGACACCCGAAGCGAAATCTTTGTTTTCGACTCTGAGGAAGAGGTTGTTCTCGATACAGGGCTTGTAGATGTACAAGGCGACTGGGCCCCAGGCTTAACACTGGGCAGCTTAGCTGATCTTGCTGTCGCCCCACTGCTAAGTAGCATTGAAGTGGATGGTGATCAGGTAACCGATGTCACGCCAGTTGATGGTGATGATGGCATGACAATGTCAAAGCTTGAGCTTTACCATGCGCTGGAGCAGGCATACCAGTTCATCGACTATGAGGATGCAGACATACTGATCCCAGTCGGCGTCTACTCAAACGACTTAAACCAAGCTGACGAGGGCAGAGGCAGCGCCAGTGTTGATTTCTCGACGTTTGTTCAGAACGGCATGTTCGTGCCGGTTGCAGGTAGCTCTGATGATGCTTTAGGCTATCTCTGGAAGGTACTTTACAGAGGCAAGCCTTACTGCGTCTTTTTCGAGCAAGAGAAACCTATTGCTGACGGTTTCGCAGATGGTGATCTAAGTACGGAATTCGGCCCAGTTGCTAGCAACTTGACTATGCAGCCTGCAGATGGTTTTGGTGATCTAGGCTCAGTATTCGCTTTTCAGCTTAAAGACGCTGAACCCGGAAAGCCTAGCTCGGCAGCGCTTTCACTTGGTAGTGACAACTCTATCCTTCTCACCTGCTCTGTTGATCTCGCTACTCATAATTCTTGGCCAGACGTACAAACAGAACTAGAATCTTTAGCATTATTTGGCAAAATGTTTAAGATCACTTCTGCCCTTGAGACTGATCAGGCAGCCATCGACGCCGCTACGGCTAGAAGGAATGGTGCTCAAGAAGTTCGAACCGCTCTTGATGGTGCTGCAGTTGTAAGTTTAGTAAAAGCTGAAGAAGCGGCTCAGAGTGTTGTTGACGCTATCCCACCTGCAGAGGTGGCTAGACTCGAAGGCGCAACAGCAGCCAAGAATGCCATTGATGCGCTCGACCCGGTCAACCCAGCGAATGACGGTGATGACGTCATCGCGGCTAAAGCCGCTGCAGATGTTAAGGTCGCAGACTATGAGGCCGAGATATTGGCTGCTAATTTGCAGCCCGGTGAACGTGATGCCAAAAAAGTACTTGCCAATGGTGTTGCTTCAGATAGAGTAATCTTAACTCATACTCTTGATGGGGAAAGCATGCCAGCAAGCATGCTGCTTCGCCTACTTGAGTGCGATGACGCTGAGGTGAGACACGTAAACTTTGCACACCAATTGGCTTACGCTGCATACAGGGCGTCAACAACATGGTCAACAATGCTTGGCATTATTTCCGTAAAGAGCCCTGAGCGTTACAGCAGGGCGGCAATTGCCGAGTGGGCGGGGCAAGAGCCAGCGTACTCATTCACTGGAACTGATTTGTCAGTTGCTACTGCAGCTGCAAACGGTGAAGGTGTTCTAGCCAGCATGTTCCATGCGGGGAAGTATGGCTACCGCAGTGCAAATATTAAAACAGGTTCTGTTGCGGACGAAGGTTATGCTTACGGAGGCTATATCCTCACTGAGGGTGCCACCCTCCCAACAGCTGAGCCTTACGGTATTTCTGATGGAGATGAGGCGCTTGATGCAAAAGGCAAGCCAATTGATCTCGGAAAGCATATCCTTGTTTGTGCCAGCTGGCCTATTCATAGCAATAGCTTTGATGGCGGGGCTCAGTATCGCGGCTCTCTGTGCGGAAGCTTGGCTGGCAAAATTGCTGTCACGCCCGAAAAGGAAGAACCTATTGGTTCTAATGGCGTTGTGCCTGGCTTGCGTCGCCCTCCTCGCATGAGGACCCCTCTTGTCGACTCTTTGGCTAAGCTCAGGTTTGTTAGTACACGAAGAGAGGAAGGCACTGGTCACATTCTCGTAAGTGTAAAAACAGCTGCACACCCTGATAGCGACTATGCCCGACTTTCAACAATTCGTTGTGTCAATCGGCAAATTGCTGGATTGAGACGTATCTGTAAACCTATTATCGGTAAAGAATTTTCGCAGACCAGGCTTGCTTCTTTGCAAACAGCTATTAACGGCTTTTTGAAAGCAGAGAAAGAGGCTGGATACAACCAGGGCGCTATTGCTACTTTGTCTTACACCCGTGCCGACAGAATCATGGGTAAGCTAAAGATACGCCTAAAGATGATTCCGCCTTTCTCAATTGAGGCTATTACCGTTGAAACTACTCTGGCTAGCGAAGAGTCAGAGCTGGTTCTTTAATTAAGAAAGGAGGTCGCAAATGGCAAGTTCATTAGACCTAACTAGAACTTATTCGAGTTTTGCTGGCGTTGACATAAAGTGTGTTCTCGGCGGCGAAGTAATCGGCCAGATGCAGGCGATTTCTTATGCGGTACAGCGTGAGAAAGCGCCTATTTATGTTATGGGTCGAGTAGATCCTTTATCATTCTCCAGAGGGAAGCGTGGCATTGCCGGTACAATGATTTCGCTGCTGCTGGACCAGCACTTGATTCAGAGTCACGAAGCCTTTAGCAAAAGTCAGTTCATTGCTGATAAGGATGAAGTTTTTCCTGATAGCAATACCGACCTTACGGAAGCAAATGCTTTCGCTTCCAACACCTTGGGCACGGTGGCGGAGGTGCCACAAGATCCTGCAGCGGATATGTCACTAAACTTTACGCCTGCTACGCCTTGGTATGTGGATCAAATCCTGCCTTTTGATGTGACTATTGTCGCTGCTAATGAATATGGGGCAGCATCTGCTATGAGAATTTACGGCTGTGAGATTCTCAACGAAGGCTCCGGCTTCTCTATCGATGATATCGTTATTGAAAATCAGATGACCTATGTTTGCAGAACTATTCTTCCTTGGAAGAAGCTGGGTCGCTGGACAGTCGATAGTACCAATGGTCGGTTTGAAGAGGGCTTCGTTGATGGCCAAAATATCAACGTTGCTCAAGGCGACTAACCCCAAGTCCGGTCAGACGCTGAGCCACAACCATTAGTATTACTCTGGGAGTAAATTGTGAGTACATCACAAGACGCCAACGACTTCAGATATTCTTTCTCCGGGGCAGATTGCACAGCAAGTGC
>Ga0115011_10000729_pt1 | contig 25329 bp, 20 predicted proteins | sample TroAtlMetagenome_2_FD_88705 | JGI IMG/M metagenome (GOLD analysis project Ga0115011, IMG submission 88705) | Marine eukaryotic phytoplankton communities from Atlantic Ocean - Tropical Atlantic ANT8 Metagenome | ecosystem: Environmental > Aquatic > Marine > Oceanic | place: Tropical Atlantic...
AAATTGGAATACCAAACATCAGCACCTTTGGGCGCGTAGAAAGTTATGGCAGAGTCGGATCCCGATGAGCTAGCTTGCCCCATCAAAAATGATGCAAAACCAATACTCCCCAAGCTTGCCATCGTAATTAATCCAGCAGCAGTGTTAAATGACAGGCGCATGAATTGCCTCCTATCAATCGAACCGCTTTTTTCATCAGCAACATCAGAAAGTCCTTCCAATGGTTTTAATCTGAATCTTCTGGACATAATCAGGCCTCATATTTTTGCCAAGCTTCTGTATCATTTTGGGTGATGAATTTGTTCCTTCTGTGTTTTACAATCACCACGTCGGGCAGAACGTATTTCAGATACACGATGCCCATTATAATAAGAGTCAGCAAGGTCATCGCTAGGTTGAATGCCAGTAATTGTTGATTCCAATGGTTGTATAGCCCGTATGAAAGGGCACCAGCCCAATAAAGCGTCCAGAACAAACCCCATAATCCAACTAGTATGATGAGCCAAGAATCACCAGAGGGGGAGATGCTTGCTCTAACCACGGAACCAGGCTTTGGTTTATTGAAAACCCCATGATCCACTGCTGCAACGTATGCTTCTTCCGTGATATCGACTCCTTCTAGCAGCTTCCTGGCGTCATCGAGATCAACTTCTCCGGATTTTACTTGCCTAAGGAGCATCATTACAGCATCATCTTTCATATTTGATCACCCCTCCTTAGATGCTTTATTCTGAGTTTCAAAAGATTGCTTCTTCCTGAATAATGCCTAGAGAAACCATATCTCAGGAAAAGGCCACAGAAGAGTATGACCAATGCAACTGCACCGAAACCCAATAGCCCTAGCCAGTGTGCTTTGAGCTTAGCACCCATGTGGTGCAAGTCCACCTTTTCTTCAATGGGCGAGGGGGGGTTGATATCCCCGTTACCAGAAAATATAGCCCTAACTCGTCCATTATCCTCTCCCTCATCTACTGAGGCAGTAAGTCTATTCCATTTGTCTAATTCAGATGGCGCCATATCACCGTTGACAGAATTGCCTGCAAGCCAAAATGTAACAGTGTCATTACTCTCAGCCGGAGCAATCCAGTTAATGTGCCATGTTCTGTCTGGTGTGGCCGAACCCGCTCCAGTATGCGTCATAGTGCTGGGATCGTCCTCCCAATTTTGAACCAAGCCATCAAATTCGGGTCCAGGAGTAAATTGACCTAGGCTAGCTTTCATCGAAAATCCCCCCGTATAGGATTCTGAATTTATTTCAGGGCCCCCAATAATCTGTATTTTCATTTGATACTCCTTCCCCTGTTGGTAGTGATAAGGGACCCCATCTAGAATAATTGTTACAGAATTGTCAGGTTGAGCGGAATGGCATGTACATCCAGCCATTGGCACTTCTCCTTTCCCATCAGCATCGCCTCCAATGCCCAGATGGCTACCTTCCCCTGAAGCGGCCAAAAGTGAAATGATCAACCCAACAATCATCACCTTTTGCGGTGAAATTTTTCCTCTCTTCACAGTATCCACTCTTTAGGTGTACCAATCCACATAAAAGGGGGCTATTAACGTTCCACTCTAGACCTGTCAACAGCTACCGTATGAAACCAATATTTCTCGATAAGTATCAAATCATTGACTTCTTAGCGATGCTATGCCTGAGACACATTGGAAGAACACATATGACCTCACTGAAGAGCAATATGGGAAATTAGAGTCAGCTGAAGATTTTATGGATATGATGCAGCTGGAAAAAGCTGAAAGTCTGCTTTTATCTATGCTAGATGAAAATTCGAAAATGATACCGGTATTGAATAATCTAGGCCACTTGTATGGGAGGCACTTATCTGAATTTGAGAAGGCAATCGAATACTATGACAAGGTGCTGGAAATCGAGCCAGATAACGCTTGGGCTATGGATGAGCGCAGACGATATCGCAGGTATCTCACTTATGATTAGAACAACATAATCTATTGGCTCGCTCACCGCGGCACATGGACGACGGGGCAATATTGATCGTTGGCGTCGGTGGCATTGGATGCCTTTGGTCACAACGAGCCCACTCCAGATGTTCAGAGCTAGCAGATTTGCTATTTATTGACGCAGACGAATCATCATTTTCATATTCTGACGAGGCACATTGCCTTCATTTGGATGCCGAGGGAGAGGGCCGTGGATTCTCTGCTTTGCCAAATCTTGCTGCACATAGATTATCTGAAGGAATGGGGGCAATATCTGACATCATCAATAAATCCGAATTAGTGATTATCTTATCCGCTCTTGGAGGGGGAACTGGCTCCGGTGCAGCCGCAGAAATTGCAGGTCGCGCTAAGGAATCGGGGAGTCTTGTGATAAGCATAGTCGGCTTGCCATTCGCGGAGCAGCCATTGAGGAGGGCTATCGCTGAGAAAGCCCTCCCTTCAATAGAGCGAAACTCAAATTTATGCATCCGATTGAGTTTGGAAAGACTGGCGTGGCAAGCCAGATACAGAGACTCTGATTGGAAAGCAGGCTCTGAATGGATAGGCGAATTAATTGAAGGATTAGTTACCACTCTAGCCCGGGTCGGAAAGATGAACCTTGATTTAATGGACCTAAGAACGATAATTAATATCCATGGTGACTCGACATTAATTGTAGGAACAGGAACCACCGAGGATCCGATGGGAGTGGTTGAAATGGCCCGAGACTCCCCTTTGTCGGACATCTCAATCGAAGGTGCTAGGGGTTGTATGATTCAGGTAGAGGGGGGGCCAGATATGACTTTATCACATCTTAATTCAGTTTCTGAAGCCTTCGTCTCTTTACTCGATGACGATTGTCAGGTCATTCTTGGCGCGAGATCAAGCGAAAAAATGGCAGGAAATCTTCGTTTGGTGGCAGTAGTTAGTGGAATCTAATCAAGTAGTTCTACTACATCATCTTCATCAGATTGTACCGTTGTTTTATCTAGTTGACCACCAATGCTTTGATCTTTAGTCTGAGCACCTGAATCTTCCGTAATGAAACTATGTGGGGGCAAATCGGTTTCACCTTCCCTCGCCTTCAAATCAACTATTTCACTAGGTGGGCCAATCATCGAAACTGCTAATGGTGAAAATGCAATTATCATTAGTGCAGTCAATACATGTCCTCCGGCAGTTACATCTATGAAATTTCCATCAGATAGCGCTGATAGAGAAGCAATACTTCCACCATACATGTAACCAAAAGCCAATCCCCAGAAGGTCGCCGATCTTCCTTGAAATATCCTCCAACCCCTGTTGAAGCCTTTGTTAGATAGGGACCAAACTGAAAGAATCACAGTTAATCCCATTAGAATGGCTTCTTCAAGCAACATCGAGAAAGCAGGCCCCTCTGCTAAAAATCTCCTCCATGCCCCCAAAATATGCCAGGAAGCGGTCAGAACTAGTAGTAATATCATTTTGTCAACGGCCCTTCCGTCAATTCCGTCCAATGACCTACGTTTCTTCGTGAACGTATCGACAAATATGCTGATTATTCCACTAAAAAACAAAAATCCAACCCATTTCGTATGTGTTGATATTTGCGCTTCTTGTACGCTTCCTGCTTGATAGCCATACCACCAAACAACCGGAACAAAAACCAGAATAACAAATCCGGCTCTTATTCCAATCTGCCAATTTTCTGTGCTGCCTTTGCGAACAGAAACAGCCCTCTTCCTAGCGAAAACAACACCCCCATAACTCAAAGTTAGTCCTTGGCCAATTGACATAATAATGAAAAGAGAAGCAAGAATTAGCGAAACAAGATTTTTCCCTTCGCCATCCAAATGCAGAATCGCCAAAATTGAAAAAATTGTGACAATCGCTAATATGGGGGCGGTGGCTAATAATGCCGATCTCCAGTATTTCCCATCATCTATTTCGAATTTGAAAACTTTCTCGCCGAGATTAGTGGAATTTAGCATTGCAGCTATTATGTAAGAAATAGAAAAGGATAGGAAAATGATACTTCCAATATTGATAAATTCACCAATCCCCATTTCCATCAATGCATATAGGGATGAACAAACAACAATCAATAGGGCGAGGTGCGGCAAGGTCACAGGGTCTACAAATGAACCAAGCAAGCTCTTTTTTTCGTTTGAATGCACGTTTCCCGCCTCTCCGGAAACCGACCATTGGTTAAGGTAAACCCCTCCGCGATACCATGGCGACACCGAAAAAGGCCCACAGGGGAAAGCACCGTTGGGTCGGACTAGTGTCAAATTCTACAATGTCGAGAGAAAACCTCAATTCATTCTTTTCTCAATTATCAAATAGCTTCGAAACACGCGTTTATGACGTAATAAATTCATCAAATCGGACATACTTCATTGTAAAAGTACCACTCAGGGATTACAGCCCATTTCTCCAGCAAATCAATGACTGTCCCGGTTACTCATCAATTACAAGCTCAGGAAAAATAAGATTGGTACGGTCTAGATTAATGCAAAATATTTGATTTCCAATCAATAAAGTCCAAGTCCGAAAGCGTCAATTCGCCTAGCTCACCAATCACATCTATCTCTCCTGAACCGGATATCCCGATTGGCCTATATCTGATGCCTCTATATTCGATTTCAGTTCCGTTACTCAGAAATTTACTCAATGACTTCCAAGATAACTCCTTGATCTTGTTTTCATGAGGCATGTCTACCCATCTATTTTCCTCAAATATTCCAGATAACCCAGAATCAATACGCTGGAAAACCTCATCGGCATCAATCTCGCCAACTGTTTCTTCCCATCCCGCAGATGAGAAGTCAGATTTTTCCATTTCTACCCTATTCAAACCAATTCCTATTGCAATCCCCGAACCATCTCTGGACTCGATAAGAATGCCTCCAATCTTCTTCCCATTTGGAGCTAATATGTCATTTGGCCATTTAACGACCGCGTTAATCGAATCGGCGACTATCGCACCAACACAAATCTGCAGTAAACCTGGAGAAAAGTGGGCTAGAACATCCCCCCCTATCCTCCAAGTTGCTAACAGATCACCATTTTTCGAATACCAATCTGAGCCCCTCCTACCTCTGCCAGCTGATTGCGTTTCAGAGATTACTCTGCACCATTTTGAATTAGGAAGTTTGAACGCTTCATCCATTGTAGAAGCGCAATTCTTAATCCGCATAGGCTCCAGATTACCCCCAGTCCTCCAAAATGCAATAGCATCAATTCTTTCTGGGCCCAACCTAATTGATCTAACAACTCGTGCCGACCAACCCCTTTCAGTCCATCTAGCCGGATTACTTGGACTAACTGGATCCGTCCTGAAAACGACCAAGCACATTGCGTCTGAACCTATTTCCCCATCACTTTCTATTTCTTCAAGTAGCCTGCTTCCCCAGCCTTTTTCATCATCGACCATTGCAGCATCTTCCAATAATCCCATGCTTCCACGTTCAGGCAAATCCATGTCGGGAGCGATGTAAGGAAGATTCCATACTATCAAACTAGTTCCCTTTGGAATTTTGAAACCCTCCCCAATCCCCCCTTCATAAATTTCAACCATTTTTTGAAACCCGTATTTTGCGATATTCCCTCTAGCCGCAGCAACGGCTATTGGGTTTACATCACAAGCAACCACATTCCATCCAAGATTAGCAAGAAGCAAAGATATGGCACCCGAGCCACATCCTATTTCCACAGCTAAACCATCTTTAATTTTCAAATCAATAATCGCCTTTGCTAGCATTTCTGTATCTTCTTTTGGGGGGTAAACTGTACTGGGAACCAGCAAATCCCACGATTTAGTCTGGTCTATTTCAAATTTGTATATTTTGAAATCCCCGCTCGTCGGCGTTTCTTCAGATTTAGTAACCAAATTATCGTCCATGGGAACATCAAATCCTTGAAAACCTTTATTCGCACTGTAGGATAAGCGAGTTTGCTCCTAGCCGTTTCCGAGGCGTGAGTTATTCAGCGGAGCTCATGCATCGTAACATTTTAGAACACACCCCATTACGGATGGCAGCCCAGCATTAGCCATGGGCCTGTAGCTTAGTCAGGTAGAGCGCCGGGCTTTTAACCCGGTGGCCGGGGGTTCGAATCCCCTCAGGCCCGCCTGATAGCTCTCAGGTCATCGCTTTTCTGGACAGGGGGAGGCGTTTTGGCAGTAAAGAGCTCAACAAAAAAAAGACTAATTGAACTCGGTATACCCGAAGAATATGCACACAAGTTGGCCGATGACGCAAACTTGGACGCGATAAAGAGAATGACTCTCGATCAGGTCGCGAAGAAGACAGGAATTGAGACCGGTGATGCCGCACTTGATAATATCATGACCGTAATAAGCGAGCATGTAGGGTCAAGAAAGAGGAAGAAAACCAACAGAATCACCATCTCCACCAAGGCACTTCTGGATGAGGACATCCCAACGGCCGATTTCCGATTTAACGTATTGAACCATCTTTTGGTCCCCCATCATGAATTGGTCGATGAAGAGTCTGAGGTCGAGGAACTCACTCCATGGGACCTATTGCGAACCGAGCATGACGGCGAGCAAAGATTAGCTAAGGAATTACTTCCAAAAATCATGATCACCGATCCAGCAATCCAAGCAATAAAGGAAATGGAAGAATTAGAAAATGAAGAATTGCCCGCTGGGTGGCTCGTCAACCGAGTCGTGCGCGTAGAAAGATACAGCAGGTCAGCTGGCAAATCAATTGCATATCGTTTAATTGTAGAAAGTTCGTAAGGTGAAAAAAATGCGTGAAGTTGTTGAGAGTTATTTCAAACAAAGGAGTCTAGTAAACCATCAATTGGCATCATACAATGATTGTATCCCAATTGGCGATGGAAAAGAAAGTAGGATGGAGAGAATAGTCAGAAGCATAAGAATTGGTTCTGATGAAGATGTCATCGATGATGAAGGCGGATTGGTCAAGCTAGACCTTCTCGATAAGGAAATTACTGTCCGTCTAAAGAACTTGAGACTAGGGAAACCAACGATCAAAGAGGCAAATGGTGCAGAGCATCCAGCCACTCCAATGGAGTGCCGACTAAGAAAACTAACTTATTTTTCCCCTATTTATGTCGATTTCAAAATTTATAGGGATGATCTTCCATCTTCTGTTGATGGAGAATTCGGCTTCCAGGAAGAGAAGGATGTCCATGTTGGAAATTTACCCATTATGGTAAGATCTTCTCGTTGTAACCTGAATCCAAATCATGTAGACGAAAACAGACGCCTCTCTCCAGAGTCTTCGATCGAAGACGAGGAGAGATATCTGCAAATGCTCCGTAGGTCAGGCGAAGACCCCCTCGATCCTGGCGGCTATTTCATAATCAATGGAACTGAGAGGGTCCTCATATCCATGGAGGACCTAGCTCCAAACAGGGTCACTGTGGAGAAAAATAAAAAATACGCACATGAGACCCAGGTCGCCAAAATCTTCTCGCAGAAAGATGGCGTAAGGAAGCCATTGAATGTCGAAAAGCGAAGAGATGGAATGCTGATGGTGAAGATTCCAAGTGCTGGAACTACTCCGGTACCGCTGGTCCTATTGATGAGGTCACTGGGAGTGGACAATGATCGCGAGATCTTCTCTTCAATTGCTGGGCCACCTGAAGCAATGAAGTATACGGTTGCAAATCTAAATGATGTAAGGGACAATGAGGAGTATCAGGTTGATACTTGCGAAGAAGCACTAGCTTGGCTGGAGAAGAAATTCGCAGCCGGGCAACAAAAAGAATACAGGGAATCAAGAATTCAGAATCTTCTCGACAATGAATTATTGCCTCATTTGGGTTCATCCATAGACAATAGGGAAAAGAAAGCAATATTCTTGGGTAGGATTGCACGACAGGTTCTTGAGAATGCCATTTCCGACAAAGAGCCTAATGACAAGGACCACTATGCAAACAAGCGAGTCAGGTTGGCTGGAGACCTGATTGAGGACCTTTTTAGGGTCAGTCTACAGCAACTAGCCAGAGATCTGAAGTACCAGTTGGAAAGACACCATAATCGAAAAAGAGAACTAAAAATTTCTACATGCCTTCGACCTGATGTATTGACCACCAAAATCATGCACGCTTTGGCTACGGGAAATTGGGTCGGTGGCAGATCAGGAGTCAGTCAGCTTTTGGATCGAACCACATTTCTCTCCGCACTTTCACACCTTAGGAGAGTCACTAGCCCTCTGGTCAGGAGTCAACCACACTTCGAAGCAAGGGATTTGCATCCCACTCAATGGGGCCGTTTATGCCCAAACGAAACTCCAGAAGGTCAGAACTGTGGACTCGTGAAAAATGGGGCACAAATGATCGACGTCTCCGAAGAGGTTAGAGAGAATGATCTCAAAGAATTACTCAAGGAAGCAGGAGTAGACGATGATCCAGATGGTTGGGCCGAAGGCTCTAGAATTCACGTGAATGGGGACATCTTTGGCCTCCATAAATCTCCTCACAAGTTGGTGGCTCAATTCAAGCGACGTCGCCGATCAGGGAGAATCAGGCCTGAGGTTAGCATTAGGCATGACTCAGCAAATCGAGATGTATACATAAATACGGACAGAGGACGATTGCTCCGTCCTTTGTTGATTATTGATGATGGTAATTTGCAAATAACAAAAATGCATCTAGATGGACTAAGATCTGGGGAGATATCATTTTCTGATTTAGTTTCAGGTGGGGTTGTTGAGTGGGTAGACGCAGAAGAGGAGGAAGACCTTTTGGTCGCTCCACGACCATTCGATCTGCCTAGCGTTTCACCTAAAAATATGAGGCCAATAAGCCATTCAAATATTGAATGGCTTAATTTAGGTGAGAATGGAATCACTCATGCTCATGTTTCCGCTGAGGTAAGAATGGAAAATGGTGAAAAGATTACTGAAAAATTCAAGGTACCGCTAAACTATTATCAAGAAGATATTGAACCTCTAAAAAGGAAGCAGAAGAAGAATAACACAGTCTTGGTTTACACGCATGTCGAGATTGATCCCCAGTTAATTCTAGGTGTTTGTGCATCATTAGTTCCTTACCCCGAACACAATTCTACACCAAGGGTCACAGGAGGTACTGCAATGGTCAAGCAGAGTCTAGGCGTCGCGAGTGCTAATTTCAGGCTTCGTCCTGACACAAGGGCCCATGTGATGCATTATCCACAGAGATCAATAGTAGGAACAAGGGCCATGCAATCAACAAATTTCGATCAAAGACCCGGCGGGCAGAATCTCGTCGTTGCAATTGTCAGCCACCATGGATACAACATGCAAGACGCTGTGATAATGAATCGAGCTTCCGTAGAACGGGCTCTTGGACGATCAGCCTTCATTAGGACATACAATGCTGAAAATAAGCGATTCCCAGGTGGTCAGGAGGAAAAGATTGAGGTTCCAGGAACAGGACTAGATGAGGTAAAGGGACTCAAGTCATGGGATTCGTATGCTCATCTTGAGAGGGATGGCTTGCCAGTTCCCGAACAAGAACTTACTGGAGCCGAGGCCGAGAGGTCAATTTTAGTCGGTAAAACAAGCCCACCCAGATTCCTTGAAGAAGCCCATGGGGCATTCTTGCAAGCTCAAGAAAGAAGGGAGTCTTCGATGCTCGTGAGGCACGGAGAAAAGGGATGGGTCGACAATGTATTTGTTACTGAATCACTTGACTCTGGGAGGTTTGTGCGCATCACTCTACGTTCAAACAAAGTTCCAGAGTTGGGAGACAAATTTGCTAGCCGCCACGGCCAAAAAGGAATTATTGGCAGACTGGTTAACCAAGAAGATATGCCATTCACAGACGATGGTGTGATACCTGATCTTTTGATCAATCCCCATGCCATCCCATCCAGGATGACGGTCGCCCACGTTTTGGAGATGATTGGGGGAAAAGTCGGGTCAATGGAAGGAAGAAGGATCGATGGAACAGCATTCACTGGCGAGAAGGAAGAATCATTGCGATCCGGCCTTCTACGTGAGGGATTCAGTCATTCTGGAAGAGAGACTATGATCAATGGAGAAACTGGTGAAGAATTCCCTGTTGAAACCTTTGTTGGAGTCATTTTCTACCAAAGGCTGCATCATCTTGTCAGCAGTAAGTTGCACGCTAGAAGCCGAGGTAGAGTTCAGATATTAACTAGGCAACCAACCGAGGGTAGAGCTAGACAGGGTGGACTTAGATTTGGTGAAATGGAAAGGGACTGCTTAATTTCACATGGGGCATCTATGGTAATCAAGGACAGGTTACTAGATGAGTCTGATGGCTGGGACTTGATGGTATGTAACACTCCAAGATGCGGTCATATAGCTTATTATGATTGGAAAAGAAGAACTTCAGTTTGCCCTGTTTGTGGCGATAGGTCGGATGTACACTCAGTTCAGACATCATATGCCTTCAAACTTCTTTTGGATGAAATGAAGAGCCTTGGTGTCGCTATGAGACTAGAATTGGAGGATAGAAGATGAGTACTAGAGATGCAGCAAAGATTCCAAAGAGAATCGATTCAATCAGATTCACCCTAATGGATCCGAATGAAATCAGGAAGATGTCCTCTGTTGAAGTGAAAACTGCTGATACTTACAAAGATGATGGCCATGCTTACAAGCAAGGACTTATGGATCCTAAGATGGGAGTAATTGACCCTGGAATTAGATGCGAAACATGCGGGAACAAACATGAAGAATGCCCAAGTCACTTCGGTCACATTGCCCTAGAACTGCCAGTAATCCATATTGGCTTTGTCAACCTCATCAAGACTTCACTAAAAGTCACGTGTAATTCCTGTAGCAATGTGCTTTTACATAGTGCCCCGGAGACCCATCCATTAGACCCTGAAAAGTCAGAACAGGATTACTATCGTGAAAAAGTTCACGATGTCATCCTAAAGCATGGCGTCGGAGGGCGTGAATTCAAATCTGCGATCAAGGATATAGAGAATGTTTGTGCTGGCGCCAAGAGGGCGATATGCATGCATTGTGGCTCAGAGCAAGGTAAGATAATCTTGGACAAACCGACTACATTCAAAGAAAAGAAGGCAGACAAGGGCGAGCATAAGCTAAATGCAAGAGATATAAGGGAATGGCTCGAGAAGATACCTGATCAGCACTTGATATTCCTTGGCATGGATATGGATGTCAGTAGGCCAGAGTGGACCATAATGAAGGTTTTACCAGTTCCACCAATTACCGTCAGACCATCTATCACATTGGAAAGCGGAGACAGATCCGAGGACGATCTTACGCATAAATTGGTTGACGTACTAAGGATAAATCAAAGATTGAGGGAAAATAGAGATTCAGGGGCCCCGCAACTAATCGTGGAGGATTTGTGGGAGTTACTACAATACCACTGTACAACTTACTTCGACAATCAAACAAGTGGTATACCTCCTGCTCGACATCGTTCCGGTCGTCCTCTTAAGACATTATCTCAGAGGCTTAAAGGGAAAGACGGCCGCTTCAGAAGCAATCTATCGGGAAAGAGAGTAAATTTCTGTGCTAGAACTGTAATTAGCCCTGATCCCAATCTTGGAATTAATGAGGTCGGGATCCCTGTTTCCACTGCAAAAGAATTGACCGTTCCCATACGCGTTACAAGCAGAAATAGGGAACAGCTCAGACAAATGATTCTACGAGGCCCCGATGTACACCCAGGAGTCAATTATATCATCAGGGGCGATAGATTTAGAGTCAGAATTACCGATCGAACAAAGTTCATTTGGTCCGGATTCAGATGCCTAAATCCTGATTGCCACTCCGGTAGTGATGAAGAGCCATACATGGGGTATAGCCCTGAGTTGAACCAGGTCTTACCCGCACCTAACTTTTTACCAGGGCTCGTTCTAAAGAAGCAGCAGCGCAGGGATCATACGACTGCAGAGCTGCACGATGCCTGGACCGTCGATCTAGATCAGACCTTGGCCAATCTTAGGGGCGAGGATGATTCAGGAAAATCTTTGGATTCTAAAGATCCAAATGCGGTTATTCATAATAGGTGGAAGTGGGAGGTTGAGAACCCTGATGAGTTCTTACCCGAGCATCTTGAAGTTCGCTGTCCACATTGTGGCAGCCCAGAAATAGAAGATGAGCATGGAAACTTGTACCCAACCGACATTGAAGATAGACTAAGTACATACGATAGGGATGGCAATCCTAAGCCCGGTGTGGTAGTCGAGCGCCATCTAATTGATGGGGATGTGACCATCTTCAATCGACAGCCATCATTGCATAGAATGTCAATGCTTGTTCATGAAATCAGAGTCATGGAAGGCAAAACATTCCGGTTCAATCTTGCCGATTGTACACCTTACAATGCTGATTTTGATGGCGACGAGATGAACCTCCACGTCATACAAAGTGAGGAAGCTAGGGCAGAAGCAAAGATATTGATGCGAGTCCAAGAACATATCATTTCACCTCGATATGGGGGCAGTGTGATTGGAGGAATTCACGACCACATAACCGGTTCTTACCTTCTGACTCATGGTGATTGCTTCCTTACGAAAAGCCAAATGTTAGACGTATTGGGTTCAATTGGATGGAATGGGCATTTACCAGCTGAAATTACCAGGGATGGAGTCACTGGATACATGGGCAACGAAGTTTTTAGTTTGCTAGTTAAAGATGGGCTCAAGCTGTCCTTCAAGAACAGGGCTGGAGAAGAGGTCTCTGTCGCTTCGGGATTAGTTTCTGGTTCAATAGACAAGAGGGGCATAGGGGCCGAAGACGGTAGACTTTTGGATGCTGTCGTGCAAACTCATGGGAATGAAGTTGGTGCCGATTTCATCAATAAAATGACAAAGATGACTATTGCAATATGTACTGCCATGGGTTTCACTACTGGAATCGACGATGAAGATCTCCCACCAGAGGCAATGGAAGAAATTGACAATATTAACAAGGCCGCCAGTGAAAAGGTAGATGAGGAACTGAAGAGATTTGGTAATGATGGAAGGAAATACGAGACTAGACCGGGTAGAACGCCTCTTGAGACGCTAGAGGAGAATATTCTGACAATACTCGACGAAGGTAAAGCAGAAACCGGTAATGTTGCAAAATCACTACTGGGCGAGGACAACTCAGCAGTTTTGATGGCCACATCGGGAGCGAGAGGCTCCATGGACAACCTTGCAATGATGGCGGGTTCAATAGGTCAGCCAAAAGTTAGGGGAAAGAGACTAGAGAGGGGCTACCAAGATCGTGTTCTAACACACTTCCCGAGAAATGTCAAGGGAGCCAAGGAGAAGGGCTTCGTTTCTTCTTCTTTCAAAAGAGGTCTCGAACCAACTGAATTCTTCATGCTTTCAGTTTCGGGACGAGAATCATTGGTTGATACTGCAGTGAGAACTAGCAAGTCTGGATATATGCAGAGAAGGCTAATCAATGCAATGGACGATTTGAAAGTCTCAGATGACAGCAGATCTTCTGTAAGGAATACAGCGAATCGTATTGTACAGTTTGAGTATGGGGAGGACGGTATTGACCCTACTTTAAGCAGGAAAGGCAGACCTTTCGATACCGACCAAGTAATTGACAGTGTTTTCGGTGGTGGTAAGTAATGGTCGTAAAGAGTGCTACAAAGAAGAAGCTAATGGATTTGGGTGTCGAGGAAGAATATGCCCACAAACTAGCAGATGATAGAAAGTGGGATGATGTCAAAGTTTTGTCAACGGGAGAAATTGCTCAGATTTGTGGAATCGACTCCGGTACGTCACAGAGGATCCATGAAATAATGAGCAGCTCAATAAAGAGCTCTAGGGCGTCTACCGATAAGTCCGAAAAGACAGTCGTCCGTCGTCGAAAAAGCACAAGATCCCGAAGAGCAAAATCAATGCCACTAGAAGAGTACGATAAACCTACTAAACTAGAAAGCATTATGCGGGATATTGACAAGGAAGATGAGTTATTCATCAAAATCAGCAGTGCTTCTGAAAGTTTGAATGCCAATCTTACTCCTAGGATGATTAGCGACCTAGCTCTCGGTCTTCAGGCCCGTGGAGAAAAGAAGCTCACCGATGCCAAAGCGAAGAAACTAGTCGAGGAAGCTGTTGAACAAGTTGGATTGGCTAAGGCGGTGCCATACGAGGCAGTAGGAATCACTACCGCTCAATCAATCGGCGAACCGGGCACCCAGATGACCATGCGAACATTCCACTATGCCGGTGTAGCTACAGTGAACGTTACACAAGGTCTCCCGCGAATTATTGAAATTGTTGATGCTCGTAAAGTACCCAAGACCCCTACAATGATTATTTTCATGAACGAGCTCGACTCAAAAGGTAAGCCTCTAAGTACTAACGAAAAGAAGATTAGAAACTTGGCAGCTTCTATCGAGACAACTACTGCCACTGATATCGCTACAATAGATGTTGACGTTGCACAGAGGAATATCAGTCTCCAGCTAAGTGTCGGCAACATGCGATTGAAAAATATGACAGGAGCTGAAGTCAGGGACAAACTTTCCAGAGCACTAAGGCTATTTGTTCAAGCAGATAATGAAGACAAGCCAAAGTCCCTCCGTATAATTCCCGGTGTTTCCAAAGAGGATGATTTGGCTAATATCTCTTCTGACCCTCCAACCTACACCGCTCTATTACAGCTTGAAGACAAGATAAAGAAACTGCGTTTGAAGGGTCTACCGGGGATAAGCCGTGCCAACGTCCAAGGGCCTTCGGACAGTGGCGAGTACTACATTTCTACAATTGGATCCAATCTTGGAAAGGTCAGTGAATTTGATGGTGTTGATAGGTCGAGGACATATACAAACAACATCATTGAGATATATGACTGCCTGGGTATTGAGGCCGCAAGACAAGCGATAATAAATGAGATGCTGGATACACTTGATGGTGCTGGTCTAGAAGTAGATGTCAGGCATCTGTTGATGGTATCTGATGTAATGACAAATAGTGGCGAGGTAAGGGCGATAGGCAGGCACGGAGTTAGCGGTACCAAGCATTCAATACTTGCACGATCCGCGTTTGAGGTGACTGTCACCCATCTTTTGCAAGCAGGGATAATCGGCGAGAGAGACAATCTTTCCGGCGTGACTGAGAATATTATCGTTGGCCAGCCCGTTTCACTTGGAACAGGTAGTGTGGAGCTATTTTATGTGCCAGATAATCAGTAATTGGGGGATTTAAAATGGACATAGCTAGGCAACTAAAACAAGCAATAACAACGGGTAGCATAGTTTTCGGCCAGCGTCAAACAGTTTCTTCATGTTCCTCGGGCGATGCGAAAATAGTCATTCTAGCAGCTAATTGTCCTCCTTCATTTATTGATGATGCAAGGAACAGCTTCCCTAGTATCCATTTCCATCAGTTATCTTTGGTCAACCGGGAGCTTGGTGCAGCTTGCGGCAAGCCATTCCCTGTCAGTTCTATTTGCGTATTAGATCCTGGTCAGAGTGATTTGCTGCAACTTCCAGCAAACTTGTAATTTAGACTACTTTGCATCATAATTTGCGTTCGGTTGAAAATGGTCGCCGCGTCTCATGCTTCATGGAGTCTGCTGTGCGAGCTCTATTGTCAAACCGTGCAATAAACATACGCCCATTCGAATCAAATAAACAGGCCCCTGGGTTTTCATGCATCGGAATAGCCGAAAAAATAGCACACGACTCTCCAAAAATGAATGGAGATGTGTATCTTTGGCATGTATCTTCGGACATATTGCCACTTTCAAAGAATGATGTAGAAAGATGGATCGTAGATGTTCCAGTTGGAAATCATTGGGTACTGAGCGAAAGAGATGTCCCCACCAATATCCCTAAGTTGGAAAATTACGAAATTGTACTTTGGGGCCCCGAAATGGTATCCGAATGGCTCGGAAATGCAATTTTATCTGGCGATTTAATTGCCAAAACCCCTGAAAAAGAAGCCAATAATATCGAGACATTTGCCACTATTAAAGAACCCAATTCAAAAAAACTCACCACAATCAGATCCAGAATCGATTTCAGCATCTGGCTAACTCAACGGGGTTTAGATGGAACCAATTCTACACCCGTACTGTTGGAGGCAAGGATCTGGGAAGTCAAAGGTAATTTAACCGGTCCTGATGGTCAAATTGAACAACATAAGTGGTCATTGTTTGAAGATCCTTGGTCATCGAATCTGGAGTTATTTGATGAAGGCCAATCATTTCAGAATACACCTGAACTTAAGATCATAAAACCCGAACATACTATGTGGATTTCAGAGGAGACTTTGCTTTCTGAGGCAGAGAGAATTCTAGAGGTAAGGAGGAAAGAGGACCCTGCAAGTAGCGATTTAATTGGCTCTGTCAGGAGTATGCTACTTAGGAAATGGTCCCTCAACACTCAAACAGCATCCTTTGTACCCAATCAGGCATATATCCCCGGATGGCTTTTACACCTAACGGATAAATCGAAAATATTGCATGGGGCAAATGGTCGTTTGTATGATGAACCTTAGCCCCTTTGCAGCAACATCAATTCTTCTGTCGATAGCGTATCGCCAGCCATCAATTTCGACATCAAATCTGACACCTCAACCGATTCTTCTCCACTGCCTCCCGAGTCCCTACTGCCGGTGAATTTCAATACGTCTTGCATGGAATGAATGCAACGTAGGGAAATGATATATTTTCTGTGCAGATCATCAGCCTGAGACTTTGATTTTGTAAGACTCATATGTTCTGTGTTCGCCTTATCCCTCAATCTGTCCACTTCATCCGAAAGCTCAATCATCAGGTCATGGGCATCTTGAGCAGAACTCACAGCCGCTTCAACTGCCTTATGCGCCGTATCCTGAGAAGACTCCGCATCTCTGACTTTTTGCAAAATGGCCGAACTACTAGCCTTCTCAGCAGCTGCTGATTCTTTGTACTGCTTATGCAGCCTCTTCATCTCGGTCATAAACTCTCTTTCTTTTTTTATCTGACCCGTTTCATATTTCCTTTCCAGGATATCGATTTTGGCTCTTATTTTTCCAGATGGGGGTAACTTGTTCCTCTTCTTCGAATCACCATTAGCTGGTTTTTCCATTGAACGAAGCTTAAACCTGAGCTCTTTCAGAATGTTCGATTTTTCAAGCCTTAATTTTTTTAGCGACCTAACTTCGGCATTGGCTTCGTTTCTCACAATCTTTTGCTTTTGGACCTCAAGAATCAATTCTTTTACGTGTCTGTTGATTTCGTTTCTTTTATCTAGATGTGATCTCACTTCTGTGTTGAACTGATCACGACTTTCCTTCAACTCTGTCAAGGTAATGCCAATGGCCTCTGTTCTGGGCTCGAAAAGCTCCTTCAGATTCGATTGATTGAACGCCACTGCAATTCCTCAGCGCCCCGTACTTGGGTTTCCATATAAGCAATACCAAGAGAATTGTTTACTATTCGCGCCGTCCAGCCAGATTTCCCTGCCTACTTCCACCTCTGGAAACTCCCAACCGCCGTCCTTTCTTCTTTGATTTCCTAGGTCTTTTCTTGGTGTGCTCTTCTGCATTCCCATCTCCAAGTTCATCTAGCCTTCCTGTTTCAAGCAATGCACCCATCTCAGAAACACTCAGATTCCCCCCACTCGCCGCCCAATTCTTAATTTCAGAAATCTTGACTCTTCCTGAATTTCTATTTGCGATGGATAAGTAGGAGTCAACCCTATCCAGCTCTTCCCTAATCTGTTTGCTCTCTCCTTTCATACTGTCCAGAGTCTTGTCAATTTTCTCTATTCTTTTGCTAATTTTAGATATCTCACTCTTATCAATAGATCCGGGCACATTTGACTCAGTATTTTCATCATTATCCAAATCCTCCTTTGCCAGTTTCCCCTCATCTAATTTATTTGTTATTTTCCTCATCTCTTTGATTTGATCAGTATATTTTCTGTGAGCAATCTCGGCCTTTTCTTTGACTGTGATCGCTACTTGAATTTCAAAAAACCTACCGAATGCAGATAATTCCTTCTTCAACATTGGAACTGCAGTAAGGTCGTTGTCAATCGTTGTGAGGTTCGTATAAGTCTCTTGAAGCCATTCCTTGAGGATGCTACTCGGAGGGGGGACTCTTCTATTTACATCATCTCTTTCCTTCCTGTATTTATTTGACTCGTTCCTAACATTGTGGAATTCAGACAATAAAGACTTCCTCTCCCTTCCAGCAACTTGCATCTTTCCGAATGCACTACGGAGTCCCTTGACTATCTCCACTTGTTCCCTTCTCTCATCAATCAACTCTCTTCTCAGTCTTGAGAGTGAGGAAAGATCCCTTTTTTGCTCATTTTTGTATGCTTCAATTTCCGCAATTCCCAACTTTTCTAAATCGGACCATTTTTCCAATCCTTGATCCTTGGTCATTCTTCTTCCCCCGTTGAATGTTGCCTTTTCTTCCTAGTTTGCTTTGCAAAAGATGACTCCTTGCCATCAATTAAGGCCTTTTTCTTCTTCATCAAGTCAGGGTAACCTGCACCTAAATCTCCAAAACCCTCTGTCAATCTTCTTTCCCAATGGGTAATTGCTAGATCCGACTGCGAAAGCAGCTCCCTTGCTCTATCCAGTTGCCTCTTGACCTCTCTCAATTCCATTTGTAAGTTCGACCTTCTTTCATACATCGGCTGTGCCTTTTCAACCGCTTCAATCATTTTCCTGTGGGCTTTGTCAGCTTCTCTGAAGAATTTGCCCAAATCTCTTCTCTTCTCAACATATTCTAACATTTCCGGATTAGAAGACTTCCTATCCTTCAACCAAGAGTCATTTTCAGAAATTAAAGCTCTTCTCTGTTCGATCATCCTTCTTTCTGATTTGTGGTCTAATGCCGATGTCTGTATCTGCTGTTCGATTTCCTCAAGTTTATCGAATAATTGCTCCTTTTTCCATTTTGGATCCAGACTCACCATCTTCCCGCTATCTGCCAGATTGGCCCTCAATCGTTTTACATCATTGATTATCAAGTTAGCACTCTTTTGATTACTTTCTCTAATTTCTTTGAAACCCGCTACCTTTTCATTAGCTCTTTTTGAAGCTTCATTCTCTCTTTCGTATTTGGGCCTAATGATTTCTTCTTCTGCTTCCAGCGTTCTAATTACATCAGGAAGGCTTTCTTTGAGCATTTTCCTACGCTGAAGAAGGGCATAAGCCAATTCATCAGGTCCTATTTCCATCAGCTTCTCCATGCTCATGATGTTCCGTTCGAGTCTATATTCGCATTAAAGTGCTATGTGGGAGATAATTTTTGGGTTTGATTGATACGGTGAACAAATGAGGGGGCATTCGTGGCAATAAGGGGAAGAGTTACGATAATATTGTCCATTTGGGCCTCTTTTTGTTTTCTATGCTTCCCGGCTATTTACAATCCTGATGAAAATTTCCTAATTCCTCCTCCATCATCGTACTCATCAGAAAATGGGAGCTCTGCCGCAATGACTTCAGGAGCCTCTTCTGAGATTACTATCGAAGGAGAGCCATCACATATTGGTGATCCATTGACTGGCACAATCATAGTCACAAATTCAGGAAACGAAACTGGGATTGTTAGTTTGAGGATATTCTGTGGGGCGACCAATAGTGTTTTTGTTGGCTCCGATGTCATTATCACTCCCGGATCCAGTAGAGAGGTCTCATCGTCATTTATTCCGGAGATTCCTGGAACAATTGATTGTACATGGTCCGTGGAGAGTGCAGATTCTCCAATTGACCAAGAGTTACGGGGCAATTTCTCATTTGAGTCTCTACCTCCTCAAGATATTGAAATCTCACCTATAGAACAGAATTGGGAAGACAACGCCCTTTCGACTCAATTTTCGGTTTACCTCTCATCGGGCCGTTCTCGTCCAGTGAATTTGCTTGTTTTCAGTAACTCCAGTAATTCGGACACAGTCCTTCAGGAAATCCCCATCATCCTTGACCCCGGTGTGAGATTGTTGCAGATAGGATTGGGGGAAGTAAACTTGCCTCAGATATATTTTGAAATCATTCCAAAAAATTGGCAAATTTCAGACTCTTCAATAAATATCACCTCGCTAATGATTTCCAAAAATATTTTACAATCAACTGACTTATCAATCGAAGCGAGTGTTGAGCAATCCTCCAATGACCCAGAGAATCAGCAATTAAGATATCAAATTTCAAACTCTGGTTCAATAGACACTCTTCCTGGAAACATCCGCTTAATTTCTTTATCAGACATGCAGGTTGTCCAAGAAAGCACGGTGCCTTCAATAGGTCCCAGCGGGTCACTAACTGGCTTTTTCACTGTCCCTGTCGGGCAATCTACTTATCAGGGCGATATTCAGATTATTTGGTCGGCTGGTAAAGAATCCGTTTCATCAACAGTAACCTTTGATTCCGTTGAATCTAGTGCAGAATTAGCGCTTCCATTTGATTTACTAGCGGCATCATACGGGATTTTAGCTGGTATAACCTTAATTCTGGTTGGGAGATTAGTATGGCGATCCGTTTCTACAAGAACCCCGAAGACCTCCGAATCTTCATTTAGGGTCACCAGAAAAGAAAGAGAGACCAAAGAGAGCCAGAAAAAGAAATTAGTAATCTGTCCTCATTGCGAACAACAACTCAACGTCCCTTCGATTCATTCAGGGACGGCCCGCTGCCCAACTTGCTCTCTTGAATTTCAGGTAAAGGATGGGGGAGATAGTACTGAGAAAAAACCAATTTCCAATGATACCGATCCCTCCAGTTCTGGTAACTCTGAGCTCACGATTGTCAGATCGTCAGATGATTTGTTAAATTGTCCCGATTGTGATCAAGCGTTGAGGGTACCAATAGAGAAAAGACCTGTACGGTCTCGCTGTCCAATATGTAAGCTGGAATTTATTGCTGAAATTATGGGGGATTAATATGGATATTTTATCAGATATCGAAGAAGATTATCTCAGGCATATCTTTGATTTTCATTGTCAATCCCCCGATGCTATCGTCAAAACCACACAATTAGCTGAAATCATGGATGTCAGCCCCGCTTCAACTACCGAGATGATTCAACGCCTCTCTGGAATGGATATGGTTACACACATACCATACAAGGGTTGTAGATTGACGCCCATTGGATTTCAACTAGCCGCTAAATTACGGAGACGTGAATACCTAGTAGAGATTTTACTTTCTGAAGTAATTGGATATGATGGTGATGTTGCTCATACTTCCTCACAAATAGCACATGTGATAGATCACGACCTTGAAGCAACTATCGATAGATTGCTGGGTTATCCCGAAAAGACTGGCAAAGGAATCAAAATTCCATCCATTGAAAGGATATTGAAGCCTATTTCCAAAGGCGTACTCCTTCCCATTTCGGCCATCCCAAAAGATTCCGAAGCAGAAATAGAGCTTATTGTTGCAAGTCAAGTCGAACGAGTTACTCTCAACGAATCAGGAATAAAAATTGGAGCAATTGTCTCCAATACTGGTGGAGAACTATATTGCAATTCAAGTACGTTAACCCTGTCTTCTGAACTATCAAAAAGGATTCTTGGTAGGTTAACGTGAGGTGATAACTTATGGAAGAAAAATCCGAATCCGTGCAAATAGATCCAGACTCAGAGATATCCTCGTTAATTGGAACTCTTGAAGATCCTACTCCTTCAGCACCCGATTTACGAGAATCGTCAAAATCGTCATCTAATCGTTATGGTGACATATCTTTGAAGGATGCTCTCAAATCTCGAGAACGAGCACTTTCCAGTGTCGATGACTTGCTAATCTCTCGTGGAATAAGGCTAGTTTTGTTCCTCCCAATAATTACAGTTGCCTTGTTCATTTTGGCACAAACATATAGGTTAACGAATCCAGAGTGGTGGACTGAGAGTGTGAAAAATATTTTCTTCGGACTTAGCTTTTCCAAAGCGATCTATGTATTTGCTTTGGTTGTCATGATTGCAGATTTGCTTCTCCTTCTCCTTCTCCATTACCTTCTTTGGGTCACTCAAAGAATATTTATGATCGAGACAGAGGAAATTACTAGCACCGGGGTGACATTTCGTAGTGCACATGGCTATTCAGAGATGAAAGCCGTAATTGAGGGGTCGTCAAATCAATTGCGTTTATCCACTTCTTTAATCGTCCTATCCACCATTTTCCTGGCAATAGCGTTAAACTTCTCAATTGATACTCAGGGGATTCCTGTATTTATTGCCTTGTCTACTGGCTCCTTGCTAGCTGGCCATAGCATCTACATGGTCTCAAACAGACCAAGAATGAATACTATAGATCCATGGGGCCTTTTAGAAGCATTTTCCCCGCCAATCCATCCCGCTCTTTTGAATAGGCCGTTTACAGATGTAATTAGGGCTCATGTAGATCCACTACTGGCAGTCAAGGTTTCAAAATATGTCGGCTCGTTTTCTGATGATCTACAGAGAGGGGTTTCACTATCCGATTTACAAGAGCATCTTCTTAGAACGCTTCACATGCTTCGTTCAGGAACTATTGACGAAGAAGAATTCAAATCTTCACTTAGCTCTGTAATCGATCCAAAAACGATTGGAAGGATCCTAGATCATCCTGAATTGGGCGAGGAAACTCTAGATAGGCTTTTGATGCATGCAAGAGACAGATGTGCTCCATTTTTCAGACTCGATGACCGTCTCAGACTCCATCTGAAAAACCCATCCCCATCGGGGATATGGTTCGATGTTGACATGGAAAACCTGACTCTGGGCCAGGCCAATCTTTTTGCTCACGTCCAGAATCATACTGATGAAACTCAAGACCTTATTCTAAGAGTCCAGACTCCGGATTTCAGACCCAATGAGTGCGTCTACCGCCTTCGTACAAATCCACGTAGCTCTGATTCGAGAGGAACCACATACTTCGAGGAAATGAAGAATCTTATGGGTTCATCTAAGATAGTTTGGCAAAGCCTAATTCCTTCATCAATGGGCGATGCTACAGTTACAGTAAGACTTGAGGACTCTTCTGGGAATCTAATTTCAGGACGAGTGTTAACTGCACAGGTCCGTCCCGATTTATTGACAAGACTTAGGATGACTACTGGTGCGGTATTCATGTTCGGAGCTGCTTTATCAGTTATTTCACCAATTTTACCTTACTTGACTTCACTCTTTGGTCTTTAGTTCGATTCAATAAGACTAACCTCTTCGCAAACCTATGAATTCCGTCGACAATGATCCTGATGATGATCTGAAGGGCCGACTACATGTAATGGAGTCTAAACTTAGAAGAATCAGAGATCAGAGGAATTCACACAATGAGTCAGCAAGAAGGGCTGCGGACTCTAGGAATTCAATAAATGAGCAAGCAAAGTCATTAAGGGCCGAAATTGAGGAAAAAATGAATGAGCAAAAGGAAGTTCGTTCAAAGGCCAAGGTCCATCAGGCTCGCAGAGATGAAATTCAGAAGCATGTAAGGCAAATGCTCTCTAGGAAAAAGGGACGTCGAGATGACGGACCCAGTAAATCAGTGGTGATTCAACTTTCAGAGACTATTGGTGAAATCGAGAGGATTGAAAATCAGGTTATGACTGATGGTACACTCTCATTGAAAAAGGAGAACCGTCTAATAAAGAAACTGCGTTCCCTAATTTCAAGAAGGGATCAACTAATTCCTGAAGTGGAAAAACATCAGATAATTTCCATTGATATCAATGACATGGACGAGTCGATTAGAAAATTAAGGGCAGAGGCTGACAATGAACACCAATTGATGATTGATGCAAATAAACTAGGAGACGAAATTTGGGATCAGATAAAACCAATGCTGGAGGAAAGAGATTTCCTCAGGGGCGAAGCAGATAGGATGCATGCCACTTTTATCTCCGAAAGGGAGAAGGCAGACGAAGTACATTCTAGTATGAAGGAAATGCTCTCTAAGGTCAATGAAATTAGGGATGAGTTGAAATTACAAAGAAAAGAACGCGACCAACTGGTTGTTGATCACAATGAAATGGTTAGGATGAAATTGAAAACACCCGATGAAGATGATGATTTGGCCGACTCTCTTTCAAATCAGCTTATGGAGCAGGGATCTTTATCTTTCGGAGGAACAGCGTTATCCGACTCTCAATCTATAAAAAAATCTCAATCCAAGAAGAAACACACGCGAAGATTGGGCACTTCAAGAGGACGACGTTGATTACCATCCTCTTTCTTCCAGAAGAACATCCAACTTATCAATCTCTAAACCAGTCATAGCATCGCCCATCATTTCACTAGCCTCTGCAACAGTACCTGCGTCTTCGAAGTGGTGGGTCGCCATAACAATCGCCTCTGCAGTTCTTGCAGGATCCGAGCTCTTGAAAATACCAGAGCCAACGAAAATACCATCCATGCCATGACTCATCATTAGTGCAGCATCAGCAGGAGTAGCAATTCCGCCAGCTGAGAATGTCACTACAGGGAGCCTCCCTCTGGAAACCACATCATCCAATACTTGCTTAACTTCCTCACGAAGAGTTTCGATATCGCCAAATGGCGTCTCATTCATCGAGGCTCCTAGTTCTGACTCCTTGTCCAATCTCTTGTAACCCCTCATAATCACATCAATGATCGAATCCTTCTTTGATGATTCAGCACTAGCAACGGTTTTGATTTCAGCATCCACAATTCTAGCGTGCTTTACGGCACTTACTACATTTCCAGTACCTGCCTCACCTTTTGTTCTTATCATTGCAGCACCCTCTGCAATCCTCCTAACTGCCTCGCCCAAATTCGTGCAACCACATACAAATGGAATTGTAAATTTAGATTTATTAATGTGGAAATATTGATCCGCGGGAGTTAGAACCTCCGATTCATCAATCATGTCAACACCAAGTGATTCCAAGACGCGAGCTTCTTCATGGTGCCCTATCCGGGCCTTTGCCATCACAGGAATGCTTGTGGTCTCAATAATTCCCTTTATCAAATCAGGATGACTCATTCTTGCAACTCCGCCACTCGATCTGATATCAGCAGGAACTCTCTCTAGGGCCATCACGGACACAGCTCCAGCATCTTCAGCAATTTGTGCCTGTTCCGGAGTAACAACATCCATCACCACACCGCCTTGTTGCATTTTTGCGAAACCCCTCTTGAGGAGGTCGGTTCCGTGTCGAAGATCCCCTAGGTCCAACGGCCGAGACATAAATAACGCTCCGTAGTCCTATTGATGAATCTATTCACCAAAGAAACAGTGTCAATCATCAGCTAGCACGGGTGAATCACCCTCAGCTAATGGTAAATCCGGAGACTCGTCCTCATTACGTTCTAGCCATTCATCTTCTTCGCCAGGGAGATCTGTATCCGCGTAGATAGCTCCAACAGGGCATTCCGGTATGCATGCTGCACAATCTATGCATTCATCAGGATCGATGACGAGGTAAGTGTCGGCTTCTCTAAAGGCTTCAACCGGACAAACAGCAACACAATCTTGGTATTTGTGACCAACACAAGCACTGGTAACAACGTGTGTCATGATTAAAC
>Ga0115011_10000730_pt1 | contig 25225 bp, 23 predicted proteins | sample TroAtlMetagenome_2_FD_88705 | JGI IMG/M metagenome (GOLD analysis project Ga0115011, IMG submission 88705) | Marine eukaryotic phytoplankton communities from Atlantic Ocean - Tropical Atlantic ANT8 Metagenome | ecosystem: Environmental > Aquatic > Marine > Oceanic | place: Tropical Atlantic...
CAGGATCCTTTCGGATCGATGAATCCTCGAATGACAATAGAAGCTATGGTAACCGAGCCTATGCTTATCCAGGGATTTGGCAAATCCAAGAAGCACCGGATTGATAAAGCAGCTGCTCTGTTAGAGGAAGTTGGTATGCTTCCCGAACACTTAAAGCGTTATCCTCATGAATTTTCTGGTGGCCAACGTCAGCGAATTTGTATCGCTCGGGCACTGGCTGTCGAGCCAGAGTTCATTATTTGCGACGAATCCGTTTCCGCACTGGACGTTTCTGTACAAGCACAAGTACTCAACTTACTGAACGACCTTCAGGAAAGCCGTGGATTGACCTACATCTTCATTAGCCATGACCTGTCCGTCGTCAAATTTATGGCTGATATGATGGCCGTCATGAAAGACGGGCAGATCGTTGAATACGGTCCTTCGGAAGCGATCTATCGTAATCCACGAGAGGAATATACTCGCCGTCTTATCGATGCCACACCGTGCGACGATCTGGACAATATCCGGCGCCTTGTCGAACATCGTAAGATGTTGCGAAATTCCTAATTCCAGAAGTGCTGTTCACCACGCTCGACTCTTTGCCAGTGCTGCATTAAACGCTCAGCCAGCGTAATATCCTGAGAGACTCGGGGCTGCCAATAGCTCTGCCACGAATCTGGTATTTGAATTAAGTGGCTTTCAAGGCTCGAAATAATAGTGGTGGCATACCGGTTATTCAAATCGTAGATTGTTTCCAGATCGACCAATCGAGGTTGCTGACTCTTGTGAAAGGTTTGTTTCAATGACAAATTAGTAAATTTGCGCGCGGCGCGCTCTTGTCCTGAATCAATCTGATATTCCAAATCTTCAACATGTTGGTCGATACGATCCCGTCGATAGCCAAAGGCCTGGGACCCCGGTAGTTGGTCCATATAAGCAAGCAAGAGATCCGTCCAGCGTTGGCACTGCCGATTGAACTCCTTCAGTTTGTGCCGATTGCGCGCCCCTGAAGTTTCTTCCAGCATCTTCTGCTTTAATAAATGATGGTCTGTCTGGATCGCAAGATACAGATTGCAATTTGATTCTGCTTCTAATCCTACCGTCATATCCGGAGTACTCACATACCAGGAATTGACAGCCGTTGTCCAAATTCTGGTTAGAATTTCCGACATCATCGTGCTCTTGGCAATCTCTAATTGCTGGGAACTATCGGACTCTAGAAACTGCCTGAGATACCAGTTGTATCTACGTCGCTGCGACAGGTGATACTGGCGTGCATGTACGCAATGCAGCGATTGCAGAGCGTGTAGCACTTTCTCACTGGAAAAGGCAATCCAGCCGGCTAATCGTACTTGTTCATAGCAAAACACAGAAGGTTATCAGAACCAAAGAAGACGAAAGGGGCAATGTAATTAGGTAAGCAATTATTCGCGCGCAAACGCCATGTGGCGCGATAATTCTGTAAGAAATCCCCAGCCGGTAAAGACGGCAAACATGCCGCCCCGGGGTGTTTCGATCGCCTTTTAACCAGTAGTCCCTGGCTTTATTGATCTGCAAACAGGTGTTTGCCACTTTCCATAATAACCGCATCGTTCATATGCATGCCCGGTTCCACAAGCCCCCGATCGCTTACGAAATAAAGATCTCCCAACGTTCTTTCTTTCGTTTCCCGAAGAAACTCCACATGGCCATCTTCAAACAAAACATTTTGACCAAGGCCGTCGTGGTTCATACTGCGCCGACTCACGCTATCACCGGTCGGGCGATCTGCTACCAAGGCAAAATACGGACGACCCTGATGACGAACTGGGCGAATCTTACCTCGATCCTGATGGCCGATGTTATAACCGTAAGTGCCACCCATATGAGCCAGATTGTCGAGTGTCTCCGGGGTTGCATCGACAACTGTTTGCACAGTTGGAATTCCCTGCTGGCGCCACTCAAAAGTCTCTGGTGCGGTCGGACAGAAAAATCGAGTCTCCTCAATGTCCGTTCGCTCACGAAGAATCGGAGCCTGAATACCGGAGATGGACACATTCGACACAGGAGCTGTTGGATACATTCCGTTATTGGTTAGAGAATAATTATGCATTCCCCGGTAAAGATGCTGCAGATTGTCCTGACATGCCAGCTTACCTGCAACAAAACGGCTGTTATAAATAGCCGGTGAAACTAACATTGCCATACAAAGAAGCACGACGCTTAAGACTAAAAAATCTTTCAGTCGCCAACTCGTACTTTGACCTGCGGTGCGTTCAGCGGAGGCCAGCGGCGAGAGCGTGCGAAAACTCGCTGGGACTACCTTGTGCAAGTCAATCTGCTCAAAGACATAGCTTTGTGTTGAATCGGCCAGCCCTGCCGGTGGTTCACAATAACGATATGATTCTAAAGGTCTCAAAGCCTTGCGGATCAAATCCAACTGCTGTTGAAGCTCTTCATCTACCTCGAGAGCTTGTTCTACCTGAGCGTGCTCTTCTGATTCGAGAGCGCCCATTACAAATCCAACTAAATCAAATTCCATCGCGACTACTTCTATACAAGTTAACTATATCTATATATCTTTTTGGTTTTAGACGAAGCTTCTGGAATGCCTAGATCACTCGGATTCGTTTTCTTTCTGATGAGTCCGTTGCCACACTTCATGCAACTTCATCACTGCGGCATGGAGCCGACTCTTCACCGTTCCAACAGGAATCTCCAGCACATCGGCTGCTTCACGATACTTCATGCCCTGATAATAGATCAGATTGATGACGCTTCTCATTTGTTCTGACAGTTCGCTAATCGCCTGCTGAACCCATTGCCCACGTTCCAACTCAGCAACATGATCCAACGGATCTCCTTCGTTGCCTTCCAATAGGTTAACTAGGGCTCCAATATCCACCGCATCGTTAGATTTGGTAGTTCGGTCAAGGCTGGCCATGCGATGGCGTTTGTTTCTTCTCTGAGCATCAATCGCCTGATTTGTAGCAATCGTATAAAGCCAAGGTCGGAAACGGCGTCCTTCATCAAACTGTTCACACTTCAGGTGAACTTGAAGAAACGTCGACTGAAACGCATCTTCTGCCATTTCAGCATTGCCCATGTACCGCCGCAAATAACTGTAGAGCTCTCGCTCATAACGACGAACCAAATGCGCAAAAAGCTCACGATCACCCTCCTTTTTATAGAGGGCGAGTATCTGCTCGTCAGAGTATTCACTACCCGTCATGGGCGTCACCGGTGTTTCATGCATGAATCTTTATAGATATACGCATGATAGCGCCGAAGGTTCAAAATGTAAGCAAAAAACTGGGTACGACGCACCCAGAGCCGGCAAATTCCGTCGAAAGAGTCGGAATTAACCTCATAAACCGGTATTAAGGGTTGAGAATTACGGTCTCTCAGACAGACACTTTCTGGTACGACTCAAAGGTATAGTCGTAATCGTTTTTTTCATCGGCCGAGTGGCGTTCCGTATTGACAAGCGTCCAGTCATCCCAGGGGACCTGCGGAAACCGTGTATCGCCATCCACTTCGGTATGTACCCGAGTCACATGCAACTTATCTGCGGAGGACAGCGCAAGTTCATAAATCTGACCGCCGCCAATAATAAAGAGCTCGCTATCTCCAGTGGCAACAGCCTGAGCTTCTTCCAGAGAATTCACGACAACAGCACCTTCGACCTGATAATTTTCCTGACGTGTGATAATTACCGTGGTTCGACCTGGCAATAATCGACCTATCGATTCATAGGTTTTCCGTCCCATGACGATATGATGGCCCATGGTTAACGCTTTAAAGCGTTTAAGATCTGCTGATATATGCCAGGGCAAATCCATGTCCCGGCCAATCACATTGTTCTCGGCCATCGCCACAATGATCGAAACAACCATAGTTACACTGCCACCGGTGCTTTGATATGAGGATGCGGGTCGTAGTCAACAAGCTCAAAATCTTCAAACGCAAATTCAAACAGGTTGTCAACTTCAGGATTGATAATCATCCGAGGCAACTTCCTTGGGTCTCGAGATAGTTGCAACTCTGTCTGTTCAAGATGGTTGCTGTAAAGATGGGCGTCACCTAATGTGTGGACAAACTCGCCCGGCTTTAATCCACAAACCTGTGCCATCATCATGCAGAGCAACGAATAAGAAGCGATATTGAATGGCACTCCAAGAAACACATCTGCACTACGTTGGTAGAGCTGACAGGATAATTTGCCTTCCGCTACATAGAACTGAAATAACAGGTGGCAGGGAGGCAACGCCATCTTATCGATATCCCCGACATTCCAGGCACTCACGATCATTCGGCGCGAGTCTGGATTCATTTTAATCTGCTCAATTACCTGAGTGATCTGATCGATTATACGCCCATCAGCAGATTCCCACTGACGCCATTGATGTCCATACACCGGGCCAAGATTCCCCAGATCGTCTGCCCATTCATCCCAAATAGTAACTTTGTTTTCATGCAGGTATTTGATGTTCGTATCACCGGTTAGAAACCACAGCAGCTCATGAATAATAGAACGCAGATGCAATTTCTTAGTGGTTAGCAGGGGAAAAGTCGTCGACAAATCAAATCGCATTTGATGTCCAAAAACGCTCTTCGTTCCAGTGCCGGTGCGGTCTGTTTTTTCCGCTCCCTCATCCAGAATACGACGCATTAAATCTAGATACTGCTGCATCGTCGGTAGTCCATCCTATGATCTGGCAAATCCCTTTAATCACAACCATCATGGAATGTACCGCAAGCCATGATTTTCATGACGTGTAGTGTACCACGAAATACTCAGTTTTTTACCCACTTGAAGCTACTAGTTCCAGCACTTTTAGCTATCTTGTATCCGATCCACCCAGGTCCAGTGTCTGTCACTTGTAGCCTGAACGGTATCGCCTCGGAAACCGAGGCTTGTTACCATCTCTCGAATCTCCTCGAGACTCAATGCCGCCCTTAATGAGTCATCGAACATCTGTTTCTGATGCGGATTTTCTTCCCCTGCATACATTTCAACCAGTCTGGAGACCTCTTCGTCTGATTCGGGCCTCATCAAATCCCGAAAGAATAGTAGCCCTCCCGGACGGGCTACACGAATAGCTTCCTGCAGCACCAATCGCGGCTGTGGGATGTGATGAATGATACTGTTAGAAATGACGCAATCAAACATATCCTGTTCGAAATTCATATCCTTGGCGTCAATTTGCTGCAAATAGATCCGCTGCGTGAATCCATCGACTTCAATATTAAAACGCGCGAGGTCGAGCATATGAGCCGCCATGTCGATCGCAATCACTCTGCATTCTTCGTTTTGACGACAAAGCTCAACCGGAATTTGGGCAGTGCCTGTTCCCACGTCTAATACATCCATTCCAATTTCACCCGATGCAAGTAGGTCCTGGACAAAAAGGGTATTAACCCCCTGATGGCTCATGCTGTCATAGTCACGTGCCTCTTCATAGGTGTCCATCACTTCAGGCTCAAGCACTCGTTCCAAAGCCATTTTTTTCCGCCCTTACGCTAAAACTGTCTTCGATTGTTCACCAGCAATTTCTTTCACGTACCGCGGTACGGCATAACCGGGCAAGCGTTTCCTAATTGCAGCGATCAATTCTCTTCCTCGGTCAGGAGAAACATAAAAATGTGCCGCCCCCGCCACTTCATCAAGTTGATGTAAATAATAGGGAGTAATCTGCGCGTCGATTAATCGTTTACACAATGCATACAACGCATCTTCGTTGTCATTCACTCTCCGTAAAAGTACAGCTTGATTTAGCACCGGGATACCAATCTGCTGCAATTTAGAGAGGCTCGCCAGAACTTCTCCGTCCAATTCATTGGCATGATTCGAATGAATCACAAACCATACTTTCAGTCGGGTGGACTTCAAATAACTGAGGAGCGTGGAGGTCATTCGTGAAGCAATGATCACCGGAGTCCGTGTATGAAACCGAACATGCTTTACATGGGGTATTTCTGCCAAGGCACCGAGTAAATGCCCAATACTCTGGTCAGATAAAACTAAAGGGTCTCCACCGCTTAGAATGACTTCTTCGATATTAGTATCCTGCGCTATGGCCTGCAACGATGGCTGCCATTGCTCGAGGCCTGACGGGCTATCCGAATAGGGATAGTGGCGACGAAAACAATAGCGGCAATGGACAGCACACGCCCCGGATGTGATCATCAACGCGCGAGAGGAATACTTTCGCAGAACGCCGGCGGCGAGCACTGCCGATGCTTCTCCATTCGGGTCTTTTTCATAACCGTCGGTTGACAGGGACTCCTGTGATTGGGCAATCACCTGAAGTAACAATGGGTCGGCCGGATCACCTGGATTCATCCGTGCTGCAAACGAACGAGGCACAAAGACCGGAAAGTCGTTTTCCTCCACGTTAATGGCGGTGGGCGGGATTTTTAAAAACTCACATAATCCGAGTGAAGAGCGAATCGCCTGCTTCATCTCCTGCTGCCATGTCCTCTCTTCACACGACGCCGCGGTAGCCGCTGGTTTGGTCTGTGATAAGTGAGTCGTCATGGTTATAGTAAACACTTGATAGAGTTGGATTGAATCACTCGATTGTACCAGCCCAAAAGTAAATCAACTGACAATCAACAAGGAAAAAGTAAGCCGTGGCAAGCTATAAAACGAACGATTTTCGCAAAGGCCTTCGCGTGGAAATCGACAATGAGCCTTATCTTATGATCGAGATGAATTTCGTGAAGCCCGGAAAAGGAAACGCTTTTTATAAATGTAAATTGCGCAACCTAATTCGTGGTACTGTTCTCGATCGCACTTACAAAGGTGGTGACTCACTGGAAGTGGCGGATGTCGAAGAAATAGATTGTCAGTTTCTATACCGACAGACCGATACGTTCTACTTCATGAATAGCACTGATTTCGACCAATATGAACTGTCGGAAGATCAGGTCGGTGACAATTGGAAATACCTCAAAGAAGGCATGAAGTGTCATGCGGTTCTTTGGAACGGGAACCCTATCACCATCACGCCTCCAAATCACGTACAGCTAACGGTTGAATTCTGCGAGCCCGGTGCAAAGGGCGATACTGCAACGAATGTGACCAAACCGGTTAAAGTTGAAACCGGGGCTGAGATCCTTTGTCCGGCCTTTATTGAAATGGGAAATGTCATCAAAGTAGATACTCGTACCGGGGACTATGTGGAACGCGCAAGCGTCAAATAGTCTGTCGACGAGGCCTGAATTATGGCCTACCTAATCATCATCAATGGACTCGACCAGGGACAACTATTTGAGTTGTCTACAGGCCAGAATTTTTTAGGGCGCGATGAAGATGCTGATATTCAAATCAGTCTGAGCGCTATTAGCCGACAACATGCCTGCCTGAATGTACGTGCAGATCATGTTACGATTCGAGATCTTGATAGTGCCAATGGTACGTTCGTCAACAACGCTCCTTTGAAACAAGAGACCACGTTGACCGATGGGGACCTGATCACCATTGCCGACCTGGAATTGAAATTTTATGCTCGCTTTTCAGGCATTGACACTCGTTCTGGCACGATGCCACTGAACCACTTTCGTTCGACAGCCGACATTCAAACTCTTAAGGGTCGCAGTATTCTGCTGAGAGAACTGCGTGAACTTTTTTATGAGGCCGGGTTTGATGAAGTCGAGACACCAACGCTTTCCGCTGACACCGTCATTGATCGCTTTCTGCATCCCCTCAAGGTGGAGATCAGTGGCAACCAATATTGGCTGCAGACATCGCCCGAATTTGGGATGAAGCGGTTGCTAGCATCGGGTATGAACTCGATCTTTCAGATTTGCCGGGCCTTTCGTGACGAAGAACAAGGGGCATTGCATAATCTGGAGTTCACGATGGTCGAATGGTATCGTGTCGGAGATACCACAGAGGAAGCGATGCAGTTTCTGGGTGAACTGGCCACTACCCTGCTGCCTTATACCAGCTTTGAAACGGTCACCTACAGGGAAGCATTCCAGAATATTTTGGACTTTGATCCATTGGAAATAAACGAGCAGCAACTCATGAATGCGATCGCATCTCTCGAGTTTGAAATCCCCCAGCATTGGCGAGCAATGGGCAAAGACGACTGGCTCGACCTTTTATTGACCGAGTTCATTCAACCTCGTCTGGGCATTGGGAAGCCCTGTATTCTTTCTGAATACCCCTCCAGTCAGGCTGCACTCGCTCGGATACACCCTGACAATCCATTGGTAGCGGAACGCTTTGAGTTATTTGTAGACGGCATTGAACTGGCAAACGGATACCATGAGTTATTAGATGCTGAAGAATTGCATCAGCGTAATTTAAAAACCAATGCCCTTCGTCAATTGGATGACCGCCCCGCGCTTCCAGTGGATAGCTATTTAGCGGAGGCTATGCGATATGGCTTGCCCGACTGCTGCGGAATAGCTCTGGGCTTTGACCGTCTGGCTATGCTCGCTCTCGGAAAAGACTCTATCTCTGAAGTCCTGCCATTCCCCTTCCCAAGAGCATAAAGCTATTCCGCGTTGTCTATCAGCCTCTCGGGTGAAATAGTACAACGTGAACTGCCGGAATTCTGGCTGCCTGTTACCTCTTACAGCTCAATGATTCGGCTTAGCTTTGGCTTTTCATACTCCGCTCCCTCGGTGTAGATAGTGACATTGGGGGCAGGTTCGCAAACGCCCGGGCTATGTGTATGGCCACACAACACAGTCAACTTGGAAGAATACTGAGAGGCAATCGCCAAGATAGCATCACCAACCGCTTTACATGTGAAATGCGGAGCCCACTCATCGTCCGCAATATTTCCGTCATACCAACAGGCCTCTCTCATTGGCGGTAGATGCGTGACGAGATAAGTTTCTTCGTAGGTTTCCATCGCATCTGGTAAGACATCATATAAATGACGCGCGGCCAAATCGCCTTGTTGTTTCATATGTTCCCAACGATCAAGTTTGTCATAGCCCGATAATTCTTCAATATGCCGATAATCGTGCATCATCACCATGCTGGTTTCAAAGTTTCCAATGCGACCATCGGCCCAGCCGTCATGCCCCACCAAGCCGACTGTGGGAGTTATTTCCTGAACCCGACTATGACTTAGATAAACCGTATTCTGAAATCGCGTACAAAGCTGATCTGCTAACCCTCGGACTTCCTGAATACTTCCAAAGTAGAAGTCATGATTTCCCAGGACAAAAGCGACGGGTGTCTCCACTTGCGCAATTAACTCAGAAAGTAAGCTTTCAATATTATCCGCTTCACCAATGTCACCACCTAACCAAAGTTGATCGAGACCAGCCGATCGAATGTCGCGATAGAAGTGTTGGCGTGTCGGATTATCACAAACACTGAGATGAATATCTGTTGCCCAACCAATTTTTGTCATCGCAAAACCGACGCGTTATTTAACACTCATTTGGCGGCGAGTCTCTGTAAGAATTTGACCCTCAAACTCTTCACTCCATAACGCCGGAAAGCCGTAATAGGTATTCGAACCTCCGCCTTCATAACCGCCCTCTCGTAAGACGCGTGTGGACGGAATATAAGCCATCACATCATTCGCGTAGCCAGCTACCCAAACATTTGGATTCTTCGCTCCGGCCTTCAACTGCCTGAGCTTTACTGCATAATCAACAACCACTTCTCCACCCAGAAACACCATGCGAATTTCTCCCAGATGCCATGTCTGAATGGGATAGGGATAAGAAGTCGGCAGCGTTTCTTTACTTATTAATTGCTTCAACAAGTACTGAGCATACGGCTTTTCATATTGATTACCCGTTGCGAACAATTCTTTGAGTTTCTCTTCGGTAATTGGCTCCTGCGTCTTACCTTCAATCTCTTTGTAGTGTGCGACCAATTCGCCATCGACAGGAACCATCCTTCCTCGCAAAACACTGTCCACACTTCGCGCTAGCCGCTGTCCATAATGCTTCGCCAATTCAACCGTCCGCCGTGGCAAGGGGTTTTGATCCGCTCCACAACCCGCCCAAAACATGGCATCAACGTCCGGATACATTGTTTCCAACGCTAGTTGCGCAAATCCCGGGTAGTCTCCGGACCATTTTGTGAACGACAGCACCGTAGAATGGCAGGCATATCCAAAGACGACTGTTTTTAGTTCATAATCGGCATTTCTTACAGCGAGGACTGGAACATCGTGATCGTAAGGGCCGTTAAGCATTCCTTCAAGACGCTTTTGGGGAACCTGTGACTCCGTATTTGTACGTCGATTCACAGCAACCGTGCACAAGCCATTACCTGAAGTTATATAAACAGGCTCCAAATCCTGATAAGCCTGGCCTACCACATCCACTAACATCTGACGCAGTTTTAAAGTGTACTGCACCATCCGATTTTGCTGCACTTCATCGGCCCGCAGATAATGCAGCGGCACAAGATTATCCGAGAGTGCGGGCCCCGTATGAGTATGTGACGTTGCGATCGCAAACTGTTCCCGTTCCAAACCATATTTTTTCTTTAACTGCCCAGCAATCCATTTCGTTGACTCCGCACCAATACCAATCAAATCTGCCGTGATCAGGACAACATCTTTTCCTGTAGCGTCTCGCAAGATAAGTGCCTTCGCCCAGATATCGGTCAGCTTGCCATCTGCTGGAACGGTACGACCGCCATAACCAGACATCCACATGAACTGTTGCGGTGTAAGATTAATTCTCGCTGACCCCGCCTGCCAACTTGGTGCCGCCAGCAAGGAAGAGGTTAGAAGCCACGCAAACATCAGTAAGACTAAACGTCGGTCTTTCATCGAATCAAGCTCCTATAAGCGTCCACTTTGCAGTTGTTCTTTTGTATACAGAGTATCACGCCATTTTATCCCACCGCGAATATAAAAGATAATTCCTGCTCTCATAATTGTAAAAATGAATATCGCCACAATGAAGGGAACACAAACCGCAATGAAAGGTGTGATCTTCATACGGATCGCCATCCATCCAGAGGATACCATTAAGACTCCACAAATCCATGCAAACAAATTCTGCAGATGTCCCTCATAAAAGAAAATGGCTACAAAGGGCCAGAAAAATCCGAGGCCAACTCCAAGAATCATCGCCATCCATAGCAATGGATTGTAGTTAACGCCGGCATAGGTATTCTTATCCAGCCCAACAATCATCTCTCTGACCGAACCATACCAGGGCACGCTAATATCGTCCCTCGCTATTAACACCTGTTGCCGAAAACCACCCTGCTTCAAGAGTTTGCCAAGCGATAAATCATCCACGACTTCCATGCGGATACGTAGGAACCCGCCGACTTCCCGAAAGGCATTAGTACGGACAAGGTTAAAAGCACCTATGCCCAGAAACGCTTTACTATTGGGATTGGAAACTCGCCAGGCCTGATAGTAGAGAACAAACGTTTTAAAAAAGAACACCACGAAAGCATTGAGCATCAAGCCTGGCATCGGTACTTTGGGGAACATCGTCAAATGGTCTACGCCATGAGACTCTGTATAACCAATCGCTCGTTTAACACATTCAGCATCAAAGGAGACATCGGCATCTGTAAAAAGCAGATAGTCCGTATCTGTGGCAACAGCGGCCTGATGTAAAGCGTTGTTCTTACCCAACCAGCCATCCGGCAACTCTTCGACATGGACAACGTTTAATCGCTCATCTTGCTCGGCCAGGCGATTCAGGATGTCCCCCGTCTGATCGGTCGACCGATCATTAACTGCGGTGTATTTTAGATTCGGATAGTCAACCTTCAACATGCTCCGAACAGCTTCCTCAATCTCTCGTTGTTCATCTTTGGCAGCAAAAATAATGGATACGCTTGGCCACTGCAGAGGCTCGTCACAAGCCACTTGACGCAAATAGGGAATGCGAAAGAATGCGTAGTGCCCTAATATTTCCCAAAGCAGTACCGCAAATAAATGAAATACGGTTACCCAGTAAAGGATCTCCAGCCAGTCGTCCATCTCTGCCACCTTGCGTTCTTGCTAAACGAGCTGACTTTCAATCTCTTTGAGATGAGCAATACTCTCACTCGCTAGTGCTTCAATTCCTGGCTCGTAGTCAAATACTTCAACGCTCACCCAACCGTCATAGCCAGTATCCTTGAGAGCCTGCATGATTGGTAAAAAGTCTACCTCCCCCATACCGGGACCTCGCAGGTTTTCGTCATTAGCATGGAAATGTGCTGTAATATTCGCATGCTTACGAATAATGTCGGCAACGGGCTCACCCATCGAACACATCGCTTTTACATCCAAATGCAGCTGTACGTTCGGATGATCAACACGGCTACAAAGATCGGCTCCTTGATCTGCCGTTAGCAGGAAGTCTCCTTCCAGCGGGGACAACGGCTCGACCGCCAGAATCACTCCACGTTCTTCGAAAACGGGGGCGGCCTGTTTCAAAACATCAGCGGCATAATCAAGTGCCTGATCATGGTCTATTCCAGGGAGCAGATTTCGCTGTTGCGGGGAACCCAGCACCATCATGTTACCACCCATATCACTACAAAGCCGGGCCAATTCGGCAAGGTAGTCCGCCGTTCGTTTTCGTACGTTTGCATCCGGTGTTGTTAGATAATAACCTTCCGTCTTTGCGAGCAACCAATGCAGCCCAATAATTTGCAAACCGTTATCTTCTGCTAGCTTACGTACTTCCGCCCGCCGTTCGGCACTAATCTGATAGGCATCGTCATGTATCGTAAACGGGGCAAATTCAAGCGCATCATATCCAAGCTCTTTTGCATATTTAAAAGCTTTTTCAAAAGGCCAGTCCTGAAACGTTTCGTTACAAATCGCGTATTTCATCCACCCATTCCTGGTAAAGATTGTTGTGCTGAGTCTTGTGGCTTAAGCTTCTCGCGTCGTCCATTTTCTGTAGCGGGGGCACTTACTTGCGGTTCCGGCGAACCTGCTAAATCATCACCAACGGAGATTCCATCCAGTCGAGTGTTAATGGCCAGGACATAATCATCTGATAGCTCGAATCCCAGGTATCGACGATCAAGTTTTTTGGCCACGGCCAACGTCGTGCCGCTTCCACCAAAAGGATCAGCAACGACTTCCCCAATATTACTGGAAACCCGAATGATCCGACCGAGTAATTGTTCAGGCATTTGGCAACCATGGAAGCCCTGACGTTCCTTAAACGTTCCGGCAACACGTGGGAAATACCACGTGTCGTCATCAGCACTAAACCCCGCAGGTAAATCCTGAGGCCTCAGCACCCAGGTGTCGTCTGGGAGTCTACCTTTGGAATTCGCTCGCTTATCGCCGTAAACTAATTGCCGAGCCGACGGTACTCGAGCATCATCAGCGTTGAAGGTAAATTGTTTTGGATCCTTCACCATATGAAACAAGTGGGCATGCGATCGATTGAACTTCTTGGTGCAATTCACACCAAAGGTGTAGTACCAAATTACCCAGCTTCGACAAGTGAATCCCAATTCTCGCTGCATAATTACTTTCAGCTCGGCAGCATATTCGTCGCCAATCGCCAACCAAAACGTGCCGTTCTCTTTTAGAACTCGCTTAACTTCAGCCATCCATTCCCGAGTCCAATTCAAGTACTCGTCGTTTTCCAAATTGTCCTGATAAACATCGTAATCATAGCCAATGTTGAACGGTGGATCTGCAAACACCAAATCAATGCAACCATCGTCAAGACTCTTCAAGCCTTCGATGCAGTCACCTTGATTAATCTGATCCCAATCACTCAATGTCTTATCACTCACAAATAGAATGGCACAATGCATGCAAAACATTTGCGCGCACGTTGAAGTTGCATTGTACTACATTCGTAAGACGACTAAAGGACAGGCAGCGCCATCCTACCAATCTAAGAGAGCCGGGCGGAAAAAAGACGCCCACGATCTATTAACTGCTAGCCCGCAATTCAGCCAAGTGCTGAGCAGTGCCAACCAATCGATCCCAGTTTTCATAAACATATTCTGTTGGCCCGCCAATTTGAGCCACTACCTGAGCTACCTTTTCGGTGGGTACCATTTCGATAGCATCCCACGGACAAACAACTAATTCATAAGGATTAGATTTCTGAGTAGGGATATGTACACAGACTTCACATCCTACACAACGTTCCAGATCAATTTCACACCAGCTTTGATTGCCTTTGGTAGCAAGTCCAATCTGATTAAAATCAATGCAATCCACCGGACAGACTTCGCGGCATGACTCGCAACCTGTGCAGTTATCCGCATTGATAACCGCCAGTGTCTTCGGTACTTTTTTTCGAGGAGCTTTCTTCTTGCTCATCGGCATGAATCCTCTTTTTTATGTTGGTTTGCAAAGCAGGTTCAAAACAGCCACCCTTCAACACCTTGATTATAGATACTCATCGGCCGGCGGCAAACACCGCCAATAGCGTTTCTAGGCGGCTTCATTGAGATAAATCCATCATTCACGGGATAAAACATTCTCCTCTATGATACGACTAGGCATCAAGCAGATGTTCACCTCGCATAAGATCTTCATAAGACTGACGTGCCCGAATCAACTGGGCTTTACCATTGATAATCATCACCTCGGCGGCCAACGGCTTTGAATTATAATTCGAGCCCATTACGCTGCCGTAAGCACCAGCACATTCCAGCACAAGGTATTCACCTACATTCGCCCGAGGCAAACTGCGTTTGCTAACAAATCCGCCTTCTTCCTGGGTAAAGATATCACCGGATTCACAAAGAGGTCCACCGACAACCACTTCAACGTCTTCGCGTGGGGAATCATCTGACGCAACCACCGAAATCGGGTGATACGAGCCGTACATAATGGGCCGAGCCAGATTATTGAACCCGGCATCTACCAAATAAAAGATATTCTCGCCCATCATTTTGACCGCCCGAATTTCCGTAAGCAAACTGCCACTTTCGGCTGCCAAATAACGCCCCGGCTCAATCTCCAGCTTGATTGAGTTTCCTAGTTCAACTTCCACCTTTTTTCGAGACTCGTCCCACAAGGCGAAATATTTTTCCAGATCAACATAGGACTGCGATGCGTTGTAAGGAACCGGAAGACCGCCGCCGGCGCTAATTGTCGTGATCGTGCTGCCAACTTCTCTGACAGCCTGTTCCATCGCTCCACAAACCTGCGCTAAATGTTCGAGATCTGTTCCCGAGCCAATGTGCATATGTAGTCCCGTGATGGCAATATCATATTGGGCCGCGCGCTGCTTGCAGTCTTCGATCTGCTGATGCCAAATGCCATGCTTTGATTGTTGACCACCCGTATTTGTTTTCTGGCTATGGCCATGTCCAAATCCAGGATTTAATCGTAAAGTTATTTCAGCTCCTGACTTACGCTTTCCGAGTTGGTCGATCATATCCGGCGAACCGCAGTTAACATGAATGTCATGCTCTAGCACCAAGTCCAATGCGTCTTTATCGAAAATATCCGCTGTATAAACAATCTCATGGATACCTTTGGCGTTGATGCCTCCCCGATAACCTGCTCGCAATGCACGATGAATCTCGCCCGCACTTACTGCATCAACCACCACGCCATTGCGTCGGACAAGATCCAGAATCGCAAGATTCGAACTGGCCTTCTGGGCATAGCGAACTAGGTCAAACGACCTTAAATCTTCAATCCGCTCCAGAATGACAGAGGCGTCATAGACAAAAGTGGGTGTATTAAACTGCTGGGCAATTTCAGCAATGAGCACGCCAGCAATTTCCTGACGTGAGGTTGGGAAAGCACCTACGGTCGGCATTTCAGACCCTTCTTAAATGAATATACAAATGTATTGATAAAACGAAAAACAGCGGTGCCCAAACTTATGCCAGACACCGCTGTAAATTCAGTTTAGATTTCAAAGCCTAGAAAGGGCTCTCTTCGATTTGAGGCTGGAGAGCTTGCGCTCCTATAGAAATCGCCTTTAAAACTCCGGACTCTAACTCCATACGGAACTTAGCTCCGTTTTCGATGGGTATTACTGTCATTCGAGCTTTATCTTTACTACCAGCGGCAGAAGCAGCTTGCTGCAGCGTCGGATCCTGTGCCTGCTCAGCAGCAAAAGTCAAAAGCTTGGAAGCAGACATTTCCATTTTCATTACGTCTGCTTCGGCCCCTTTGTTAGCTGCTGATGCATCTATCGCAGACTTGATCTTCTCTAAGTTCCCTTTGCCAAAGCCAAAGTAAACATAGTCTGCACTCATTCCAACGGAAATATCTACCGCTTCGCCAAAGATTGCCTGGGTTTGAGGGTCAAAAGGAGGAATGGGGATACTCATGGTGTGGAATGTTGCGCCCGCATGCTTTAGTGCATCCAAGTTAACCGGAGGGAATTCAGGATCCTGCTCTTGAGCTACTGTAACGAGCTCTCGGAAAACAGCCTCTAGTGAATCAGCCTGAGCAGCGCGAATAGCGCCAATCGCACCCATCCCATCGTCCATGGTCATACTGGCAGCCATGTCAAATTCACCTGCCGCCATCGTTCCATTCACGACGTCGACGAGCGTTGCAACCGACTTGATCGCTAAAGTACGTAATTCTTCTGTTGGAATATTGGGATCATTTTCCAACTGATTCAAAGCCTGATCACGCACCATGTCAATCTGAGCTGCCGCCTGAGCTCCCTGAATGGGATCAATTTTCCCAGCCATCGACATCGTCACCGCAGCATTATCGCCTGTAAACGCGGAGAGGTTCGTTGTGACATCACTGTAATCCATCGATCGGGCGGATGCCGAGCCTTCTTTGAAGTCAAATCCGACATCAAAATAAACGGACTCTCTGGTCTGATCAATATTAAGCCCTACTGTGAGAGACTTCATGTCGTTCAGCATTTTTTGCATTTCTTCCATAGACTGCATCGCCTGAGCTCTTCTGGCCTCAAAAGCCTGCTCTGTCTCACCTGGTAAAGGCTGAGCTGTAGATGCTTGCAGGCCTGCCTGAATTTGACTCATAGCGAGCTGCATAAAAACGGGAGGAATGGCATCGATATTGCCTTTCATGGCAACATCGTACTCTTTTTCCAAACCACCAAGGAGGGGCACTGGATCTGCCGGGACATTTGCCAGCGTTTCTTTGTTGTTGGAAACGAATGCCCAACCTTGGCCTTCTTTGATATAAACCGGCATTGCACCAGTTTGTAATTCGAGCAGGCCTCCTTCCGTTGGCTGAGCAGTCATACCAAACAGTGCGAGCATTCCGACGAGTTGTTGAACGTTATTCGTTGGAATGAAGCCCAGGACTTTTGCTCCCAAAACACCATCCGGCTGAACAACGATCCCAATCGGCTTTGTCGTATCAAACATTTGTGCGAATTGAGCACCTTGAGCCTGGATCATTGCTGATGAGCCAGGTGGGCCGATCAGATCCGCCATCCATCCAATATCTTTGGAAAGGTCGTTGTAGTTGTTGATCGCAATCACTGCCATTGGCTTGGCCGATTGGACCTGAGCAAGTGCTGGTGTCACACCGGCACTTAATACCAACAACACTGTTAACCATTGCTGCTTGATTAGTTTTAACATCAGGGATTCTCCTGCAGTCATGAAAAGTATGTATGTGGGCGCTACGATAGTGTAGCGTAGATCTTATTTTATTATTTTAGTACCTGGGTGCCATATTAAAGTCAGCGTCCCTGCCGAAAAACACACGTTTGACCCAATGGGTCCAAACCAATGTTCTTTTTCTCAACCGATACTCTTGTAACACGGCAAAGCCGCACAAGTGTCGATTCTATTCGCTTTATTTTGAATGAACTTAAAAAACACGATCACTTATCGTTCACGGTAAGTGATACGACCTTTCGTAAGGTCATAAGGGGACAGCTCCACACGAACTTTATCACCCGGTACAATACGAATGAAGTGTTTGCGCATACGTCCAGCAACATGTGCCAAAACCTCAGCGCCGTTCTCCAATTGTACGCGAAAACGCGTGTTCGCAAGTGCCTGGGTTACCGTGCCCTCAACTTCGAGTGCTTCTTCTTTTTTGTTCATTCAGACTCCCAAAAATTACGGCCAGATTGATAAGTACTGCTTATTTAATGAGTTTAAAGCACAGGCGATTCCACCACCAGTGTTGAATTCCGAAAAACCAACTATTCTGCTGCCTCATCCAGTGCTTTCTCTAAATTACCAAGCACATTTACTGTTGGATCAACACCTACCGATAAACGAATCATTCCCTCGGTGATACCTAAGGCTAATCGCTGTTGCTCGGATAGCCCTCGGTGACTAGTTGAAGTGGGGTGGCTAAGTGTCGTGGAAACATCTCCAAGTGACGGACAAAAAGGAATTTCACCACTAGCAATCACCTTATCAGCAGCGGCCCGGCCACCCGCCAATCGAAAAGTCACCATATGACCAAACCCATTGACAAACTGCTCACTGGCTAACTCATAGTCAATATGATCTTCCAATCCTGGATATTGCACCGATTCAACCTCTTCCCGCTCTGCCAGCCATTCCGCGGCAGCCTGAGCCGTTGCGCTCGCCTGCTGCATTCGTAAAGTCAACGTGGAAATACCTCGACAGGCTAACCAGCATTCCAGTGGGCTGCTGGCAAATCCCCAGGCTGCATTTACCATATCGACTCGGGCCCAATGTTCTTCCCGTCCGGCCAGCATGCCAAGCATCACATCTCCATGGCCATTCATAAACTTACTGACGCTTTCCATCACTAGGTCAGCACCAAGCGTAAGCGGTTTACAAATCGCTGGCGTGGCAAACGTATTATCGACCAGTAACAATGCATCCGCAGCCTGCGCAATCTCTGCTAGGCCTTTGATGTCGACGATCCGCAATAGTGGATTAGCAATCGTTTCGACAACAATCATCCTCGTTTGAGGAGTAACTGCGCTACGTACCGATTGCAAATCATAGGGGTCAATCAAAGAGTGTTCGATTCCCAGTCTTTTCAATTCCGAAGTTAAAAGCAATGTTGTGCGACCGTAAAGTTGATTACTTACCAGGAGGTGATCGCCCGATTGAAGCTGCGAGAGCACTGCCAATGAAATCGCCGCCATACCGGATGACGTAATGGCTGCACGCTCTGCTTGATGTAACTGTTGACAGGCTTCTGCAAACAAGTCGGCATTGGGGTGACGGTCACGCTGGTATACATACCCATCCAATTCGCCAGCCAGTAATCGGTCCGCCTGTCCCGGCGATTCACACTGCCAAACAGCCGCCAGATAAAGCGGCATATTGTGGGGCACTGTGGCCTTTAAACGCTGCTGCAAGTCGGTGCTCGGAACATTGCTGGATGTTTCTTGTTTTTTCGATCCGGCCATTTCCACTCCTAACGGGTTTCTTCTCAATGAACCAGTTACTGTCTTCATTCACTATAATTTGCACTTCTGGCAATCTGACATCAAGCCTTTCGATATCTTATGAAAGGTTTGCATTTTTTGGCTGGGTTAGCTTAGTCCGCTGGTTCGCCGGAGTTTAGCTTTTGGGGACCAAACCAAATAACAACACCCGCTGCGGACACAACAACCAGCCCCGTAAAAATGGTTACGAAAATGAAGAAGTTGTTGTCAAGCAAATTTTGCTGTTCGATTTGCAAGTCCAGCCAACTTAAACTGCGATAGGCCATGAACAGGCTGGAAACAGCAAATAACATTGGCAATGCCGGATAGAAAGGCGTCCGGTAACTTTGCTGATCCCCCAATCCTTTATGACGAGTTCGAAACACACAGACGCCAACCAACGCGAGAAACGTCCACATAAACGGAGACACAAATAACACTAATAATTCAAAGCCATCTTTCTGCAAACCAAACCCGACCACCATCATCAATATGACTATCGTCTGCAGAAGCAACGAGCGGGCGGGGACATGGAGACGATTATTCCACTGGCCAAGCCAATGAAATGCTGAAACCTGTCGACCCAGAGCATGATAGATGCGAGCGCTGGTAAATAGCATTGCATTCACCGCTCCTAAGGCTGAAATACAAATCAAAACTGCCATTAGTTTTTCGGCGTGTTCACCCGCCGTCAGATATAACATATCCGTTGCCGGTGTTTTGGAGCCCGCTAACCCCTGCTGACCAAGCGTCATCAACATCGCGATGTTGATCAAAATATAAATCCCAACCACGATGAAAATACCGATTAACAATCCACGAAGGATATTCTTCTCCGGGTCTTTTACTTCTGAAGCCACAAACGACACATCATTCCAGCCACCGTAAGTAAACATCACTAGCACCATGGCAAGCAGAAAACCGCCCGTCGATTGACTGGCCTGTTCTTCGGCAACCGGCTGAGCAGCCGACACCTCTGCCCCTAGGAAAACTGCGGCAAAGGAAACAATAATCAACAACAACAAGGCAATCACTTTGACGCCCGTCAATACATTCTGAGTCCGCTTGCCAGTCTTCAGCCCTCTCAAATTGACTGCCAGCATCACGACAGTCGCGAGGACGGCGTAAATGACTCCACTGAGCATTTCGTTCTCTGACAAAGGAAATACCCGATGAGCATATTCGCCAAATAAAATCGCCATCGGCCCCGTACTCCCCGGACGAATAATCCAAAATTCAATCCAGGCATAAACAGTCGCCGTTGAATCATTGAAGCCTCGGCGTAAATAGGCATACTCTCCACCTTCATCGGTAATACTAGTTGCTAGCTCGACATAACAGAGAGCGCCAATCAGTGCGAAACAACCTCCCAGCACCCAAACACCAATCAGCCAATACGCATCTGCTGTGACAGCAGCAATGGTTGGCGTGGTACGGTAGATTCCTGCTCCGATGATAATTCCCACAATGATGCAGGCCGCATCCATGGCTGACAAAGTGCGTTTCGAATTGTCGAAATGTGGTTCAGGCATAACCAACCTATCATACACCGACAAAAGAACTTATTTACCCATCATCGGCTCTCTGCTTAGAATCAACTACATGATTGATTCTGAAACACTTTCCGAAAAGCCTGCTGCTGAAGCGCCACCGGAAGCAAACAAGGCGGCCGACTGGCGATTCCGTTGGCATGAAATTATCTTTGAAGCCGATACACCCAAAGGCAAGGCCTTTGATGTAAGCCTTTTAATTGCCATCGTTATCAGTGTGCTGATTGTGATGCTGCAAAGTGTCGAAGCGATCGAAGATCGTTTTGGAGCCGCGCTCAATGTGATGGAATGGGCCATTACTATCGGCTTCAGCATTGAATACGCGTTGCGGATTGCTTGTGTCCGGCAACCATTTCGTTACATCTTCAGTTTTTGGGGAATCGTTGATCTGCTTTCTGTCCTACCAACCTATGTAGGCCTGATCATTCCTCGCTCACAATCTCTGTCCGTTGTGCGTGTGTTTCGGCTCATCCGCGTATTTAGAATTTTCAAACTCAACAACTATGTTCAGGAATCACGAGTGTTGGTTGAAGCACTAAGGGCAGCACGCCCCAAAATTGTCGTATTCCTGTTAGTTGTGATGAGTTTAATTCTGGTGATGGGAACAACCGTCTACGTCATTGAAAACCAATTCAGTGAACACTCGGACTTCACCTCAATCCCTAAAAGCATTTATTGGGCAATCGTCACCATTACCACGGTCGGCTATGGCGACATTGCACCTCAAACCATTCCCGGCCAGACGATTGCTGCCATTGCAATGATTCTTGGCTATGCCATCATCATCGTCCCTAGCGGAATATTCTCCGTAGAGATCATCGCGGCATCGAAAGCTCAAACGAATACTCAGGTTTGCCCGTCATGCACTAAAGAAGGGCATGACGACGACGCAAAATACTGCAAATATTGCGGCGCGAAACTATAGCCATGTCAGCCGTTGAAGGCTTCAGAAACGAAGTCCGGCAGATTGCCTACTTGATCAAAGGGAAGTTCCTGTAAATCACTGAGTTGTTCCAGATCGTCTCGAACCTGCACTTGTTCCAAGTAGGCTTCACTACATACAAACTCCGCCACATCAAGCGTGTTGCGAATCCAGACAAAACGAATGTCCTCTGGTTCGGTCAAACCCACTGACTGGGAGACCACATCAAAGATCTCAGCATCTGTTTCGTAGTCAAGCGGACTCATCGCTGCGGTAATATGTCCCCCGGTAATGCAATTGATCCGAGTAATCTTATGATCTACTTCCCGGGCTACCCGACTACGGCAAAACTCCGCCATCCCCAAACCGGTTGCGTTTCCATGGGTAGCCGGCGTGAGGCCTCGCATTGCGATGTACTTCACCCGTGGTATTTCATCGCCCGTGGCACTATGGTCATTGTACTTACGACCAATCACATTGGTGTCCATACCTGAGCCACTAATATCTTTGCCCATTTCATCGATCGCTAAGAACTGCACTTCTTCAAAAGGAATGCTTGGCATGTACTTCTTAGCCAAAATCAAAAGTTCCTTTTCCCGTTCTTCAAAATCTTCAGGTGCCACTGCTTCCACCAAGGCGGTGTGATCGAATTGGTTTTCCACCAAGGCCAAGCCTGCAACCACTCCGCACTTATCAAGCACTTCCTTTGCAACGCTGCGCACGATTTGGCCAAAGCTATAATCGTTAATGGCTCGGTGGTAAATCTTCGCACCGTTATGCTTGCCAAGCCCGATCAGCATCATCTTCATCAAACCGCTCTCGATATCACCGGCAAAATTGGTGTGTGGTTTGACGCGGTTACAGACAACAACATGGTCTGCTTCCCAGGCGTGTTTATCGAAATGAACGGGAAACCCCTCTTCGGCCTGACAAACAATGTGTGTTTCCATCGTGGCCTTGATAGGACAACCGAGGAATTGTTCCGACATGCCGTAACCCTCAATGATGGCTCGCTGGCCTTCTGCTGTACCTCCACCGTGACTTCCCATGGCTGGCACAACAAAAGGCACGGCACCTAACGCCTGAATATGCTGTACAATCCCGCGGATGGCGATATGGATATTGGCAATGCCCCGACTACCTGCAGAGATGGCGACCGTATCTCCCGGCTTGATTCTTTGACCAAGATTCAACCTGGTTAACTGCCCTTCCACTTCCGTGGCTACGTCGTCACATTCGACTGCCTGAAAATGTTGTCGCACTTTGAATACTTTTGGTAAGTTTGCCATCGCTTGGTTACCTGTTTAGCCTCATTCTGGGAAATGAGAGGGGGGTGATTGTTTGTGCTCTTTTCATTATGCCGGATGAAGAGTCCTCGCCCAACAGGAAGCCTCTTTGTTTTAGCTAACTCTTCAAATCAAGATGTTTTCGCAGTTGAGTTCGCCAGCTTTCTATTCTGTTGGCATCCAAGCCTTCATAGTGTGTCTTCAGGTACTCGCCAATTTTTAAATAAATCGCCTGCTTCTGCTCTTCTGTTAGAATCTTCGACGCGCGATATCTTCGAGCATCCGGACTCCTACCAACTGCCATACAACGATATAAGAAAACTCGATCGTATTCACTGCGAAGCTTCAAGGCACCCAGTTCTTCCAACGCTGCCATCAAAGACTCCCGGTCAAATTGGAAATGATTTACCGTCTCAATCAATTCAACGCCATAAATCCAGTTCGAGTCCCGATGGCGGAAATCGCCGCCATAAATCTGTGCGGCTTCGAATCCTACCGCATGGATAACGTTATTCAATAGCCCCATCGCCTGCTCATTGAGATATTTCCCGGCAACATTAGAGGCCGCTTTCTTACCTACGTTTTGCAGCAACCACATAGCACCGGTCGCTACCGGGTTAGCTCCCCAGGCAAAGCGCCCGGCATACACTGCTCCGCTTGCATAATTGAGCAGAGGTTTAGCCCTCTTATAAACCCCGTACGCTTTGACCGCTTTAGAAATATACCCATACAGGCTCTGGATATTCATTTGCTTCACATTCAACGGAAGCTCATCCATCACGACTAACGTCTGTAAACACACCCGGCTAGCCGCAAACATGATTTGCTCAGCACTTGTCTCCCTTAAAGGGAACTCCGCTTCGGGTTGATAGATTCGAGCAACCGATTCCGCCAGTCCCAATGCCTCATTACGCAGCATGCGGACCTGCAGCTGACCTTCGATTGTGTACTTATTCTCTAGGATATTCTCAAAAATCCTCCTTGATTCCTGCTCTAAAAAATCGATCGTCTGGCGATCTTTTTCCACTAATTCGGCTAAGGCTTTATCGGTAGGTAAATCTCCGCGCGCGGCCGCTGCCTGCAAGCCATCATCCAGATCAATCGGCGCCGGAAACTCAGACCACTCATGAAAAGCGATCAGCTTCTGCGACAAATTAGCGTGACGTTGATCAAGCTGGCGTGCCAGAACTTCCAGCGTCGCTTTTTGATTAGAAAGCTCTTCTTCCCAGGCCATAAGCGGGTCGGCCTGCTCACCAAGCTGCTCTAAAACTTTACTGCCGGCCCGTATAGATAATGGTTTGCCAATAAGCGCCGCAAGACAAGTTAAACCAATGGCGGAAATACCATAGGCAACATAACGGGTGGTTGGCGTAACTCCAGCTCGGTCAATAATCAAGGCCATCACAAATATGACAAGCATGGCAAGAAAGCAAATCACATTTTTTGCGTGGTCACCATTCATGCTTGCACCTCATGGCCACGCTTGAAAAACGGCAGGACCGATTGTTGAATCCGGGACCACATCAGAATTGAATAGGCAAGAACACCTGCCAAGATAGCTATGGGCAGGCGAAGATATAAATTCCATCCGCTTGAAACCATCAGGTCCTGAAGAAACCAAACCGTAATGCCCATCAACATCGAACGCCCAAGAATCTGGCCAAACTCCAGCAATAAGGGACCAATCGCAAGTTCAACTCGTGAAAAACAAAATGCCAGATAAGGTACTGTGATAACCATCAAAACGACCGAGTAACTCACTGCCACGGCCACACTAAAAGCATCGTGAACTGATAGATCTGGCCCAAATTCGAACTGACTGGCAAACCAATAAGCTGCCGCATAACCCTGAGCTTGAATCAGTAAGAGTATCAAGGCTGCTCCTAGCAATCGACCCGTCTGACCAACCGAGGCCAGGAGGCTGCCGGAAATATTAATTAGCCCATGAACACAGATAGCGGGAGCCAAGACTAGTAACATTACTGCAGCCTCATCCCAGTCAGGGCCGCTTATCAAATTTACAACATCGGTACTTACCACGGCCAATCCTATGCCCGCGGGAATCAGCAAGATTGCTGTAAACCGATAAAAACTCATCGCAATACGATAGTAATCTTTGGGATTATTTCTGGCTCGTGACAAGGACGGTAACATCACACTGGTTACGGGATCCGTCACAAAATAAACCGGCTTCATCATTAGATTGTACATTGCTGTGTACATTCCCAATAATCGCTGGCCGGTCTGTGTGC
>Ga0115011_10000732_pt1 | contig 25173 bp, 22 predicted proteins | sample TroAtlMetagenome_2_FD_88705 | JGI IMG/M metagenome (GOLD analysis project Ga0115011, IMG submission 88705) | Marine eukaryotic phytoplankton communities from Atlantic Ocean - Tropical Atlantic ANT8 Metagenome | ecosystem: Environmental > Aquatic > Marine > Oceanic | place: Tropical Atlantic...
AGCAAAGCAAATATTCTTCAAAATATTAATATAAAAAGGTATAGTTTGTTTTTTTCCATATTTTTCCAAGACATCAATAATATTTTCATGAAAGAGTAAAGCCACGCTCGTTCTATCAGTTTCATTCATAACATATGAATGATGCATAATATCAAACCGATTATTTAATAACTTTTTTGTTATTTGTTTTGTATCTTCGTTATAATGTTTGGGTTGAAAGATATTTTGTATAATTTTATTTTTTAATAAACTTTGATGTGACTTATAAATTTGGTAAGTAGATTCTAACTTTCTTATGTCACCTTGAATAAAATCAACTATTATATCCATATCTGTATTATTAAGATTTGGCATAAGAATACTGGATATAGTTTTTATTTGATAAGTTGTTGGAGTATTTAATCGTATTGTTTCACAAACCTTCATCATTTCTTTAATTTTTTTATCAACATGAAAATTACTAATACATATAATAGGAATCATAGTAATATCTTCTTTTTTTTGTTTTTTGGTTTTTTTAGGACGAATTAATTTAATTAAACTGTTAATACCACCTTTATCACCACTGTTCATGCCATCAATTTCATCCATAACAATAGCAATTTTTTTATATTCGGTTTTCTTATTGAACATTGATAATATATTTTTATCTGACATATTGTATTTAGTAAGATCTGATATAACAGTTTTATTTCGAATATCACCTGCATCATAATGTATTATATCATAATTCAATTCGCGCAAAATATCTTTTACAAAATATGTTTTTCCAGTTCCAGGAGCTCCATAAACATACACACCTCTCCGGGTAGAAAGATTATTTTTATTAGCTTCGAAATAAACTAAAAAATTCTTTAATTTTTCCACACAATTACTTCTATCTAAAATATTATTAATATTTAATTGCTCCATCTACCCTTTTTTGTTTTTATATTTTTAAATACTAATCTCTCCGTTTTGATAATATCATTTATTTTTTTACAACATTTGGAAGAGTTACTTAACTTAGATAAATATCTCAACCATTCTATTCTATTCCAAAATATTTTATTATGATAGTAAACCTTTTTTCGTTTCTTAATAAGTGGTATATTATAATTCAAATAAAAATTTAAAATAAAACTAAAATCATTTCTTATTAAAAATCTACTGTATCTCTCAAACATATCTGGTTTAATTTCTTTGACTCGCATTTGATAATCATCAATCCAATATTTTTTGTTACATAATGCTAACGTTTTAATTGGTAAATATTTGAAAATAATGTCTTCAATCTCATTTGGTAATTTATCCATAAAGATATATATTTTGGATAAATTATTTAACAGATAGGTCTAACAATAGTTCCTTGTCCAGCTGGATTTTTAATTCTTTCAGTTCTATTTGTTACACCATCCCAGGTAAGACCGTGGGATTTTGCCCAAGAACAACGTGCTTTTAAAGCTTCACTACTGCAAGGTCCGTTAGAAGGACAGCTCATATTACCCCCATTAGCCGACGCAAAATTAGTTACACCTGGGACACTGTTTCCTAAACCTTGAACATTTCGGCATTGTTGATTAGGTTGGCCATTATTGCTTGCCACAGCTTCAAAATAGTCAGGGCATGCTGGTGTCTCTGGTGGAAATGCAGCATCTCCTCGAGCTGAATGAATCAAGTAAGCAACAACACATAAAACAATTATTAAAGTCACTAAAGCAACTGTTAATACAATTCTTTGAAAGGACATTATATAAAATTATAGATATTATTTTTTTTTCGTTATTTAATATAATATGAATTCAAATTCAAATGGTAGAGTTGATATTTTAGGAGATAAGACACCTGATATATTTCAATTATATGACAGAGTTCCTGTTAATAATAAAATAACTTCTTACAGACAAGCTCTTACGGGAAATTGGGAAAATAACATTGTTTCAAATGCATTTTTTAGTGCTGCTAACATTAAGATTATTCAAAACGGTATAAGAGCTGGTGTATACAAATTGTCTAATCAGAGATTTCTTATTGGACCACAAGATTTAGATACATTAAAAATTATTATGAGAAGTATTTTCCTCCAACATTCACTAAATGATACTAATAATGTTACACAGCAGATTGAGGGTTTAAATAAACTTGTAATGAATTATAATGTTCCCCAAATTATTGGAGAAGCTGAAGGTTATGTTAAATTCAAAAATGATGTTAGCACTATGGCCATGCCTATGGATAGACCAACATCCACATACTCTTCTAATACACTTGAATTAAAACCGTGGTTCTAAAATCAATAAAATTGAATTAAATCTAATACTTAATTTAGATTTAATTTCTCAAATGTATAATTGGTTAATAATAAATACAATAGGTTTCTTTATTGGAATACTATCCAGTATATGTGTAAATTTTATATGTAGAAGATTTTATCCCATCATTTATAATCATTACTATGGCATTTATGTAGCAATACAAATAATAATTGCGTCTTATGCCGGCTCTAGAGTATGTCGATGGTATGGAGAAACAATGGCAAGATATCATATACAAAGACGCAGTTCTATGATCTCAGCTAGTGGACAGTTCTTCTATTATATTCCAGTTACACAGCATTGGAGAAAATTATGCATAAAAAAACTAAATGAAACTCATATGAATTAAAAATATAAAGCGCGACCAATAAGATTTTCCAATGTATTACATATATTTATAATACTATTCATAATATGCAAACTGAATTCAGAAAACTTTATTTGTTTAGCGAAATCTTTTTGATATATAAATTTTTTATTTGTATCTGAAAATCTCTCTAATGTTATGAGAATTTCCTTTGTTAAAGTCTGGCAATTATTTCTACAAATAGACCAATTAAAAAATATATCATTTCCTATTCTCTTCCTTGTTATATCAAGAAGTTTATTTATAGTATAATGTTTTTTCATAGAAATCTTCTTCATATCTTGTTTATCAGAAATTCTAAAATTTAAAGCCAACTTTAAACAATTATTTTTTTCTATTAAAATTTTTTTTCTCGTTTTATCCGGTAATTCAATCTCAGCAATGATAGAGGTATGTTGTGGGAAAAAGACTCTATTATTAGTTGTTGCAATATATTTCTTCATTTCTCTTTCAAACTTATAAAAAGTAATTAAATTCAATAATATTTTTGCAAATTTTGTTATAGGTTGTCTTACTAAATATATACGTTTTATTGAATAATCACCATATGTATCTAATATTTCTGAACAATCATTATTATATTGATTAAAATAATAGTAATCTTTATCAATGCTCATTTTTAACCATTTGTAAATATAATAACTAGACACAAGCCAAATTAAAAAACCTAATATCAAAAGACAAATTACACACATCAATATTAATTTCCAGTATCCTAACTTAATATTGATATTAATACCAAAAATATTCATGTAATATCAAATGAAAAAATTTAGTCTATATTAAACGTTATTTCTATTAATTATTGTTTAACGTTCTTTTTGATTTTGATCTTCTTCTTTTTCTTTTTACTAGTTAAACCATTTATGCGTTTATTTCTTTCACGAATGTATATATCATATTGTGTTTCAAATGATGTAATCTCACCCGACCACATCTCTTCTATAGAAGTAGACTGCAATTTTGTATATTCATCTTGAATCTCTAGTAACCTATCTTCCAATTTTTTCATATTTTCTTCTTCTACCTCTTCAATACGCATTCCTCTAAGATATTTATAGTCATCATCTTCATCAATTACATCATAATTTCTTGACTTCAACAAATCGATAACCACCTGTTTCTTTTTTCTCCTTAGATCAATAATATCGTCACATTGCTCCTTAATAAACCTCACCTTATTTGTTAAGACCTTGATTAAACGCTCTAGTTGTTTCAACTGATATGCTTTTCTGTCCTGATACAACTGGTATCTCACGGGAAAATATTCATCAATAATTTCCTGAATTGTATTAAACTTTTTCAAGCGCTGGTCAGCTGTGAACATATGCATATTTGTAGTAGTAATTGTTGTATAAAGTTTCAACTTTTTCTCCAACATTGAGCAACCATATTCTGTAAGCTTATTTCTAAGAGAGTTAATTTTCCCATCTGGCATTGTGACGGTAAAATCAATCCCATCATTTGTGCATAAATCGCGGAAATTTTTAATTATAGGTTTTTTCTTTTTCCCTTTTTTATCTTTATCTGCCATCATATATTCCAAATCATTTTTATAATCAGTAGTCCACGTGCCTACAGGTAATTCTGTAATACGAATTGTTTTACTATCAATAATTTCAAATTTACCTTTCACAAGATATTTATGTGTAGCAACTTTAACTATCTCTCCTGTAAATCCTTCATAATATGGAACAATATCACCAATTTGTTCTGTAGGATTATTCAAACGACGTTTAAGATAATTACTAAGTTCTATAGGATTAAATGATGTCCCCTTATGACTAAATCCTGTTCCAATTCCCTGACATCCATTTACAAGTGCAAAAGGAATGATTGGTGCATAATAATCTGGTTCAACACTCATACCATCATCATCAAGATAATTAAGCACGGGGAAATCAGCTTCAGGAAATATTTTATATGTAATATCACTCAACTGGGTAAGGATATATCTTGGAGAAGCAGCATCTTTACCTCCCAACAATCTACTACCAAATTGTCCTTTCGGAACAAGCGTGCTAATATTATTAGAACCTGTAAACTCCTGGGCCATTCCAATAATACCACCTGTCAACGATTGCTCGCCGTGATGATATCCACTATGCTCAGAAACATATCCTGCTAGTTGTGCTACTTTTATTTCTCGATTTAACTTTTTCTTGAAGGAAGCATATAGAATTTTTCTAAGACTTGTTTTAAATCCGTCAACAGCAGAAGGAATACTTCTTTCACAGTCATATTTCGAAAAGTGAATAAGTTCACGGTCTACAAAATCCGAATAACTAATTACTTGTTCATTAGTATCAAGAACAGAGTCTCTATTATAATTTTCCAACCACGTTTTACGTGAATCAGCTAGTTTTTTATTAAAAGCTTTGTCTAGTGAATCATCACAATCTTTCCCCTCGTGTGTGAATGTAATAAAACGCTTTTCTCTAAAATATTCTTTAAATTCTTTAGCTTGAGATGTTCCCAAACCCTTAAAATATTTAATTCTCCACCCTTTACCATTCTCATTAGCCTCCTTCCAATCCCTATATTGTTTTTCGTTATAAAAGGAAACACTTGTAGTGCCTCGCATTGCTTTTATAATAGGAGTGTTCATAAATCCCAAAAATCCTGGAATCCTTACTAACTCTTTCCATTGAGACTGAAACAGATTAATACATAAACCCTTGATATGAGAACCATCCAAATCCTGATCAGTCATAAATATAATTTTACCGTATCTCAATGATGTTTTCACATCATCAGTTGTGTATACCTTATTTGAATTCAAACCCATAATTTTTTTGATATTGGCAATTTCTTCATTCATATTAATTTTACTCTGAGGAATGTCCAAAACATTCATTAATTTACCCTTAAGTGGAAAGATACCATACAAATTTCTATCCTCTTTAGACAAACCTGATACAATTCCTGCTTTAGCTGAATCTCCCTCACACAAGAGAAGAGTGCATTGGGCACTTTTCTTACCACCAGCAAAATTCGCATCCATAAGTTTGGGTATTCCGCGAACGGAACGTGTTTTCTTACCATCAGTATTTTTTGCTTTCTTCTGATGTTTAAGTTCATTAGAAGCAATTGCCATCTCCATAATTCCCATTTTAGCGAGCTTTTCAATAAACTTACTACTAACATCACATTTTGAGCCGAATTTAGATACTGGAGTATTCATATAATCCTTTGTTTGAGAATCAAAAGCAGGATTTTCAATTACACAATTTACAAACAACATCAGTTGCTCTTTGATTGTAGCTGGTTTTACCTTAACCTTTTTCTTTTTCTCAATATACACAATCAACTTTTTCACGATTTGATTTAAAATATATTCAACGTGTTTACCACCTTTACCAGTATGGATACCGTTTACAAATGAAACCTGTGTGAATTCATCTAGTGGAGACATACTTACAGCATATTCCCATCGTGGAGATGATTCAAACAAGCGTTTAGTCTCTTTCTTAGGACCAATATACATATCAATATACTGTTCAAATTGACGAAAGGGTGCAGCTTCTCCATTAAATTTGACCCTAACCGTTTTATCAGTAACAGCACCAATATCATAGGTCCTTTTTTTTAGTAGATTAAACATATCTTCGGTTAAATTTTCAATACCAAACCTTTTATAATCTGGCAAGAAGGTTACTTTAGTATATGGTTTCGTTTTACATTTTCTAACAGAAGGTTTGATAATATTATCAAGATTATTTTCAAATCGTTGTTTATATTTCAGACCTCTTACGTGGTCAACAGTTTCAATTTCACCCCATTTTGAATAAATCAAAACAAGTTTAAAACCAAAACCATTTTTACCTCCAACAATTTTCTTTTGAGTTTTATCATAATTTGTAGAAGTGCGAAGATGTCCAAAAATCATTTCCGGAATCCATAAATTGTGTTCCGGGTGTTTTTCAACATCGATGCCATTACCATCGTTAAGAATAGTGATAACACCAGTTGCCTTATCGATTGTGACTTCGATTTTAGTAACAGGCATAGCTTCTTCTCCATTTGCTATTTTTTGCCCAATACGAACAAAATGGTCGCGCGCATTTACAATTCCTTCATCAAATAACTTGTAAAGACCCGAAATCCACTGATATTCAGCGTGTTGAAATTTTTGACCTTCCGCTGTATTCTTTAAACACCAATTCACAGCAGTATCTTCCTCAACTGACCCAATGTAAGTATCAGGTGCATCAAGGATGTGCTGCTTGTCGGTTTTTTTCTGGTATTGTTTGGCTAGTTGTGTTTTTGTCTTAGACATAATGAAATATATTGTTATTTTTTTTCTAAATCATTTTTTCAATTTTATATTTTACAGGGGGTCCCCTACGATTTAGTATTGGACAAATAGTATTTAATTTTAAAAAACTTAAACGCATTAAGAAATAATTATTTATAATGTCAGAGAGACCTTCATGGGATGAATTTTTCACCAAAATTGTTAAGGCGACGCGTGAAAGATCAGCATGTGAGAGGTTAAAAGTTGGTTGTTTGATTGTTAAAAACAATCGAATAATTAGCACAGGTTATAATGGTTTTCTACCCGGTGCACCACACACATCAGTTGTTCGACATAATCACGAACAAGCAACAGTTCACGCAGAGCAAAACGCATTATGTGACTGTGCTAAGAGAGGTGTAAGTTGTGATGGAGCAACCGCATATATAACACATTATCCGTGCATTATTTGCACTAGGTTAATGTTAGCTGCTGGCATTCGTGAAATTAAATATTTATATGATTACAAGAATGACGAATTAGTTGAAGTTTTTACGAAGCAACTATGTATTCCAGTGAATAAACTTAAATCTGACTCAAATGAGAAGTAAGTTTGGTCAGTGAATAATAAGAAATACCAAATAAAACTGTTTTACTTAATAACCCACTTAGTCCTATTCTTCCATCTACATTAAATAATGATGGAGCAAATCTTACCAAAACTTTTTGAAAATATGGTAGTTGAAATAAAAAGAAAAGAACCATAACAAAAATAGGTGTTTGCAATTCTTCATATAGTGAATCCAAACTATCTTGTTCTTTTTTAACTTGCTTATTCTTTTTTGCTATACTTTCAAATGTCGAATCATCTTCAATATAATTAGATGTTGCTGATTCAGGAACAAAATTAGGTCTTACTTGCGCATCTGCTGAAATTTGATTTGTTGTCATAGGAATATCACGATTAGATAAACCAGTCATATCATTTTGCGATGCTTGTTGAATTCCTAAAACAATTTGATTTATAGAATCTTGTGTTAATTGTGCAGGTGGTATTGGAGGACCCCCCATATTATTTTGAGGTAACTCTTTTTTCTCCAAAACAACTCTATTTGGTTGTGCCGACATTTTATTAGGTAAAGCTGAGATGCTAGATGTTCCAGTTGGTTCAGGGTCAACTACTGTTGTTTTGCCTACTGCTAAAGACATATAATAATAGTAAATATTCATAAAGTATCTACTATTACGCAAAAGGGATCGCTTTTTTTGTGGAATCACAAGAACCAGTTTTTTTCTCAAATGTATAACATTTATTATTATAACTGAACGTTTTTTTATCTATATCTGTATATTTTGGTCCGAAAAATACTAAACAACTCCTATCATTACAGACTTTTCTAAAAAGAGTTGCAAGTCCTAAACCCAATACTGCTGAAATAACAAATTTACTATATTTTCCATACATTAATCTTCTTACTTGAAACACCATATATAATATATTATTAATTTAATTTACAGGATAGTCTACAATTTTTTCTTTATCTTCTGGACAATCTACTTCCTTTGCTGAAAAACTGTGACAAGTTCCCCCTTTATCCTTATACTGAAGTTTATTAACATTATCTGGAGTAGGATAAACATATATAGTTTGTGTATCGGGTGCTGATATATATACTAGAAACATACCCAATGCCAAAAATAAAATAAATGTAGGTGCATGGAAAAACTTCATATATTATGTACAAATATTATCTTAATTGCATTTTTATCACTTCACCTTCATGACCAGGAATATTAATCTCTAATTGTGAGAGTGTGTGACGTTTCTGTATTAAATTATACGTATCATCGTTGTCATCCACATCTATCATACTTACAGCATATTTAGCTCGCCGTATATTATTTTGTATTGGAACTATTGTTTCAATATATAATTCTAAAGCCCGCTGTAAAACAATAATACTTTTTTCATCTCCTACTGGATTATTATATGTCTCTATCATAATTTTAAATTCATCTAAGGCCTCTTTTAATCGCGTGTTTAATTGCGATATATATACAGATGTTGGAATTGTTTTTTCAGCACCTTCATCTTCTAATTTTGTTTCATTTAATTGATTTAACATAGTTTTTATTGTATTGAAACTGTCAACTGTTTCCTTATATTCTGCTTTCTGTGCTTCAAATTCTTGTGTGACTATTTCCTTATCTTTCAATCCAAATAATAGAGAGAGTTTAAGTGCAATTATATCGGCCATTTTAATATCTTTATCACTATTTAATGCTTCTAGAATCTCAGGCATAAGCATATAATGACTTCTTTTAATTTCAATATTAAAATTACAAGGTTTTGCTGCAATACACCGTCCTTTATATAATCCATCTGTATTTGTAAAAGACATTCCACCGATACCTTTACAGAAAATACATTTTCTTTTTATTGCTTTAATTTTCGCCTTTTTCTGTTCCAGTGTTAATTTTCTATTTTTTAAATATTTCTTTTTTGTTCTTTCATATGCATCATCATACATTTTTTTTGCTTTAAAAAATTCTTCAAGTGCTTTATCATAATTGACACTTGATTTCTTCTTTTTAACGGACTTCTGTTTCTCTGGTTCCCTTTTCTCTGATTCTACTTCTTCTGTATTATTTCCGGTTTCATCAATCTCGACAAAATCATTCATTGTAATCCACGGTTCTTCATTATTACTATTCATTTATATTTACGTTTTAAAAAAATTTTCGTGTAGCTTCACAAAGTCACTCTCGAATTTTGGAAGATTTGTAATACTGTCATTTTGCTCTTTATGCTTAGCATCTGTAAGAGATTGTATTTTTGTTAAAATATAACTTTGTTTTAGTTCTTCTTTTTTCTTTCTAGTTTCTTCATTGGGTCGTGTTTTGTATTTATATATCATTACTCCTCCAAAAATAAGTACGAACCCTATAAAAAGTCCTAAATTTGTCAAATTATTGTAATATATAGTTCTTTTTTTGTTACAATTCTTTAATGTCTCTTTTAAAAAATATTTAGTTCCTGTTTCAATTAACGCCGGTTTAGTATCCATATTCATAATATATTATGTTTATTAAATCAAATTATATTATACTTATTATATAATAATGATTACAGCTTCCGCGTCTTTAGCTATATTTTCTATCATCACGTGTGTTTATTTTCTTTTGCGTTATTTATTTTTAGACGGTTACAAAAAAAGTAATGCAACATTAAGCTATTTATTCACAGGACTATATGTATTATCTGCTGTAGGTGCCCAGTTCTCAATAAATTTTTCAAATGCGAAAGAACATTGTGGAGAACCTCAACTAGTAAGCACATTTATATATACTGTTGTTCCTAATTTTACTGTATTTGGATTAATAATGCTTCTATTATATCTTTTTCCTGGTTGGAGAGCACCCTTCGCTAATACGTTTGGTTATGCAATAGCGTGGATATTAGGTGTTAAGGGAATTTTTAATAATATGTTGCCTGCAAAAAGTGGGAATAAATTAATTCAACAAGTTTGCGAAGATAGTTCTACATTTATAAATGAAATTACACCAGAGAATTTTGATGCCTTCATCGGCAGAATGCGTGAAAATAAATTACTATCCACTAAAGCTACCGAATATATCCCACAACTTTATAATATGGTAATGATAAAGGATAATATTGCTAAATTAATTTGGTATTTATTAACAGGATGTCTTGTTATTTCAACATCCTATAATGCCATAATGGGTATACAATGTGAGAGAAGTGCGGCTCAATTAGAAGCAAAACAAAAACAGTGGACAACTGCTGTTGATTCAGAAAAGACAAAACCAGTAAAACAATTTGCAGTAACAGATTAATACTTGAATTTAGGATAAGTTAAATAATACAGAACAAATAAGTAACTAAATATTGCTAATATTAAGGAGACTAACCAGATCGGAACTACAGTTTTACTATATGAACCTAAACCAAATTGTCTCAAAGTCCCATCTTTATTATATATAAAAGCAGGTTCTACCGTCTGAACAACACAAAACAAAACAATAAATATAACGATAGATACTGATGTGGCATTACGGCGAATAAATAATCTGTTCATATTGAAATATATACAGATTATTTTATTTAGATTTTAAAACTTAAATCAGACAATATAATATATTTAAATGAAAATGCAAAGATTTTTATCATTTTGTTTATATTTATTTATTTTTTGCAATTCATTTGGATTAAGTTCAAATCCTCAAATAATCTCTTGCACTGGACACGATGCTTGTAAAAATAATGTTTGGAACGGCGAATATGATATTAGATGTGGTGCGTCAAATAGTGAAAGAACTTGTAAATCTACAACATTAAATTGTGCTACCAATGGTGATTGCACTATAAAAACACAAGGAAGTGGTCACGATGCATATCAATATAGCACAGTGAATGCAAAACAATCTAATTCTTTTAAGCTTACTTGTCAAGCTAGTGGTCAAAGAGATTGTAAATCTATTACAATATGGTGTCCACAAAATTCTGGCAGCACTTGTGAATGCGTTGGTTGTCCGTCAACAGTTACTATGAAATGTGTGCAAGGTGTTAGTTGCACATCTGTATCAAATGCTCACATTGATTATGTGGCACCAGATAACTATCAAATACCTGATACAATATGGGATAAAGATACAACCCATACAGGGAAAAGACCTGATTGCCCCTTTGCTCTAATACCCGGAGCAACGACAAATCTAAATTATAAATGGGGAACTCTTTCAGAATGTAAAAGTGCGTGTATAAATGAGCCCACAGGCAAATGTAATATGATATCAAGATATGGAGAGACTACTAAAACCGCGACAACAAAATGGCATTGTAGATTTTATGCCTGTTCAGATCCAACAAATTTTACGTGGATAACACAAGAACAGTGGGGGAATTATGCATCAGAAAGTAACACGTATAAAATGCCAATAAGACATTATATTGATACACCCATTACTTGCACAAATATCATAAATAAGACAAATTGGATAAATAAAACAGCAATTATAAATAAAACTGTAACAACGAATCAGATTGTATATGAATATAGAAACATAAGTGATTATTTTTATGATACAGATATGCTACAAAGTATATGCAATGAAGGCAGATATAGTTATTATACGGGAAATACAAATGAAGGTTGGACTACAAAATCCTGGAAATTAGGGTGTAGTCAATATAAATTGGGTTATAAAACATTGAATAAGTGTAAGTCACAATGCTCTTGTAATAATTCGCCTAGTTCTTTCTCTAGTCACTCACAATATAAAACTTGTAGCAAAACATCAGCTTCATCTAATTATTTGCCTTGTAGACAAAATTCTTGTAGTGGTGGTAGTTGTTGTGCGCGAAGCACAAATATTTGCAAAGATGCGTGTAGAGCATTTTATAATATAAAATTTTCAGGAAAAATGATAACATATCACGATATTTATAAAGACGTTTATGTGAATAAAACAAGAGTTGTTAATGTCACACAAAATATAGTTAATTATACGCAAAAAACAATATATAAGAATAAATGGACCAATAAAACGCGTTGGCAAAATAAAACGCGATGGACTGATAAAATAAGATGGCAAAATAAAACGCGATGGACTGATAAAACGCGATGGCAGAATAAAACAGAATGGACCAATAAAACACGATGGACTGATAAAACAAGATGGCAGAATAAAACACGTTGGACTGATAAAACAAGATGGCATAATAAGACAGGGTGGGCCAATAAAACGCGATGGCAGAATAAAACAAAATGGGTTGATAAAATAAGATGGCAGAATAAAACAATAACGACTTATAAAATAAAATGGAATAATGTTACAAAATTTAATATAATTAACATATCTAGAGAGATTAGAATTGAAATACCTTATAATCAAAGTTGTAAAAATATAACAATTTATGTGAATAAAACATATCATCGCCCATACAATAAAGATACTATGGATACAAATGAATATGGTAATCACGCAATGATGCAAAACGATATAGTAATGGATAACACTAATGCAACTACTGATTGTGGAGAAAATGCCACAAATAAAATTTTTCAAATAGGGTTTTTTATAACACTCGCAATGACTTTATTATGTTTTCTTATGATTGCGTGGAAATGTGGATTGAAAGATATATTTGAAGAATTTATTGATGATATGTGTTTTTGTGGTTGTAGAGATAATTTACAAATGTGTAAAACAATATGTGGTATTTGTAAAGAACTATGTGGCGAAGAAGAAGAAGATAATAATAAACCAATTCATAATACAAAACCCCACCCACAAAATGCTCCTAGAATAGAAATGAAAATAATGGAAAGAGTAGAAGTAGATGAAGAAACAGGTGAAAATAAAATTATAAAACGATTATACGTATAAATCAATAATATTTATAAATAATATTGATTTACAAATCTCCATAAGTTAAAGGAACTTGATCATCATCATCTCCCATATCATCATCTTCTGCTATACTATTAAGTGCATATACTTCTGCATCAATTCTGCTTGCAATATCCATTTGTTCTAGCGCATCAAAATTATACATATCGCGATTTTCGCTAATAACTTCACTATTGTTATTTAATTTTAATTGCATTAGCATATCCTTATCTATTTCTTCTCGTTCTCTATCATACTGTTCTTCATCGTAAACAAATAAGGCTTTTGTTTGTCCCAAACTCCAATTACCTAATCTTTGATTCTTCATAATATTTTCTATTTCACGTTCCTCAACAGTTAAATCTCCCAAACGCGTGGTAATCTTATTTTTCTCTCGTTCTTTCGCTCTTAGAACGCTTTCTATAATATCATTGTTAGAATAATTAAGAATATTCTTATATGTTAACATCATATCCAAATAAGTAGCTAATAAGTTATTTAATTTTTCATTTCGCTTTTCTCTTTTACCTTCAAGAAGCTCAGCTTCTAATGAGTATGCTAATGATGATTCTTGCACTTCTAATTCATCATCATCTTTCACGTCATCAACAACAACTTCAACAGGAACTTCCATTAAGGAATCCATATACATATTTAAGCAACATAGTAAGTAGAAGAATGTAAGTTCTTTTAAAATTTTACCACTCATTATAGTTTTATGCTCTGTTTCAGCAAAGAACGGAGTTGAATTCATTAAATCAAGCAAATCATCTGTTTTGGAAATTACATTATTTAATATTCCTGTTAATTCTTCATCTCCAAAAAATTGTTCCAGGCTACTGTATTCTTTAAATATAATTTCCTGTATATCTGTTGTATGAAATTCTGATTTACCCACCCGCCAATGTTTTGGAATTTTTTTAGATTTGAAACTATTTTTATTTTTGATAATATTAGGATATACCTTCGCTAGATTAAAAATAATAATTTTTAAATACTGAACAATTGTATAATCAGTTTCATCTGTTTTTGTCATATAAATATCTCTTCCTCGTGTTTTCCAGTTTAAAATAAATGTTTCTTGTCTTTTTTTATTTTTCTTAAAACTACCTTTAGATTCGCGATCAGGAAAAACTTCTTTAATAAAATCTCGAACACTAGGAGTTAATTTAACTGTTTTTTCTATATTAGTTAATAGTTTATTAACCGTAGTATTATTAAATTCTTGTAAATAAGCTAATAATTCCATAACACCTTCATCGGACGCTTCAGCATACTCTATATAAAATCTATCAATTAATTCATACAACTTATCTAATACAACTTCGCCACATAAAAGTGGATTTTCCTTTTCCTTCAAATATTTAATAGTTCCCTCAAGAGCGTGTTTGGCAGAAACAATAACAGGGTTCAAATCAACCTTAACAATTCTTTGTTTATTTATGGCATTTACCAAATTAACCATAGCTTCATTTGTAAAATTAAATCCGTCACGTTTAAGCAAATCTATCCTACTATCTAAAGGATGCGCACCTTTCATATTCTCAAAATATTCCTGCACTTCATTATATAAAGTCTTAAATCCAAATGCATCACTTTTAATAGTAGAACCCATTTCTCCACATAAAGTTATTAAATCGTCTGTGAATGTTATATTTGGATTATTATAACAAAAGTATATGAATGAATGATAAATAGTTCTTTCACTGTATTCATTCCCCAAAACGGTATATTGCATTTTTGTATCTTCTGGATTAAAAATAAATGGCGATTTTGTTTCTTCAATAGTTCCAAAATAAAGAGCTGATAAATTTTTAATAATAGTATTATATTTTTTAATTAATGGTGCACCTTCTACAAAATAATTATATGTATCAAATGTTCCTTCATTACAGCAAGCATTTTCAAGATAAGGAACAGTTGTTCCTTTATTAGTAAGAATAATAGAAACTTTATTAACAACCTTTTGTATTTCCTCTTGAATACCTAATGAATAATAAAACATCATACCATATAGTTTATGTAGTCGATCAAACTGGGATGGATTACCAGATGCAAGTTCTTGTAATAATAAATCGCTGAATTCAGGCTTTATAGGGCTTAAGTTTTCGACTTGTTGTGTAATAAGAGGAGGTAAAAAGAAACTCCAACCTTTCACATCAATATCTATTGGAATATTAGCTAGGTCTTCTTCATTACTAGTCTCCAGGTAAAATCTTTTATATGTTATTTTTTCTTGAACTTCTTGCTCCTTTAAAACTTTTTTATCAATAATAACCTGAATTTTTTTAGAAACATTATCCATAATCTTTTTCTCCTCAGCAACTCTTGCTTCTTTTCCTTTATTCTTAATCTTCATTCTAACTTTTCTGGTTAATGATGGTAATATATTCCACGGTTCTGTATCTGATTTTAAGTTCATAACAACACAAGCCAAATAATTTAAACTTTCCATATTTCCCATTGCTTCAGTAGGATATCCATAAAATGATTTTTTACATCCAGTTCCGAATGTTTTTACTGCACTGACACTAGGTGTCATAGTTTGTAAAGCAATTAAATAGTAGGCTAATGTATAATATAATAAAAATTCATTGACATATTTTTCATAAGGAAGCATTTGTTTACCTTTCTTTTTCATTTTTGCCACTTGTAAATCATATTTTTTCTTTGTTTTTAATTCCTGTGTCAATCTTCTAACTGTATGCCTAATAATAAACTCTGAATCAGATAAAACAGAAATACCCATACTTTGGTCTAACGTATTAATTACTCTGGCTATTATCTGTGCATTTTTATCCTTATATAATTCTTCTTTTTTCATTTCAAAAATATCAATCAAAATATCTCCTTTATCTCTCTGTAGTAAGTCATAACTAGTTAAAGGTCTACCAGCAGCATCAAATCCTTCCAATTCTTCGAATTCTAATTGTCTAATTACAAATCCACTATATTTGTCTACAATCATATCACCATTATCACTTTTAGTTCCTCTCTTAGCGCAAATTTGATCTAGAATCATAGTATACTGATCCCTATAATAAGCTTCTGCTAACTCGTATAAAAATGTTGGTAATAATTTAGTATTTGTGGCTGTACAATAATACCAATACATATCTTCTTCATCCTCTTCTGAGGGAGACCAGAAAGCGTCTCTACAATATTTATTTACAAATGCTATAATGTTTTCTTGTTTCTTAACAAAATCCGAATGAGACAATATAACATCTAATAATTTCTGATATGGTGAAACAGTTCTTTCTACATCTTCTAATTGTAATGCTATTTGAACTTTATGCATATCATATTTTCTTTCTTCATAAAACTTGATTGCTTTTAACAAACCTATTACACGTAAAGATTCATTTAATTCAGATTCAATAATAGTTCTAAGATTATCACTTGCAATATGATTCTGACCTTCAAAATGTTGCAATATTTCTTCTACAAGTTGTTTATTTAATTTTGCCTTATTCTCATCATTATCCCCACATTCATTTCTAACACTTAAACATTTTGTTTTTAGATTACAAAATGCCACCTCATCAACTTCTTTACCTCTTAAGCCATCATCAAGACGCCAACGGTTATTATCTCGAATATAATAATATAAATCTCCATCTCTATCCAATAATGCATATTCACCTTCTCTAACAAGACGTTTACCAGCTATCAATGCTCCTGCTTCTGCTATTGCATCTTCTTCTTTCATTCCAACATTTTCTTGTAAATGAAAGATAAGTTGGTTAAAAAGAGCATCATCACCCATCTGTCTAAATTCCGAAAAACTATCTAAAATATCATATCTTGTAGGATCATATTTTTTATCAAAAAATACTTCTATATCGTCATCAGCAGATAATTCATCCATTTCAAGATATCGTTTGGCCAAAACAAATTCAGAACATTCTTTTGATTCGTTGCCCATTAATTCTCTATTAACCTCGTTTAATTTATCTTGTAATTGATCTCCAATATCTATTGAACTATTTAATATTAGCATACCCAATGATAAAATATTATTAAATAATCTGCCCCCATCAGTAGATATTATTTCTCGTAAAATATTACAAGTAGCAACAGATTTAATATCATACTCTTTCGTAACTATATTTCTTCCCTCTTCTCCTGTCGCGGGAATTTTTATATTAGAAATAATGGGTAAAATAATATCAGGGAATCCAAATGATTTTTGTCCAATATATCTCAAAAATTCTGGAACACTACCCACAATTATTTTCTTACGCAAATCTACTTTACTGCGCATATACTCAAGAATCAATCTATAAGTAGGATAACTAATGTCATTTGTGTAAACAAGAAAAGGTTCCATCTGTCTAACAATTTCATAGTAGGAAGAGTCATTGATTAAATATTTCTGTATAATTTTGAAAAGCTTTTCGGTTTTTGGAACCATTTTATTTAAATAATTCTTGTAGGTTTTTGTATCACGATCTTCATAAACAACACTTTGTTTAAAAGTATATTCTTTTATATTTTTCATAAAAGTTTCATCCTCAATATCAGAAATACTTTTATCTTGTTCAATAATTTGTTGTTCTATTTCTGTATTTTCTTTTAAAATATCATTTAATATGAAATTAATTTCGTGTAAGCTAGCTTTATGTAAAATGTTAGTAAGAGGTAAATTAATATTACTATATCTAAAAAAGGTATTGGGGAGAGTAATAAAACCTATAATATCTATTTTATCATTTTTTGTCAGAATTTTACTTTCAGGTCCTAATTTTGATTTTTTAAAATCTTGATAATAAATACCTTTTAATCCAGTTATATATCTAGTATTTACAAAGCGTGTTCTAATAGCAATTCCGGGTTTTGTTGTTTTATCTTTACCTTCGGGAGCAAATGCTTTAATAGCACCAGAATAGAAATCTCCTAGATTATCAATAATTGCATTAAAGTCAGTGTTTACTGGCGTTTTAATTATTAAATTATTGGTATCATTTGTGGTCATAAATGGAGTTTCAAATTTGCCAATATGTTCAACAAGAAAATAATATTTATTTTGATCGTCAGGAACATCTCCACTTAAATATTGTTCATAAATTTCACCCTCATCATCTAGTTTTTCACCTAAGTTATAAGGAATAATATCATCACTTGCAGTTACGGTTAATGGGTCAACATTATAAGTTTTTTTTCTATTCCTTACAACAGGTAATATCCAATGCAAAGATTTATCTAAATTAAATAAAGCTTCAGCTAAAGGTTTATGTTCAAACCCTTTTTTCTTTGCACGAACTGCCAAACCTTCTTTATCGAATATTGAAAACGAATCACGTAATTGTTCATATCTTTCAATCATTGTGTGAATTTTGTTAATAACAGTATTTGTTCTTTGGTTAGAGGGAATTGGTGCTAATAATTCATCAAGTAAATCATCAGTTTGATTTTTTATACTATATCTTTTTTCATCCTGTGAAACTGTAACCACTTGTGTAACTTCTCCCAAATCTTCTCCAAATATTATATCGTCGGCTTCTACTAAAATTTCCTTGCGGCGCGCTTTAATTACATCAATAGTAATCTCTCTATCATCCATATCAAAATCAACCTCAGGAGTTATGTCTAAGTTTCCAAAATCTACAGCATCTTCCACCTTTGCTGTTTCTTTTTCCGATACCATACTAGGCATTTCAAAAGGTTTGATTTCAACAATGGGTAAATCAAGAGGAATACCTTTATAGTCAAAATCAATGTATAAAATTTTTTTGTCGGGATATGTGGTTATCTCTATCATATCATCCCGTAAATTACTAATAATACCATTTATGATAACAGGCTCATCACCATCAAATTGAATACTAATACCCCTACCAACAATTAAACCATTTTGTCTTGCAAATCCTTTTTGTTCCGGAACACTTAATATATTGATTGTTTCAATACTTTCATCACCTAATATACCATTTTTTTTATTAATAATCAAATCTTCATTTGTTTCTGTATCGATAAGCTGAATCAAATTATCATCTAAATAATCAATAAAATAAATTTTATTGTTAATATCAGGATTAGTTGGTGCTTCTATTTGAATAATACTACCTAATTCTAAATAAATGGGTTCTTCTGAAACAGATTCATTCATATCTTATAAATACAGTAGAAATTATCTCAAATACCAAATTTACATAAATGAGTTAAAGAAAATAGTATATAAAATTTTATATGTCATTGCTGTATGATCTAAGCACTTATAATGGACAATGTATATGGAATGTACTAGATGAGAGTGTTGAAAATGGTGAATTTAATGTGAAGACTCATAACGACTATTTGATTGTAAAATATAATAAATCTCGACTTAACTATAGTAATTATAAGACATTGGGTTTATGGCGTTCTGTAATATTAAATAAAAAAACTAAAACCATTGTAGCAGTCTCTCCTCCTAAATCATTATCATGGGTAGATTTTACACAAAATAATACGATTGATGATTGTATAATAACAAAATTTGAAGAAGGGACAATGATAAATTTATTTTATGATAAAGAGACAAATGACTGGGAAATATCAACCAAAAGTAGTATTGGGGGTCGATATAAATATTTTAAAGAATCACCAAAAACATTTCGAAATATGTTTTTGGAAGCTATGAATTATACAGGATTAGAATTTGATATGTTAAATCCTAGTTATTGTTATTCATTTGTTTTACAACATCCTGATAATCGAATAGTAGTATTACATAAAAAAATGAAATTAATTCTAACAAATATATACCAATTTCGAGATATGAAGGTTTATGAACAACCTATTACAATCCATTATACTTCAGGAGGTGAATCTAGAGAAAGAGATGTTATGGGAGATATTTTAACACCGTTAGAGCCGTATTTTATACAGGATAATTACACTTGGGAGGAAATATTTAATAATAATCAAAGAATGGATATTGAATACACAACTGTAGGCATTCAAGTATATAATAAAAAAACTGGATATAGAACAAAACTGCGAAATCCTAGTTATGAACAAGTTAAATTTTTGAAAGGTAATTCTCCAAAAATTCAGTTTCAATATTATAATTTGCGACAAGCAGATAAAGTAAGAGAATTTCTCAAATATTATCCTGAATATAAAGGAGAATTCTCACGTCTAAGAGAACAGTTACATAAATGGACAAGACAATTATACACCAATTATCGTGAATGTTTTATAAGTAAGAAAAAAGCCTTGTCTAATTTTGCTTATCAATTCAAACCACATATGTTTCGCTTGCATAAACTGTATCTAGAAGAATTAAGAACAGAAGGAAATTATGTATCACTAAGTGAAGTAATAAAATATGTAAATTCACTACATCCAGCAAAATTAATGTATGCTATTAATTATCCTCATAGAAAAAATACCGTGGATATTATTCGCCATTCCTCTAATATATCAGTAGAAAGAGAAGAGGTATAGGTATAAAAAATTAAAGTTTTATAATTTTTTATACTTTTAATGATTATAGATCTTTAATATGGTTAAATATACGCTTACCAACCTGACAAGTATATTCAATTATACTATTGATTTCACTTTTGGGTTCTACTTCATTTATAAAACTAAGACGAATAATACTAAAATCATCGTGAGGATGCTCTTTAATAAATCCTATAAAATGCAATCTTTTATTAGTAGTAAAGTAATCTGTATGAATAATATATTCTAGAATTTTACCCACTGTATAATCATAATTTTTTAAAATCACATCATAACTATTAGGCAATGTAGTTTTACTTGTTACTATTTCAATAAGTTGTTGTTGAGCAAGTTTCTGAACTGTATCTAACTTTTCAATAATTATAGAGCAAGCTTTTTGTAAAAGTTCTCTATTGGTATAAACGCCTACTGTTTCCAACTTAAATATGAATGAATCCTTCTTTACAAATCGTTTAGCATCATGAGTGTACCAATTCTGTCTTTCTCTATCTATTTCTTCTGCTGTAAAACCCTTCTCTTCAAATGAATCCCTAAGATTAGCCCACTCAGAATTTTGTAGAACAGCATCTGATGTCATAAAATAAGTGGCAGTGCTACACATATTATACATTCCACTATTTTTAGCAGTAGATATGCTTATTTTACTTTCAATGTCAACTTCTTCACCGGGGATACTAGACGAAATTTTTGGACGTAATCTAGTAAATAGTATGAAACCATTTGCAGGAGGTCCACTGGGTGGAAAGATACTTGAAACTTCGGAATCATTAAGATATTTACCTGTTTGTGTATCTAGAATTTGAAAATCATTTGTTGTAACATATCTTATTGAATCGGTATCATTTTTAACTTTAATAATAACTCTTAAATTTTCTACAGGTGTATCTAAATCTTTAATATGAATGGGAATACAACCTAACCGTTGCTTTAAAATTTCATTATGAAACCTGCAAGTATTTTTATTAATAACTGCTTGATTATCAGAATCTGGAAAAGTTTTAAATACAAAACAAGGAATATCACTCAACAATGTTCTTCTAATAGCATTAATAACACTAATATTAATATTATCAATCTGAAATTCTAGTATGCCGTTATCTTCAGTAGCTCTAGAAATATTAGGAAGAGTGATATTACTAGTTATTTCCGATGATGTAGTTAGAGATGTCATTTTTATTATATGAAAAGAGAATATTATTAAATCAATTTTTGAAATAATAAGTTATTTTAATAAATTTAGAAACTCATCTAAATTTATTAAATGAGTGCAATTCTTTATTATAGTAATTATTGTAATTCTTGTAAAAAAATGTTAATGTATTTTTCAAAAAGTAAAATTAAAAATGATATTCATTTTCTTCCTATTGATTCTCGGGTTGAAGAAAACGGTAAAACATATATTGTATTAGGGAATGGACAAAAAATGTTATTTCCGCCAATCATAACAAAAGTTCCAGCTTTACTATTATTACATCAGGGAAATAGAGTGGTATACGGAGATAATATTTATAAACAATATCAACAACAAGAAGCAATATTAAATCAGAAAGCAACTAATAATAATATGGAACCTTTAGCATTTTCTGGACATGAAATGGGAGGTTTTATGTCTGATCAATATTGTTATTTAGACCTATCTGCCGATGAATTAAAAGCAAAAGGTTCTGGAGGTTTAAGACAAATGCATAGTTATACAACTCTTGATTATGTAGATAAAATAGAAACGCCTCCTGACGAATATGTGCCTGATAAAATAGGAACCGTGGATATGGGTCAATTAGAGGCAAAACGACAAGCTGATGTTAAGCTATCTTCATAATAAATAAATGAATGATATTATTTAAAAAATAAATAGTATTATTTCTTATATATGTCCTCAAAAACATCTAGTTTTTTAAGTGCCTTTAATACCCATCTCTTGGAACTTTTAGAAGATTTGAAAACACTTTATCCCAATGATATTAATATTAAAACGGCCATTAGACTAGTTTCCACTCTAAAAAAAGCTAATCCAAAAATGCTTTTAAAAGGCTGGAAAAGTTGTGTAAATGATGAATATAGAAAACAGATTGAGGAGGGTGATTTTGATTTTTTCTTAAATAAGTCGTACGATAGAGATATAGGAGGTGACTTAACACAGAATTCATCACAAATTTTAAGTGCAATAAATTTAATCAAGTTGAAGTTTAGAGATATGAATGAAGAAAATAGAAAAAAGACAATCAAATATGTTCAAAATTTAACAAAATTATGTGATTTATACTTTCCGAATTAGTTTAACTTAAATAAAAAAAACATTTATTTAAGTATAATAATGCAACAACAACAAACTGAGGAAAATGTCATTAGCGTTCCAAAAGATTTTATGAAGATTCTAAAAGATTTTTATGTAGATATTTTTACGACATTTCCCGAATGTAAAGAGAAAGTTGATAGAGAATTAATAGTAAATTTAATGGAAGAGAAAGGTGAATCAGAAAATGTAAAAGAATTGCATAAATATTGTAGCGATTTATACCCTCAAAAATTTTTTGATATTTTATATGAGAATGTTGAGATCTTCACTGACGCATCTTATAATGCATTTTTCCTACCTGACATTGATTTCAAGAATCTATGGAATATGGATATTAGTGAAAATACAAGAAAAGTAATATGGAAATATTTGCAATTGATCTTATTTTCTACTGTAAGTGGACAAAAGAATTGTGATAGTTTTGGAGATACAGCCAAATTATTTGAAGCTATTAATGAAGATGATTTTAAAAAAAAGTTAGAAGAGTCAATTAATGAGATGAGTAAGGCTTTTGATGTAAGCGGAATTGAACAACAATTTAGTGATATGTCTGGTGTTGATTTAAATGATTTGCCAGACCCAGAAGAGTTACACCAACATATTTCCGGTTTATTAGATGGCAATTTAGGTAAATTAGCACAGGAAATTGCTGAAGAAACGGCTGAAGAATTAAATATGGATATGGAGGATGCCACTAGCGTAGGAGATGTTTTTCAAAAACTTTTTAAGAATCCTGGTAAATTAATGAATATGGTGAAAAAAGTCGGAAGTAAACTTGATGCAAAATTAAAATCAGGAGAGTTAAAAGAAAGTGAATTAATGAAAGAAGCATCTGAATTAATGACAAAAATGAAATCAATGCCAGGTATGAAAAATATGAATAGTATGCTGGGTAAAATGGGAATTCCTTTGGGAAAAAATGCTAATGTCAATATGAATGCATTTCAATCACATATGAAAACCAATATTCGAAAAGCAACTCAAAAAGAACGAATGCTTAAAAAATTGGAGGAAAGAAGGGCGGCCAGAGCAGCAGCAGAAGCCAAATTAGCTTCAGCTCAACAGCAGATGGGAACTGGTGAAAATAATCAAGGAAATATTATGGGCAAAAGGACTAATAATAAAAAAAAGAAACGAAGAAGAAAAAATCGCAAAAAGTAAAAGATATATAAAAAAAATAACTATGAATATATATACTAATGTCGGACGTATTTTGGTTAGATGATCCTAAAGTTTTATTTGATACGAATCATATTACAGAAATATTACCACCTTCAAAAGGTAGTTTTGAGCAAAAATTAAATGCTATTACCCGCTTAGTCATTTTGCTCACATTATTGGGTTTTATTGGAACTGGTTCTTTAAATATTCTAGTTTCTGCTGTAGTTACTTTAGTAATTATTGTAATAGTTTTTAAAACTTATCAAACAAAAAATAAAAAAAAGGAGTTGATTAAGCAAATTAAAAAAGAAGGTTTCTCTAATCCAGAAGTCTATAAATCAACTAAAAATAGTTTTACGCCACCCACTAAAAAAAATCCTTTAATGAATGTAATGTTACCTGAAATACAAGATAATCCTAAAAGAAAACCTGCTGCACCTGCTTTCAATAAAGAAGTCGAACGAGAGATAAATGAAAAAACAGCAGACCCTAGATTATTTCTTGATTTAGGAGATAAAATAAAATTTGATGGTTCTATGAGAAATTTTTATGCCACAGCGAACACTACTATTCCTAATGACCAAAAAGGTTTTGCCGAATTCTGCTTCGGAGATATGCCTTCCTGTAAAGAAGGTGATGGTTTGCAATGCACAAAAGATAATCCCAGATATACAAATTATTAAATAATATTGTTTATAAAATAATATTATCTTAAATATATACAAATGGCTAGCGTACACAACTATACATTTGATAATTTATCCAGAATTGGAGATGATTTATGTGGAATTACAGAAAGGGATTTGCAGAATCAACAATTTGGAACCTATAGCACAACTAATTATTTTGAAAAATACTGTGGTATGAAAAAACCAATAGCATTTGCAACATCACAGCCTAACGTATTTTATAATGGTGGTTATGGTAACTATTGTGGAGCAGGTGGTTG